>Ga0209727_1001326_pt1 | contig 20808 bp, 22 predicted proteins | sample RifGroC1_FD_183995 | JGI IMG/M metagenome (GOLD analysis project Ga0209727, IMG submission 183995) | Groundwater microbial communities from Rifle, Colorado, USA - Groundwater C1 (SPAdes) (version 2) | ecosystem: Environmental > Aquatic > Deep subsurface > Groundwater | place: Rifle, Colorado...
TACTAATGATTACCCCTGTAGGCATTGTCAGATTATATTTTTTTATCTCATAATTTTTGTGTAATACCTCTTTGATAAATTTGCTATTAAGTGAAGGGTTGATTATTCCTTTTACTTTAATTCCTCTTGATATCCTCTTTGAATGCCAGTTTGAAAGAAAATTTTTCATACTTTCATTAATTAGCTCATCTGGAGAAATACTAAAAAAATAATATTCTTCTCCTTTTTTAATTTCTTTTAATAAATTTTCAAATGTAGCGCTAATTCCTTTAACACCTGTATAAACTTGAGCAGATTCTTGTTCAAAAGAACCTTTGTTTGCTATAATTTGCGGGATCATATTTTCAAACTCTTTATTGAAATTATTCAGCTCCTCTTTTTTATCATTCACATAATCTAAAATTACATTTGGATTTGTAACCTCAAAGTTTTTTACCCCATTTTCAATTCCAAAACTTACAAATCCTTTTTGAATAAGTTTATCAAGAATTAAATAAACTTTAGAAGAAGAAACTTTTGATCTTTTCATAATTTTAAAAATCTGGGCCCGGCCTAATGAAACCAAAGCAGAATAAACTTTTATTTCTCCTTCTGTAAGCCCTATTTTTCTAAGTATTTCCAGATTCATACTTATTTTATGTTTAGAATGTTTTTAAGCCTTTCCCCTTTAGGGGGAAACAAGACTTAAGAATGTATATGTTGTTTTTGTTAAGGAGTAAATAAGATGAAACGAACACCTGCTTTTTTATTAGATGGCATAGACCCAGAAAGATTTTATCGCTACTTAGAAAGAAAGGGATATCTTAGAGCGGATGAAGGAGATTTTGTAGTATTCGCGAGAGGGACTACGGATTGGGTAGCTACTTGTGAATCTGAAGGGGTTGTCATTATTCCTAGAAATCGGAGTTTAGAAGATTCATTAGCTAATTATCATCAAAAAAAACTAAAGGGAGTAAAAATATGAGAATAAAAGAAGTAATTTATCCCTTTCCAGAAGATAAAGATATTTCTAGTATGGTTAAGAGTCTAAGAAAAAAGGGATATTGTCTCGGATTGGTTTATTCCGATATGGGGGTTGAGCAAGCAAGAGATTTTACAATTTCGGAGTTGGACCGCGAGTCAAAAGTTACAATCTGTTTATCGGAAGAAGACGATTTTCCTCCAATTGGGATAATCGAGGAGGGGCAAATAACTACTTTAAGAGACTGGTATCCAAAAGGATGCAAAAAATTAGAAAGAGATTTAGATCAAATGAGTAAAAAAGACATGAAAAAAATCAGAAAAAGTTATGAATTCCCAACATATAGGGGTCACCCTTCTAGAGATATCTGGGGTATTATTAGGAGTTTAGAAAGGTGGGGGTGGAGGGTAGAAATTGGTGAGCCTATGCTTAGGAAGATAGTCTCCCAGTCTATTAGGTTTATTTTTCCAAGAGAAAGTGATTCTCTCGTAGGTAAGATAATTGGAAGAACAGATAGAGTAGAAACAATTAGAGAATATTCTCTTTCTGAATGCGAAAAATTAGAAAGAGATTTAAAGAGAATGAGATAATCAACAAAACAATTTACAATCACCAAACGAATAGCAAACACGGAAAACAAGCGGTAATTATAATTCTAACTTTGCTTCAACAGGAATCATGTGCTGAAAAGCTTGTTTAAAAATATTTTTAAATTAATTTAGTATTTTCTCCCCAAATATTTTTCTTATGTCAGGAACTTGATTAAAATTAGTTTATGATAGTAGTTCCTGAGCATTCGAAAAATCCAAAAAATTATCGAAGAATTTTTCTTATAATAAACTTTGATGTTACAACTTCTGAAATTATTGCATACAACATTAAATTACCGACGACAACTTGATAAACTCCGCTTTGAATTGGAATTTTTGATTCAATCGCAAAGGTGTCTATTATTTTTTCTATTTCCTCTTTTGATAAAAATAAATTTGTTGGTTTTACTCCAGAAGTTTGAACAAGAATATTTTCTCCAGGTCCATTGCAGATTATTTCTCTGACTATTGGGTCATTTACAAAAGAATTTAATTTTCCTAAATCCATTTCAATATTTATCGGAACAGGTTTTACAGAACTCAGCCACGACGGAAATCTTTGCCCAGGAATTGTAAGAATAGGAGAAAAATTATTTTTAATCTGAAAATTTTGTCTTGGAATCAATGGAGTTATTTCTTGCGATCTTTTTTTTATTTTCATAATTATTTCTTTTTTTTCATTTTCTTCTTGCATCAGTTCTTTCAGATTCCATAATTCTTGCGGAGCAGAATTTTTTATCAGCTGTTTTGTAAATTCCAAAAGAAAAATTATTCTAAATTCTTGAGAGGTCTTTTCTAACATTATCTTCTCGGCAAAGGATTAAATTTTTGCGGAGTTGAAAAAATTGATTTTTGATATTGCTCTTCTGGTTTTATTTCATTTTCTGATTCAGGATTTTTTGGAGAATTTTGCGATTCGTAAAGTAAAGTCATTCCTTTTGCAATTGTTTTGTTTTGTTCAAAAAGTTCGTTAATCTTTTTCAAAACATTTTCATTGTTCGGCATTTTAAATTCTTGTTTAGCAAGTTCTTTTGCAGACGATTCAAATAAATTCAAAAGAGAACTTGTCTGAGAATTTAGTTTGTCAAGATTTGTCGCCAACATTGTCAAAACATTTTGAAGAGCAATAAAATTTTCTATCAACAAATCGTTTTTATTTTTTTCAGAATGCGATTTTTCTTCATGGGATATCGTCTTTTCTTTTTTCTTTTTCATATTTTACATAGGCGATTATTATTTATAAATATGTTGATAAGTTTATAAAATTTCAAATCAAACTTAAAATATGGAAAAGCATTTTGGAAAATTATCTCGTGGATGTGCTCTTTGTTTTGTCGGGAAAAAATCTGTTTTGTTTGTTACAGGAATTTGCCCGAGAAATTGCATTTATTGTCCTATCTCTCCAGAGAGAAAAAATAAAGATGTTGTTTACATAAATGAATTAAAAACAAAAAATACAAAAAATATTTTGCAAGAAATAAATTTAAGCAATTCCTCTGGAGTTGGAATTACTGGCGGAGATCCGCTTTCAAAATTATCGCTGACGATTTCTTTAATAAAAAAATTCAAAAAAGAATTTGGAAAAAGTTTTCACATTCATCTGTACACGTCTCTTAATTTGCTCGACGACAAATCAATAAAAAAACTGCAAAAATCAGGATTAGACGAGTTAAGAATCCATCCTGATTTGTTTGATAGAAAAAATTGGGGGAAATTAAATTTGATGTCAAAAAAATTCAAAGAAGTTGGAATTGAAATTCCTGTTCTTCCAAAATATGAAAAAGGAATTATTGACTTAATTGAATTCGCAAAAAATAAAGTTGATTTTTTTAATTTGAATGAACTTGAATACGCGATCAACAAAGAAAAAATTTACGCAGAAAAAAAATGGAAAGTCCATCAGAATTACGGAGTCGCAGGAAGTGAAAAACTCGCGAAAAAAATTTTAAATAGTTTTAAGAAATTAAGAATTCATTATTGTAGCGCAAGATTTAAGGACTCTGTTCAGTTCAGAGAAAGGTTAAAACAACGCGCGAAAAAAGTTGCGAAAAAATTTGATAAAATAACTTCAGATGGATTGCTTGTTCACGGCGCGGTTTCTGGAGAAAAAAATAAATTAATTGAATACAGAAAACAATCTCCCGTCTCAATTTCGTCGTCGATGTTTTCTGTCCTTCCCAAATCTCAACGCAAATCAGAAGAATTTAGGGAAGTAAAAAAAGAATTAATAAAAATGAAAAAACCATTTTTTTACGACGATAAAAAATCAAGAATCATTTTCGGAATTGACACTGCGAAAAAACTCGCGAAAAAATTCAAAGGAATTTTTATTACAGAAGAATATCCAACTTCTGACTCGCAAGAAGTTTATAAAGAAGTGTTGAGTTAGAAAATTTTCCTATAATTTTATAAATAATATTTATTTTAATTTCAAATGGTGAGGGTTGATAAAAAAAAGTGCATTGGTTGCGGTTTGTGCGCGAGTATCTGCGACGAAGTTTTTGAAATTGATGACACCCAAAAAGCAATAGTAAAATCAAACAAAAATTTGCCCTGTGTAAAAGAAGCAATTGAACAATGTCCTGTTAAGGCGATAAGTTTGTAAATAATAAACAAAAATCTTTATTAACTTAATTTTGCTGTATCAACTATGACCGAAAAAAAGAGTTTTAGCACTAACTCAAAATTTGTAAAATGGTTTTCTGAATTAAATAAAGATTCTGGCAGTGTCGCTGGTGGAAAGGGCGCGAACCTTGCGGAAATTTACAACCTCGGAGTTCAAGTCCCGCCGGGTTTTGTTGTCACAGCTCAGGCCTATGATTATTTTATTGAACAAGCAAAAATAAAAGAGAAAATAGAAAATTTAATTCAAGAAATTGATTTTGAAAATCCTGCTGACATTGATAGCAAAACTGAAAAAATCAGAGAATTAATTTTAAAGGCGAACTTTCCTAAAGAAATGGAAGAAGAAATCGTTGATGAATATGAAAATCTTGATACAACTGGTTTTGATTCTAAAAATAATTCTGCTCTTGAATTTTTTAGTCACTCTCCTGAGCCGACTTTTGTCGCAGTTCGTTCAAGCGCGACAACAGAGGACTTAGCAGGCGCAAGTTTTGCAGGACAACAAGAGACATTTCTAAATGTAAAAGGAAATCACGAGCTGATAAAAAATATTAAAAAATGTTTTGCGTCGCTGTTTACTTCTCGCGCGACTTATTACAGAAATAAAAAAGGATTTCAAGATGCGTATCCGAGCCTTGCAGTGGTTGTTCAAAAAATGGTTGACTCTGAAAAATCAGGCGTGGTTTTTTCAAAAGATCCGTCGTATAAAAATGAAAATATAATTATTGAAGCTGTCTGGGGATTGGGAGAAGGAATTGTTTCTGGAATGATTACTCCAGATACTTACATTGTCTCGCGTTCATTAGAATTAATTGACAAGAAAATTTCAGAAAAAAAAATTGCAATCACACGCGATTCTGCTGGAGGAAAATCTGTTGTGAAACTAAGAGAAGAAAAATCTAGTCATCAAGTTTTGCAAACTCATGAAATAAAAAAACTCGCAGACATTGCATTGAAATTAGAAGAGCATTATAGAAAACCGCAAGACATTGAATTCGCAATTGAAGGCGGAGAAATTTACATTGTTCAAACAAGACCAATTACCACAATGGAAAATCGCGTTGAATCTTCATCGCAAAATATAAATGCAGAACCAATTTTAAGCGGGCTCGGCGCATCTCCAGGAATAGCGTCGGGAAAAATAAAAATTGTAAAAACCCTTGCGGATTTAAACAAAATAAAAAAAGGAGATATCTTAGTTACAGAAATGACAAACCCTGATATGGTTGTGATAATGCAAAGAGCTTCGGCAATTGTGACAGATGAAGGAGGACTGACCTCGCATGCAGCAATTGTTTCAAGAGAGATGGGCGTTCCCGCTGTCGTCGGAACAAAAGAAGCAACAACAAAATTAAAAGAAGAAGAAATAGTTACTGTCGACGGATTTAATGGAAAAATTTACAAAGGAAAAATTGCAGAGACAACTCAAAAAGAAATTCTTCCTGTTACAGCAGAAACAAAAACAAAATTAAAAGTAATTGTGGACTTGCCGAGCTTTGCAGAACGCGCTTCAAAAACTGGTTTGAAAAAAATAGGTCTCACAAGAATTGAAGGGATAATTGCAGAATCAGGAAAACACCCGCAATATTTTTTAAAAGAAAATAAAATAAAGGACTATGAAGAAATAATTTTTAAAGGCATTAAAAAAATCTCAGAACATTTTGAAGAAGTGTGGGTAAGAACTTCTGATATCAGAAGCGACGAATTCAATCATCTTCAAGGAGCTCCGCAAGAAAAAGAAGCAAACCCTATGTTGGGAATGCACGGAATAAGATACAGCTTAAAATACTTGGAAATTTTCAAAGCAGAATTAAACGCGCTAAAAAAAATTTCACATTCTGGAAAAATTATCGGAATCTTGCTTCCGCAAGTAGTTCTCGTCGACGAAGTTAAAAAAACTAAAGAAGTTTTAAAAGAAATCGGATTTGAAAATGCAAAACTCGGGGTGATGGTGGAAACTCCTGCAGCAGTTCAGATGATTCGCGAATTAGTAAAAGAAGGAATTCATTTTATTTCTTTTGGAACAAACGACTTAACACAATTTATCTTGGCAGTTGATAGGGGAAATCCTGAAGTGCAATATCTTTACAATGAAATGAATCCTGCAATTCTTTATCAGTTGGAATATGTAATAAGAATTTGCAAAAAAAATAATGTTGAAACAAGCATCTGCGGGCAGTCAGGAAGCAAAAAAGAAATGGTAAAATTCCTCGTCGAGAAAGGCATTGACAGCATAAGCGTTAATGCAGATGTCGCGAAAGAAATTGCAGATTATATCGCTGAATTAGAAAAACAAATCGGCGAAGAGCCAAGAAAATACAATCCAGAAAAGAAGCAGGAAAATTTTGTTGAAAAAATTGTTGAAGAAGTTAAAGAAGAAGTCAAAGATTTGTTTAAAGAAAAAAAAGGGGGGCTAATTCCTGAAACAGAAGAAGCAATTGAAGTTTTGGAAACAGAAGAATCAGTTGAGATTAGCGACGACGATTCTCCTGAATTTGATAAAGAAAAAATAAAAGAGATTGAGGAAATTGGAGAAATTGACGACGACGAACCAGAATTTACTGATGAATTGGGAATCTTTAAATGAAAAGAAACCTAAGCTATTTTACGGAAAATTTCATTTTCTGTTATATTCAAAAGACATTGCTTTTGAAGTCCTCAAAAATTTTCGTTTTTACGAAATCGCGAATTAAAAATTATTTTCCCTCCCCAAAATTTAAATAATCAAATTGTCTTGAAGGAAAAAAGAGAAAAATAAATTTGAATGAAATTGAGATAAAATGAAACTTAAAAAAATAATTATAAAAATTGAGATAAAATGAAACATACAATTCTTATTGGCGGTCCTGCAGGAACTGGTCCAAACTTGCTCACAGAAATAATTGGAAAGGCCTTAGTCAAACAAGGAAATTTTGTTTTTTATTCTCGGGACTATCAAAGTTTAATTCGAGGCGGACACAATTTCAATACCTTAACTTTTTCAGACAAACCTGTTTTTTCAAACGAATCGCGGATTGATCTTTTAGTTGCGTTCGACGAGAAATCTGTAGAAATGCATAAAAAGGATTTAAAACAAAATGGAATTATTTTACGAGACAGCGACGAGAATATGTATTTTGCTGGAAAACTTTTCAAATTATTTTGTCTTGATTTTTCTATTTTGGAAAAAGAATTAAAACTGCTAGGAAAAAATTTTGAGAAAAATATTGAAAACGCAAGAAAAGGATATTTTTCTGAAACAAGAAATTACTGCGAAATAAAAAAATTAAAAAATCAAATTAAAGATTTTAAAAATGGCTCGCAAGGAATTCGCGACGGTGCTTTGAAGTCAGGTTTGGAAATTTATTATGCATATCCTATGACTCCCGCGACGCCAGTTTTAATTGAACTCGGGCAAGCAACTCTCGACGAAAAAAACAAACATAAAGTTATTGAATTAGAAAATGAAATCGCAGTCGCGAACGCAGGTGTTGGTTCGTGCATGGCTGGAAAAAAAGTTATGGTTGGAACTGCTGGCGGGGGCTTTGATTTAATGACAGAGGCCTTAAGCTTATGCGGAATTGCAGAAATTCCTTTAGTTTTTTATTTAGCTCAAAGACCAGGACCTGGAACCGGCGTCGCGACTTACACTGCTCAAGGGGACTTGAACATCGCGTTGTATTCAGGACACGGAGAATTTCCAAGAATTGTTCTGGCTCCAGGAGATTCAAAAGAATCAGAAGAATTAACTAATCAAGCATTTTATTTTTCTCACAAATTCAAAACCCCGTCGATAATTTTATCTGACAAACATCTTGCAGAAAGTTTTTTTTCTTCAACAGAAGATTCAAATTTAAAAGAAATAAAAGTTTTGACAAAACTAAAAAGATTTAATTCTTATGAATCTGACTCGCAAGGTTGCGCAACTGAAAATCCAGAGATTGTTGAGAAAAATGTTTTAAACAGATTGAAAAAATTTTCAGAAATTGAAAACGAAGCAGAAAAATTTGAAATGTTTAAAATTTACGGAAACAAAAATTCAGAAAATTTAATTATTTCTTGGGGCTCAACAAAAGGCGCGATTCTCGACGCTGTTGAAGATTTGAATGTCGGATTTTTGCAAATAAAATATCTTAGCCCATTCTCAAAACAAATTGAAAAAATAATTTCTGGAAAAAATTTAATCTTAATTGAAAACAATTCCACTGGCTTGCTTGGAAATTTAATTCAGCAAAAAACAGGAATAAAAATTGAAGAACAAAATAAAATATTAAAGTTTAACGGACGGCCATTTTTTTCTGATGAATTAAAAAGAGAAATTTTAAAGAGGATTGTAAAATGACAGAGATAAAAACAAAGAGATTGATTTTGAGAGAATGGGAACAAAAAGATAAAAAAGATTTGATTGAAGGAATAAATAATTTAAAAGTTTCAAAATGGCTTTTATCTGTCCCATTTCCATATAAGAAAAAAGACGCAAATTGGTGGATTAAACATTGTCAAGAAAAATTGAAAAAGAAAAAAAGAGAAAGTTATGAATTAGCGATTGAATTAAAAAAAGAAAAAAAAGTTATCGGCGGATTTGCATTAGCTCATTTTGATAAAACTCAAGGAACAGCGACGCTGGGCTATTGGCTGAATGAAAAATATCATAATAAAGGTTATGGAACTGAAGCATTAGGCAAATTAATTGAATTTGCATTTGAAAAATTAAAATTAAGAAGATTAAATGCATGTGTTTTTGTAGGAAATTCGTCGTCAGGAAGATTATTAGAAAAGTTTGGAACAAAAAAAGAAGGATTAAAAAGAAAATCCCAAGTTTGCAAAGCAGATGGAAAAATTAAAGATGACATTGTTTACGGCTTATTAAAATCAGAATGGAAAAAATAACTCCGCAACTTTTATAAACTTAAGTTTACATATATAAACTAATATGAACAAGTATAAACTAAAATGGACACGATTGCAAACAGAAATTTTCAGGTTTCTTTGTATAAAGTCAGGACAGAAATTTAATTTAAGAGAAATTGCAAAAGAACTAAATGTTTCTCCAACAGCTGTTTCAAAATCTTTAGTAGAATTAGAAAAAGATTCTTTGGTAAAAATTGAAAGAGCAAAAAAAATAAATCTGTTTTCAATTGAATTAAATCGCGACAACCAAAAAACAATTTTTCTAAAAAGAACTGAAAATCTAAAAATTATTTATGAAATTGGACTTGTCGACGAGCTTTTTGAAAAATTTCCAGGATGTGCAATAATTTTATTTGGAAGTTTTTCTCTTGGCGAAGACATTGAAAACTCTGACGTGGATATTGCAATAATTGGTTCAAAAGAAAAAGAAATAAATTTAAACAAATTTGAAAAACTGCTTGAAAAAGAAATAAACATTAACTTTTACAAATCTTGGGAAATAGAAAAACATCTAAAAAATAATATCTTAAACGGAATTGTTCTTAGTGGCGGAGTTGAATTATGATTTTAAAAAAATTTGAAGAATTTGTAAAATCCCGAATTGTAAAAAAACAAAACCCCGACGAGGAAAGAGCAAAAAGTTTGTTAAAAGAATCAAAAGAAAAATTAGATTTTTTTGAAAAAGTCAGAAAAAAATTAGGCAAGGAATTAAATTCAAATTATGTAGTTGAAACTTGTTACGACATTTTAGTTGAAATTTTAAGAGCAAAATTATTAGTCAGGGGGTTTAAAACTGACTCGCACGAAGCAGAGGTCTCTTATATGAGAAATCTTGGATTTTCTGAAAACGATGTCAATTTCATGAATCAGCTGAGATATTTTAGAAATGGAATAAAATATTACGGAAGAATTTTTGAAAAAGAATATTCTGACAAAGTAATTAAATTTTTATATTATGTTTTGCATGAATTAAAATGAATCTTCAAGAAGCAATAAACAAACGCCATAGTGTAAGGGAATATGAACGAAAAATTATTCAGAAAAAAATATTAATTGAATTAATCAAAGACGCATCAAAAGCTCCGTCTGCAAAAAATGAACAGAACTATAAATTTTATATTGTTAATTCAAAAAAGAAAAGAGATATCGTCGCGAAATATCTTAAATTAACTTTGGTCTTAATGGATAAACAGATTAATAAATTAGAAGAGAATCTCAAAAAAGTATTAATTAATTTTTATTCTGATTTGGGCGGAGCACAGACAATCATTTTTGTTTACAGGAAAAAAATAAAAAATTCTCCTGAATATCAATTCCCAAATGACCTCGTAGGAATTTCTTGTGCAATAGAAAATTTAATGTTAAGTGCGGTTTCTAGAGGACTGGGAACTTGTTGGATTGGAAGTTTCAAAGAACCAAAAATTGAAAAAGATTTAAACAAACTAATGAATGTAAAAGAAGACGAAGAATTAATCACGAGCATTTTAGTCGGTTATCCAAAAAAGGGTTACAAACCTTTAATCAGAAAAAAGAAAAAATTAAAAGAAATAATTAAATTTATATGACAATCCGCCTCAAACACATAATTTACACTTTTCTTTTAATGGTAATTGGAATTTTAATTTTTAAAACACTTCCAATGTATCTTTACGGGAAAGATATTTTGTTTGATGCCTCGCGACATGTTATAGCAACAAGTTTTGGTTTGTATTTTTTGTATTATTTATTTTTGCAAAATCGCGAAGAATTAAAAATTCCTTTTTTTATTTTCTCGTCGATGATTTTAGGAGTTATTGCAATTCAAAGAATAATCGCAGGCGAACATAATGAATACGGAATTTTGCTTGGATTTTTTGTTGCAGGAATTTCAATTCTTGTTCCAATTTGGAATAAATTAGGGAGAGGATTAAAATGACCTCCCAAAAAATTTATAAACTTCAAAAAACTAAATATATTAACATACTCCCCGGTGATCGGAATGGGTCGCCGGATGAGTCCTAATTTTAAAAATGTTTGAGACAATAATTTTTATTGACGGAGGATTTGTTTCTAAAATTAGTAATTATTTTGGAGATGGAAAATATCTTAGATATGATTTAATTAGTTTTGCTGAAAATATTTGTTTAAAAGAAAATCTATTATACAAACAAATTTTTTATTATACTGCCCTTCCATTTCAAAGCGAATTTCCTACTGAAACAGAAGAAAAGAAAAAAGAAGGTTATGACAAATTTATAAAACAATTAAAAAAAAGAGGGGTGATTGTAAGAGAAGGTCGATGTCAAAGATTAAAAATCGACGGGAAATTTGAGTATTCTCAAAAAGCAGTTGATATTTTACTTGCAATGGATATAATGTCTGTTCCATTAAAATATTTGGAGGTAAGAAGAATAATTCTTTTATCAACAGATTCTGATTTTGTTCCTCTAATTGAAAGTTTAAAAGAAAAAGGAATAAAAACTATTTTGTATACTTATTATAAAAAGCAAAGAGGCGTAATTTTTGCAAGAAGTAATTATTTAATTAAATCGGTTCATAAATACAAATTATTAACTAAAAAAGATTTTGAAGATTGTCCGCTGGAAAAATAATGACAAACACAAAATATACAAAAAGAAAATATGACAAATTTTCAGAAGAATATTATATCCATTTACTAAACAAAAAAGAAAATGGTTGGCACAGATATGTTGAAAAACCCGTGATGAAAGGTATATTAAAAAAAATTATTAAAAACAAATATGTTTTAGACTTGGGTTGCGGTCCTGGAATTTTTACAAAAGAATTGATTCAATTTAAACCTAAAAAAATTATCGGACTTGATTTATCTTCTGATTTAATAAATATTGCAAAAAGAGAATATCCTGAAATAAATTTTTTTGCGGGAGATGCGAAAAAAACTTCTTTTAAAAATTCTGAATTTGACGTCGTGAGTAGCAGTTTAATGGTTCATTATTTCAAAAATTTAATTCCCCTCTTTAAAGAAGTTAATAGAATTTTAAAATCGCAAGGGGAATTTATTTTTTCAATGCATCATCCAGTAATGGAAGTTAGCGAGAGTTTAATTGTTAAAGGTAAAAAAGATAAAAAAAATTCTATTCTTAAACAATATTTTAGAGAAGATTTATATCGTTGGAAATTAGGCAATGAAATGAAAAATATGATTGCATATCATCATACCTTTGAGACAATTTTTAATTCTTTAAATAAATCCGGATTTATTGTAGAAAATCTTTTTGAAACAAAAGCACAAAAAAAATTAAAAACAATTGATAAAAAATTCTACGAAAAAGTTATGAAAGAACCTTCATTTTTAATAATTCAAGCGAGGAAATTAAAATGACTTTCAATCTCACAACTTCAGCAACACCGACGTGGTGCCCAGGATGTTTTAACTTTCAAATACTTGCAGGAATGAAAAAAGTTTTGGAAGAAAAAATAAATTCTGAGAATGAAAAAGAAAATTGGGCGATTGTTTCTGGAATTGGTTGTCATGCGAAAATTTTTGATTACTTAAATTTAAACGGAATAAATACTTTGCACGGCAGAGTTTTACCGACGTGTCTTGGATTAAAAATTGCAAAACCAAATTTAAATGTCATTGGATTTTCAGGCGATGGCGACGCGTACGCAGAAGGAATGGAACATTTAATTCACGCCCCACGTTATAATTCTAATTTCAAATATTTTGTTTTCAACAATCAGGTCTTTGCTTTAACTATCGGTCAACCAACCCCTGTTTCTGAAAAAGGTTTTGCAGACAAAACAATGCCCAAAGGAGTAAAGACACAGGCACTTAATCCAATTAAATTAATGCTTGCGTCTGGAGCAAGTTTTGTCGCGCGAATTTTCGCAGATGTAAAACAAGTTGAGTGGATTACAAAAGAAGCGCTTAATCACAAAGGATTTTGTTTTATAGAAATTTTACAGCCATGTTTAATTTTTCATCCAGACAAGGGCTACAAAGAAAAGACATATTTTCTCGACGACAAAAATCACGACAAGAAAAATTTTCAAGAAGCAATGAAAAAAGCAGAAGAATTTTCTTACACAGAATTTAACGACAAAACCAAAATCCCGCTTGGAATTTTTTACCAAAACAAGAAAGAAGTGTTTGAAGAAGTGATATAAGAATTATTTATAAACATTAATTTCCTAATACAAAAATGGAAAAGAGGATGATTTTGTTATCAATAATTTTTATTTTTCTAACTGGTTTTGTCTCTGCAGATTTTGAACTTGGAAATATCTCGCACGAAATTGAGATCTCTTATGCTCCTGAAAGCAATTTAAAGGGCTGGATAAATATTAGTTTTATCAACGAGCCAGTTAATTCTGTTTTTGAGGACTCATTAGAAAATTCAATTTCTCTCCTGGAACTTTTAAATTTCAGTGAATTTTCTTATGACTGTCTTCCTGCAGATTGTGAGACCGACTATACTGCAACAGAGCCCTCTTTAGAAAAAAGATTTTTATTAAAACAAGGCGAGAAAAAAATTTTCGGATTTGTGCTTGACAAAGAAATCACCGACGTGAATTCAATAAGTTTTGTTTTGCAAAGCAACGCAACAGCATATTGCTACAATCAGGTAAAAATAGATTTTTTCAATCAAGGAGAAATCTTAAAAGGAAACAACAAATCAAAAACAACGGGCTGTTCTAATTTAAAAAAAATCGGATGTTTTAATTCAAGCAAAAGTTTAATTGAGTCTCCAATAACAGAGACCCCTTTTTGTCAAAGAATAGAACTAAGCGAATCAGCTGGCTTTGAAATCGGTTCTTGGATAAAACAAAAACAAGCAGGAAATAAAAAAATTTTTGCATCTCTATATGACAAATATGGAACAGAATTGACTTCGTGCGAAATTGACAAATCCCAAATAGACAGCAACGGAAAAGAAGTTTCTTGCAGAGTAGAAAAATTAGCAATGAAAAAACAGGATTTTTATGTTTGCATTTTTTCTGATTCAGGAAATGGAGAATATGTTATAAGAGGTCATCCGCTTTTAGAAGGTTGCGGATTTTTCGGATACCCCATTGAAAATGAAAATTCAGCTTACCAGATTTTTGCAAAGGGCTTAGAATTTGACAGCGTCGGAGATTTGCTAATTGAAGATGAATTAACAGACGGAAATTATATCTCTGATTTTGCAGAAGATTATATTTTGGAAAAATATGGGGATTTAGATTGTTCAGAATCTTCTTGCGTTGTTCCAATAAAAATTCTCTCAAATAAAGATCAGGAAATAACTCTAAAAAATTTAAAATTAATTTACAGCACTCCTGGTTTCCCGTCTTCAGAAGAAAATAAATTTTACAATGTTTCAGAAAGTTCTGCAAAAATAAATTCAGATTTTCAAAAACTTTTCCTTTATTATGGAAACTTCACGCTCCCTGAAAAATTCGGAGAGATAACTTATTCCTTGCGGTTTGCAGATAAAAAGTTATTTTCTAAAAAAATTTTAATTGAAAAAGTTCCAATCATCAATGGAATTACTCCAACAAAAACTTTTGCGGGCTTTCCGACAAAATTCAAGGCAATAATTGAATCTGAAAGAAACATTTCAAAATATGAATGGGATTTTGGCGACGGAGAAACAGGGGTAACTTCAGAAAGTTCTGTCTCGCACATTTACAATTCAACAGGAACATATGAGATAAAAATAAGCGCAACAGATAATTTAGGGAAAAATTCCTACAAAATATTTGATATCAAAGTCGGCTCGCCAGAAGAAATAATTAACCAAACAATTAAAACTTCTCAAGAAGATTTGGTCAATATAAAAAATGAAATTAAGAAATTAAATATTTTTGAACAAGAACAAATTTTTTCTGCATTAGATCTGGAAGAAAAAGAAAAAAATTTAAAACAGATCCAAACAAATTATGCTTCTGCAAACACCGACGACGAATTCGTTGAAATAATGAGTTCTTTGCTTGAATTAAAAATCCCTAAATCAATTGTTACAACAAAATCAGCAAATAATTATTTATTCTATCCTCAAAAAGAAAAAATAAATTTAGAAATATTAAATTCAATCCGCGACGGAGAATATGTTGGAAAAGAAGATGAATATCTTAATGCAATTTTATCTTGGGACTATGAAAATCTAAATTCAAAAATAAATTTTAGAGAATATTCAGCAGAATATGAAAGTTATAAAGAAGCAATTTTGGATTTTGTCGAAGTTAATTTGGAAGAACAAAATAACATAAACTATAATTATTATTTTATAATTGAAAATTCTGAAAGTTTAGAATTTCAAGAAAATTATTTAAAATCAGAAATAGAAAATTATTTTTATATTGAACTTGATAAAGACACTAATAAAATTGGTTTTTCAATTTCTCCAACAAATATTGAATCCCTTCCATTTTTTATTTCTCCAGAATTAAATAGATTAGAAATCGGAAACGCAAATATTCCTGAACCAGAACCAGAAAAATTCCCGTGGATAATTTTTATAATTACATTGGGGATTATAATTGTAGTCGGGTTTATTGTTTATTTCTTTTTGCAAAAATGGTATGACACAAAATATGAAAATTATTTATTCAAAGACAAAAATCAATTATACAATCTTATAAATTATGTTCAAAATTCAAGCAAACAAAATATTCAGTCAGAAGAAATGAAAAAACGATTAAAAAAAATCGGCTGGAGTTCAGAACAAATTGAATATATAATGAAAAAATATTATGGAAAAAATACCGGCCTTCCGTGGTTTTCACAAAATAAAAAAATTAATTATCCGATAAAAAGATTTTCAAGCGAGAATAATTTCAGAAGATAGTGAAATAGATAGTGCAGAATAAAAACCTTAATAAACCAGCAAAAAATCTATATATTATGGTAATAAAAATTATGAAAAATTTCTTTAGCAGAATTTTCTCAAAAGTATTTGAAAATAAACGAGACATAAAAATGGGATTTTACGGCCCGCCGAACGCAGGAAAAACTTCTTTGGCAAACAGAATCTGCAAGGACTTTACAGGAGAAGAAATCGGAAGCGTCAGCAAAATTCCACACGAAACAAGAAATGTTCAGTTCAAAGAAAAAGTTGAAATAGATTTCAAAGGAAAAAAATTAATGTTTAAAATGATTGACACCCCCGGAATCGCGACAAAAATTGATTACGAGGACTTTTTAAAATACAAAGTAAATAAAAAAGACGCGAAAAAAAGAGCAAAAGAAGCAACTCAAGGAGTTATTGAAAGCATCAAGTGGCTCGACGATATGGACATGGTGGTAATTGTTTTAGACGCAACAGAAAATCCTTACAACCAAGTGAACATAACAATAATCGGAAATTTAGTCGCGAGAAAAATTCCTGTTTTAATTGTCGCAAACAAAATTGATTTAGCAAAAGCAGAAATAAAAAAAATAGAGTCAGCATTTCCAGAATACGATATCGTCGGTATCAGCGCAAAATATGGAAACAATCTTGAAGAATTTTACGAAGCGATATTTAAATTAAGCAAAACAATAAAGTAAATTTAAAAAGTATATTTTCAATATAATATGGTGAAAAAAGACAAAAAAAAATTAGGCGAGATAAAAGGATTTTCAATGCAGTTCATTCCTTATTCAGAAATAAAAGATTTGAGCAGTAGCGAGAGAGTAAGAAAAATTTTGGAAATAGTTTTAGGAAATAATATCTTGATTTTACAGGGAAAATTGCGTTCAGAAGAAGAAGCTCGTCTTATTGAAGACACAATGGCGATGATAGATCATGTAAAAAATTTCAGAGGAATTGAACTCGCAGTAATTTCAGGAAATGAAAACGAAAGCATTATGGAAAAATTCAAAAAAGGAATTTTAAATGCAATTTCTGGAAGTGACTTCGGAGCAATAACAATAATTGGTCCTGCAACAATTGTGAAAGATATAAAAAGAAATCCAAAGAAAATTGAATTGTTGTTGAGTAAGTAATTTGTCTACGGAGAAGTTTGTAAAAATATATTTTTTGATTTTAATTTTGATTTATGCAAAAATAATCAATTTTATCGTCGGAAATTTTCCATAAAGTTTGCAAAAATATTTTTGCGATAGAAAATGCGAATTATTCAAACTTCTCTACGAGAAAAATTATTTTGCAAAAGAGTTGAAGACAATAAAAATTGCGATATGGAGGGGGTCGAAAATTTGCAGTTGCATTAATTTGTTTACATCGTTAGCGAACGCAAGTTTGATTTTGAAAAAAATATCGCTCATCAGAACAAAAAAAGGGAATCAAAATAGAAAAACTTTTTCAAAATCAAAATTTTAGGAAACAAAAAATTTCTAAAATTTTTTGTTAAATCACGAGGGTGTTTTTGTTTAAGTCATTTGCACATATCCTCGACGAGGTTTGAACAAGTCCCCTGATGCGTTGAGTTTTCTAATTGCTTCTTCAAGTTCTTCTTCTGTTAATTTTCCTTCAAGTTCTTTTTCAATTTCTTCAATAGGAATTAATTTTCCAAGACGAGATTCTAGCTTAGTAATTGTATCTCTAACAAGAATTATTTTGCTTCTTTGCGACGACGAAGTTCCTGTTGAAATTCTGTCAATATCAAAAGTTTTCAGTTCATAATCAAATCCAACTTGCATCAAATAATATTTCATAATATCTATCGCAACTCTTGCATCTTCTTTTGAAACATCTTTGCTCAACCGCATTTTCGCCATTGCCTCTGACATTCTTATTAATGCTGTCAATTGTCTTGCGGAAATTGGAATTGGACGAACAGCTGACTCAGAAGCAACAGGAGTGTTTCTCAGACCAACATAAAAATTTTTTAATTCTGCAACAGCGTCGTCAGAAAGAACTGGCTCAACTTTTTGTTTCGCGTATGCAATATATTTTCTAAATAAATCTCTTGAGACAATCATGCCTTCTTCTTTCCTCTGATGAGTTTGCAAAACATGCGCCGCGATTTTTTCATCTTTTATTTTGTCTGGCATATCTTTCAAAGTAAAAATAACATCAAAACGATTAATCAGCGTCGGGGGTAAATCAATTTGTTGCGCAATTGACTGATAAGGATCAAACCTCCCGAATTTTGGATTTGCTGCAGCAAGCACAGAGGTCTCGGCGCGCAAAGACGCTTGCACATTTGCTTTTGAAATTGTAACTGTTTGTTGTTCCATTGCTTCATGCATCGCGCTTCTATCTTGCGGGTCCATTTTTTCCAATTCATCTATGCAAACCAATCCTTTATTTGCAAGGACCATTGCTCCTGCCTCCAAACTCCAGCCCTTCAAATATTCATCGCGAACAACTGTTGCAGTTAAACCAGCTCCAGAGGTAGATTTACCGACGACATATCTTCCTTTTGGCGAGATGCTTGCCATAAAACATAAAGTAACTGATTTTGCAACACCAGGATCCCCGATTAATAAAATATGAATGTCCCCGCGATTTTTTGAACCATCTGGATGTTTTTTCGCAACTCCCCCGAACAATTGCAAAACCAATGCGCGTTTTATTTCTTCATATCCCCAGACACTTGGAGTTATGCTTTTTGAAAGTTTGTAAACTAATTCTGGATCTTTAGACAACTCTAAAATTTTTTCCCGATCTTCATCAGTGATATTGAGTTCTTCAAAAGTTTCTTCAAGCGGAATTAAATTATTTGCTTCAACTGCAAGTTCAAACCTCGTCGACAAACCCCCAGTTGTGAGCGGAACAGGAACTTCTTTTAAGACACCGATGACATTTATACGACTTCCTGGTGTTGTCTTTTCTTCCATCTGCGGTTCAACTAAATCTTCTTTTACAAAAACATTTATCCTTTTTGGTTGCTCGCCTCCTGTGAGATTTTCAGGGCTTTCTTCAATCACGAGTCGTTGAGTATCAACCATTTCTTTTGAAATTAATCTAAACCCCCCTCTTCTTCCGCAAGAACATCTTGATGGCTCTCTGAATTTTTTATCCATTTGCAAAACAGAAATAATTGTTCCGCACGACGGACATTCAAATTTCGCGTTGACAACTTGGGGACGAACATCAGACGCCTGTCTAATAATCCCCTCAACAATAATCATTTCATTCAAATGTTTGGAGCGAATGTTTCTGATTTTTACAATTTGACTTTGCGAGAGATTAAATAATCTAACGCGAACATTTTTTACTAAACCTGATTCTTCAATTGCGACTTCAACATATCTCAAGGTCTCTTCAGGATTCACAAGAATTTCTTCTGCAAGAATTTTTGAAAATTCTGTCAATTTTATAAAATCCAAAAAAATAACTCCGTTTCCTTTTCTCAAGGACTCTCCTAATTCTTTTTTATGAAAATCAAAAAAATTCTTGGCTTCAATAATTAACTCTTCTGGTTTTGGTTTGTTGTCTCGCACAGGAAGTTTTATTTCTGAAAGCGATTGCTCAATAGAATCGTCGCCAGAATTCGGATTATCTTTCATTGCGTTTTCCATTTCATCAATATCCATAATTAAAAAAGAGGTCTTGTATTTTTATAGATTTGTATAATTAATTAGTGATTTGAAAGAGATTTTTTGATTATTTAAATAATTTCAACACCAGAATTTTCTGCAACAGGAACATAAAGTATTCCATTATATCTAAATGTGCTTTTAGAAGCTAAAGCAGATTTAACTTGTGCTTCTAAATTTTCTTGCGAAGCGCTTTACGCTTCCGGGGATACCCCGAACAGAGAACCATAACCATCGAAGAGCATGTTGTTGCCACTGAAGTAGGAATGGTCGCCGCGGATCAACCGACGGAGCCAAAGCCCTGCTCCGACATTGTCCAAATTAATTTGATAAAACCCAACCTTCGGAATTCTACATTCATCTTTTAAAAATTTTCCATATTGTTCAGCTAATTTTGGGTCTCTTGCTAAAAATTGCGCAATATCCACATCTCCTAAATCTTCTGAAAGAACTGGAAATGAATATTGTTTTTTTGGAATTAAAACTCTTTTTTGATGCGTAGGAAGTTTTGCGTCTTGTTCTGCAATTTCTTTAATTAATTGCACTGCGGGTTTTTCTCCTAATCTAATTTCATTTGTTAAAGGTAAATAATCTCCTCTTGCATTTGCTTCTAAAGTTTGTTGAGCATAATGAGTTGTTGGCGCGAATTCTTGAAGACACCAATAATTTGTTCTATTAATTCTTGCAGTTCCTTCTGGATGCCAGCAACCATCTTCAAGATAATGAGAATCTGGTCCTTGTCTAATTCTGTCAATCATTCCTTGTCTTGCTGTTGCAATCATTTGTCTTGCTTCTTCAATTTGTGCTTTGCAATCTGGAAAAGTTCCATTGTATCTTTCTAGTTCCATAATGATTTCAGAAAAAAGAAGTTTATAAACTTTTTGTTTGTATTATTTTTAAAGGGGTAACAAAATTTGAATGAATGCGATAAATATTATAAAAATAATTTAATCTCAATCTTTAAAAACCCTTAATTCTTAATAAAAATAATTAATCAAATAAATCAAAGGAGGAAAAAATGGCAACAATCGGTTATTGCGTTAAGTGCAAGAAAAAAGTTGAAATTAAGAATCCAAAAGAAAGCAAGACCACTAAAGGCACTAAAATCGCAAAAGGAAAATGTCCACACTGCGGAACAACTGTTTGCAGAATGGGCGGAATTCAATAAATTTATTTTTATTTTTTATTCATTTATATTAATTCTTGGTGATTGAAACATTTTAGCGCCAAAAAAAATTAAAAATTAGAAAACTACGACGATATAAATGAAAAAGGTTTTATCAGATAAGTATTTCTTGGGAAGAAAG
>Ga0209727_1001327_pt1 | contig 20805 bp, 19 predicted proteins | sample RifGroC1_FD_183995 | JGI IMG/M metagenome (GOLD analysis project Ga0209727, IMG submission 183995) | Groundwater microbial communities from Rifle, Colorado, USA - Groundwater C1 (SPAdes) (version 2) | ecosystem: Environmental > Aquatic > Deep subsurface > Groundwater | place: Rifle, Colorado...
CGAAGTGTTGAGCGGTGAGCCAATAGATTAGTAATGGTCCCGAAAATAAGTTCGAATTTCGTTATAACAGACAACCAAGTTGGACACCGCAAGGTGTCCGTATTCTCTATAGAGATTGGTGCTTCCCAGAATTACCCCACTATTTTCCCTCAAGATTCGAACCGAGAATAATACCCAATAATCTGGATACTGATAGCGTTGCGAGATAGCATTATTCCTTGTGACAAAAGCCGTAATAATTCGACTTATTTTGATCCCGCACAACTTCCAGATCCCCCACAACCACAACCCTTAGCCCCTGTACCTATTGGTTCTGCGTTTGCAGGTCCGGCATTTCCTGTTTTGTCGACTACTTCAATAGTTCCTGATACCATACCCATCCAACAGGAGAATTTGTAAACGCCTACTTTAGAAGGAGTAAACTCTTTGGTGGAAACTTGTCCTTTGTTAAGTGATATTTGTCCGTCCCATAATTTTGAAATAACAGCATTGGTACAACCACTAGTACCAACATCGGTAATTTCAACACGAACTAATTGACCTACCTTAACCCTGAATTTGTTTGGTGAGTATCCGTCTGAAGATGCTTTTATTCTGATAATTTGTTTTCCTTTTTCTATTGGAGCGAGACCGGAAATGTTTCCTGTCTTCGTTGACGAGGTTGTAACTGCACCTAGAACATCACCAATATTTGAGAATCCCAAAACAGTCATTTGAGAATTAATGTTGAATCCTGCAAAGAATATGACGATAATTCCAGCGATAGTAGAAAACTGTTTGGATACATTTGAATTTGTAAACATTTTTACGCTACCGATACCAATGGAGAGTAAACCAGGAACCGTACCTAAAGCAAATATGGACATTATTAAAGAACCCTGAATGGGAGAACCTGAAGTTATGGCTAAAGCTTGGGCGGTAATGGTGAATCCACAAGGTAAGAAAAATGTAAGTGCTCCCATAAGTAATGGACCGAGCCTTCCTTTGAAATTTTCTTCGTTTGAGAATTTTCTTGTTATTCTTTTAGGTAAACGAAGCTGATATTTGGCCAGCGCTTTCACCCCTAGCATCTGGAATCCAAGCAGTACCATGAGTAATGAAACTGAAATGATTAAGGTCGCTGAGAAACCGATAGACGGTCGGAAAAATGTTCCCAGAAAACCGAGTAAGGCTCCAAAGAATCCATACCCCACCACACGTCCGACATTAAATAACAGATGAGGTTCGGTTTTTTTGACAAAAGATTCGTCGTTTCCATACAGAGACAACCACTGCTTACTAAGTGAAAGAATAATCCCACCTACCAAGGCAGCACAACTTGATAACCCAGCAATTAAACCAAATGTAAAAAACAGAGGCAAGGAAGACTGAGAGTTAACAGAAACCAAAGAAGTGAAACCTGATTGCTGAAGAATATAAAATGCCATTATGAGGAGAGCGGCAATGCCGTAAGGGGTTATATCAATTGCTTCCACTGTAACCTGATTGTGGCTATCTACTACCGGGTTAGCAGAGAAAGTATAGTTATCTCTCTTAAACAAAGAGTTTAGGTAATCTTCAGAAATAGGTGTACTGCTCTGGGTTTCAACATAAACCTGCCCATTCGATAAGTCAACCTCAACGGAAGTGACTCCCTTTTCTTTTTTGAGCTTTTTTTCGATAATCATCTCGCATGATGCACAATGCATGCCTTGGACAAAGAAACACAGTTTGGATTTTTTAGACTTTTTCATTTGTTTAGCAGTAAATTATTGAGTTGATGGTAATAAGCCGTCAATGATACTCTTGAAATCATCGTAACCCTTGGGATTTGGAATTTTTTCTCCATTAATAAAAAATGTTGGTGTTCCTGAAATACCCAACGAACCTCCAGCAATCTTGTCTCTGTTAATTCTTGAGAGAACCTGTTGGGAATTGATATCGGTTGAAAATTTCTCCATATCTAGTCCAATTTGTTTGGCGTATTCAGTAAACAGTGATGGATCCGGGGCTGTTTTCTCACCCCAAGTTTTTTGATTTTCATACAGCAGGTCGTGCATTTCCCAAAACTTTCCCTGAATTCCTGCAGCCTCAGCGGCGGTGGCTGATGTTATAGAATTTTTATGACCGGGTAAGGGGAAATATCTGACAACAAAACGTACTTTACTTTGATATTCCTCCTGTAGCTTTTTTGTAATTGGGTAGTATGCCTGACAGGCTTCACACTCGAAATCCAGATACTCTACGATAGTTATCGGGGCTTCTGGAACTCCTTTTATCCAATCATCTGGTTTTACAGATAGAGCCTCTTTGCTCTCCTCCTTATTTAGGACAGTTGGACCGCTTGGAGATTTGGATAAAAAGATACCACCAAACACTGCTATTAGTACAGTCAAAACTAATATTCCGAGAACAAATTTGTCTTCAAATAAAGAGATTCTTGCTGTTGGTTGCATGTTTATTTATTTTTAAAAATATTGATAGTATCTAAGATTCGATCGTAAACTCTATACGGCTTAGGCCCTACTAGCCCCTTGCTGTTTATAAAAACTAAAGGAGTTCCATAAATATTAGTTTTTTCCAACTCGATTCTCTGTCTGACCACAGCGGTTTTTGTTTCTTGAGACTGGGTACATGACTGTATTGATTCCAAAGAGTAACCAAGACCTACCAGTAATTGATTTAGATAATCAGGGTTACCATTTTCTTCTTTGGTGCTGGCGAACAACTTATCAACCAGTTGCCAGTATTTGGACTGATCTTGCTTGTAGGCACAGTATCCGATGGGTAACATGTACACAGTCTCGCCTTTGACCGGATAATGAGCAAAAACAAAATTTACTTTATTTTTTTCTATTAACTTTTTAACAATTGGATATGCTTTTCGGGTGTAGTCACAATTAAAGCATCCGATAAAAACTACTGTATTTTTCTCGTTATTGTTTTTTGCAGGAAAGGTGCTTAGGTTCACATCTTTAAGAGTAACCTTGCTCTCATCACCTTCCCCCACCGTGCAGCTTCCGCCTGCTTGAGAAACTTTATTGTTTTGCCCTGTGGGATCAAGAGCACAAAAACCTGATTTATTTAAGCCGTTACAACTGCCATACATATAAAAATTAAACAAACCCTTGCCTGTCCAAAAAATACTAACTAAAGTAACTAAAAATAATAACCAGGCTAATAATTCGAAGTGCTTATTGAACAATCTGGCGAGGATAACTGATCGCGGTAACAGTTGACCGGTAATCTTTGCTTTCATTTTTTCCTGAAAACCTGTGTTGCAGGGACGAAGTGTGAGACGACGAAAAACGCAATCGAAGGCTTCCTTCGCCAACACCCTATGGGAGGCGCTGAAGATCCCGATGATCGATAAAATTAAAAATGAGATAAGACAAAACATAAGTTACAGTAAAACCTGAATAACTTTTTTAATTTCTCTCACAAACAACTCAGCTTCTTCCAAGGTATTGTAGAAGTATACCGAAACCCTAACGGAACCCTTAATCTTGTGGTGGTGAAACCAGGAATGAACGCAGTGTTGACCTGATCGAACCATGATGTTGGCCGACTGATCCAGAATTAATGCCAACTGATGGTGATCAACACCATCGACACAGAAAGAGATTATTCCGCCTCTTTTGTCCGAATTTTCCGGACCAATAATTTTTAGATTGGGAATGGCCAGCAGTTCTTTTGTCAGGTATGAGTTAATCTCTCTTTCTTTTTTTTCAATTTCGGAAAATCCAACTTTCATTAAATATTTGGCTGCTTCGCCTAGTCCAATGATACCGGCATAATCTTGAAGACCGGCCTCAAACTTTTCCGGTGGTGCCAAGAACTCATGTGTGGTGTAAGTAGAAGATGACACGGTGTCTCCACCAACCATAAATGGTTCGAGATTTTCCAGCAGCTTATATTTTCCGTATAAGACTCCAGTCCCTGATGGACCGAGCATTTTATGTCCTGAAAAGGCAAGGAAGTCAACATCAAGTTCACGCACATCAATTTTTTGGTGAGGTGCTGTTTGGGCGGCATCCAGTAAGACAAGGCTTCCGTTCTTGTGGGCGGTTTCAATTATTTCCTTGGCCGGAATAGTAACTCCATCAAGATTAGAGGTAAAACCCAAAGATACTAATTTCACCCGGCTATTTATAGTTTTCTTAAACTCATCAAGATCGAAAGTGTTATCGGAAAGGGAGAGAATAATCTTATGGATGATGCCTTTTTTATTTACCAAGACTTGCCAAGGAATTAAATTTGAATTATGTTCCTTGTCCGAAGTGATAACGATGTCTCCTGGTTTGAAATCTAAGCAGTTAGCTACCAGATTTATACCCTCAGTTGTATTACGGGTAAAAACTACTTCTTCTTTTTGCCTGGCATTGATAAATTTCGCAATAGTAACTCTGGACTCGTCACACTTTTGGGTCACCTTTGAAGCAAAAGAGTGCATGCTTCTTCCGGCACAAGCCGGATAGTTTTGATAATAATCGATCATAGAATCGATTACTACTTGGGGGCGAAGACTTTGACAGGCACTATCAAAATATATCGGTAGTTTTTCACCTTGATTAGAAAATATTGGAAAATCACTTCTTAGTTTGTTATTCATTAGACAAATGTTAAAAACTTGATCCTTAAGCCTACCCAAAAACCAGACGAGCTTCTTCTGATAAGGCCCGTCTGGTGTGTGCAGGTTTATTTAAGAACTGAGTCTATCTGCTGTTTGATTTGTTCGAAAGGTTGAGCACCATTAATGAAGTCTCTTTTGCCGTTTTTGCCTACGATTATTGTTCCTGGTGTACCCTGAACGCCAGCCTTGGCACCACCTGCCATATCGTCGCTTACATGTTGGGCATACTTACCACCGTCAAGACATTGTTTAAATTTATTAGCATTTAGACCCAATTCGGAAGCAAGGGGAACGAGTTTGTCTAAAGCAAAGCCAGTTCCATTTGAGGTAGTTCTTTCCATCAACTGATCGACATATTTCCAGTAAGCTTTGTTTCCACCCTGCTCAAAGGCACATTCCGTGGCTTCTGCCTCTTTTTGGGCATTAGCGTGAAAGCTTAAGGGATTCTGCCGATAGACCCAAGCCACCTTGTCACCATATTCCTTAACAATTTGTTGCATTGTAGCGTGGAAGCGTTTACAGAAAGGACATTCCAGGTCGGTATAGACTACTAACACTGCATCGGCGTTCTTATTGCCAAGAATGTGATCTTTGTCTGTAACTGGGGGCATGGCTTCTAAATTTTTACTTGGCTCCGGATCCGGGGCTTGTTGCTGACCGGAAGGTTTGTTTACCTGGCCTTCCGCTTGAGTCAGTTTTAATTCAAGTTTTTGAATTTTTAGAAATAAAATGCCTGAGAAAAACAAACTGAGAATTAGTAACAGGTGAGTAGGATTTATTTTGAGGTTGATCATTTTCTAAACTAATAATAACTTCTACACATTGTAGAAGTTATTTTATCCTCTGTCAATTATTTTATTTGAATATATTAGAAAATCACGACTGACACTCGTCTTCGCAAATATTATTATCAAGACAGACAGAACTCGATTGTTGGCCTGATGGGTGTACTTCTACTTTGTTAGCCATCACATTAACAGCCAATAAAATCATTATGGCGCTCACAAGAAGACTGCGTCCATTAATCATGTATTTCGGTGTGTAGATTCCGAGAAGAGATTTTACCCTAATCTCGATATCGTGTTTTTGAGAAAATGTATTAATAGAAGTTATATTGAATGATGGGTAATCAATTACCTTCCTGAGAGCTGAGATAAGATGGCCGCTCCGTCCTGTCGCATGAATAGTTCCACGATCTGCCTTGATTTCTTTTTGGATATGATAGGAGTTTACAAAATCTGCCACTACAGGTAAAAAGAAAAATGTATTTCGTAAGACGTATAGAATCAGGGTTACCAAATTGTCGTTATTAATTAGATGCTGTTTTTCGTGAGTAACAACGGCTTCTAACTCCGGAAGTGACATCATGGATAAAAGTCCTTGAGAAAGATAGATCTTTGGCTTCCAGTATCCTAAACAAAATGCCTGCGGTCTATCGTCATCAAATAAAATTATTTTTCCTTGTAATTGGTGCTTGAAAGCTAATCTATCAATTGTCTTGTTTGAGGAAGTGCTGATCTTTAGGCTTTTTGAAAAATGATAAGTTCGGAATAAGATTAGAAATAAACTTCCGACTAGAAGTGTTCCCATAATTAAAGATCCGGCACCAACATAGGGCAGCAGAGAACTAAGACAAATACTACAAAAAACTAGTACCGCGCCAATTAATAATGGGTACAGTACTATGGCTGTTTTGATAAACCAAGCCAATAAAACAACAAGGAATATCCCCAATATAATATTTAATAATCGGCTATCTTTCATTCTGTTTAAGCAATTCGACTAGTTCCAAGCGTTTTTCGGTTGGGAGTTGTTCTACGCCCTTAGCAAATGAGCTGACAGCTAAATCACCAAAAGAGGTGACCACCTTATTCATAAATTGACTGACCATTGATTCGGAATACAATTGTTCAGATATTTTTGGGGCAAAGGTGACTTTACCAGCAACCTTAGTTTTGATTAACAAGTCTTTCTCATACAACCTCTCTAAGATCGTCGAAATGGTTGTTAGTGCGTACTCACCTTTTAACTCACTTAGCACCTCCTTAGGCGAACATGTTTTCTTTTCCCAAACAATAGCCATCACAATTGTCTCTAACTTCCCTTCAATTATTTGAATTTTCATTTATTAGTTTCCTTAAATGTAAACAATCTTAATCCGTTTAAGATGACCGCGACCGTCACTCCCACGTCGGCAAATATGGCTAAGGCCAAATTGCCTTTTCCCAAAAATGCTAAGCCAAGAAAGCTGATTTTAACACCGATGGCGACAGCTGTATTAATTTTAATGGTTTGAGTTGATTTCTTGCCGAGTTCGATTATGAAGGGTAAAAGATTTAGATTGTCGTTCATGATGGCAACATCTGCGTTCTCTATGGCGACTGCAGAACCAGCTGCACCCATGGCAATTCCGACCGGTGCAGTGACTAGAGATGGAGCATCGTTTACACCATCGCCGACCATGGCAACATGGTTATATTTTTTAATAAGTTTGGAGAGTTCTGAAACTTTATGCTCGGGTAGTAAATTGGCTTGAGCATTTTTTATACCAAGTTGGCTCGCCACAAAATCAGCTGATGATTGGTTGTCTCCCGTTAGAATTACAGATTGAATATTGAATTGATCCAGTTTGTTGATGACAGCTTTACTCTCTGCCCTAACTTCATCTGTAATAGCGATGACACCGGTTATTACTTTATTGTTACTAATTACAATTGTGGTTTTACCTTGTTTTTCAAACTTTTTAACATAGTCGATAGCTTCCTCCACAAGAGGATGTTGTTCGGAAATGAAACTAATATTACCCATACAATAATGACTATCAGTACAGACCAAACAGTCACCAGTTAAGCCCTTTCCGGGGATGGCTTTAAAATTGGTAAATTTATGGGGTGAGAGCCGGAGTTTTTCGGCCTCCTTAATTATGCTTTGACCGAGAGGATGTTCAGATAGGAGCTCTATTCCCGCGGCACAAGCCACCACGTCGTCTTTTGTGAAACCATTAAACGGCACAATATCCGAAATGATTGGTTCACCTTTGGTAAGGGTACGTGTTTTATCGAATGCAACCACTTTTACCTTTCCAAGTTCCTCGATGAATCTGCCACCTTTGATAAGTACGCCTCTTTGGGTGGCGTTGCCTATGGCGGAGTAGACAGATATAGGTGTGGAAATAACTAAAGCACAAGGACAAGAAATAATAAGTAGTGTCAATGCCTGAGTAAACCATTGGTTAAATGGCTGTCCCAACAAAACGACCGGAATAACGATTATTAGTGAGGCGATGATCAGGATCGTGGGTGTGTAGTATGTGGCGAACTTCTCTATAAATCTCTGATATGAAGATTTCTTTTCGGACGAGGAATAGGTTAACTCTATAATTTTTGCCAGTGTACTGTCTTTAGATAATTTAGAAACCTTTATTTCAAGATAACCACTACCGTTCATGGTTCCTGCAAAAACGAGATCGTTGATATGTTTGTTTTTAGGTAAAGGCTCGCCGGTGATTGTAGACTCATCAACAAGCGAAAAACCTTCAACAATCACCCCATCTAAGGGAATTCGGTCACCTGGTTTTACAATAATAATGTCACCAACGACAATCTTGTCTACGAGTGTTTTTCTAGATTCACCTTTAATTTGTGCTTGTTTAGGAGATTCGTCCACTAATACTTTCAAAGCTTTTTGACTCTGACTGATACCAAAATCTTCCAAAGCTTCCCCTAGGGCAAAAAGAACCACGATAATTACTGCTTCTTCTAATTCCTGCAAATAGACTGCACCAAGGATTGCAATCGACATCAAAAGATTGATATCCGAGAAACGTAACCGCATCAAGCTTTTGAAGCCATGTCTTAAGACATTCTTTCCAAAGATATATATTAATAAAGCAAATAGTGGGTATTCAATCCAGAACGGCAGGTGGATAGAGAAGAAAGAAAGTACCTCAAAAGGAAGTACCACAGCTAGAGCAAGTAGTAAGGATCTAAATTTCTTATCTTGGAGCAGTAGAGGCTTATTCTTAAACATTGTTTAGAAATATTGTAATGTTATTTGGCACTAATTTCTACTGAACGTAAAACTGGTTTGCGCCAAAGGGTTCCGGGTTTTGGCTAGTGAATCCAATAGTAAGTGCCTGCGAAGCAGGCACTTTGGCCGATAGGCCAAATGCTGTCTCAATATCTAAATACCCCACTGATAAAATAGTTCCTAATCAGCGGGTATTTTATGGCGAAATTGAAATTTGAGCCATATATTGAGAAAGCTTCGCCACAATCGCTAAATGCGAAGTTGTGGCGAACATAAAGATGCGACAGCGATAGCTGGCGCTTGCTCGTAAGAGCAATCATCCCGACCGCAGTCGGGATACAATATTGGTAGCGCGCAAGTGGTTCCGCCGGCAGGCGGTGGCGAACCGCGAGACACGAAGTGTTGAGCGGTGAGCCAATAGATTAGTAATGGTCCCGAAAATAAGTTCGAATTTCGTTATAACAGACAACAGAAGAAAAAGATAAAGATAAATGAATAAATTAAAAATTAATCTTGAAAATTGTTATGGCATAAATAAGCTAGAAACTGAATTTGATTTCACTACAAAAAAATCACATTCCATATATGCACCCAACGGGGTAATGAAAACCTCTTTTGCTAGAACTTTTACGGACTTAAGCCATAATCAAGATTCAAAAGATATTGTCTACCCAGAACGGAAAACTACAAGATCTATTAAGGATGAGAATGATAACGAACTCACCCCCAACGAAATCTTCGTTATCGAACCATACAATGAACAATTTGACTCCAATAAGCTGTCAACATTATTGGTAACTAAAGAACTGAAAGAAGAATACGATTCAATTTACCATGACCTTGAGGTTGAAAAAAACAATTTTATAAAGAAACTTAAGGCAATATCCCAAAGTACAGACTGTGAATCTGAACTGACATCCACATTCTCCACAGAAACAATAGTAAATTTCTTCGACATGCTAATTAAGATAACTCCAAATCTCGATGGTAAACAAAATAAATATTTTTTTAGATATAACGATGTTTTTGATAAAAAGGGTAGCGTTAAGGCATTCTTGGAAAAACATCAGGAATCACTAGAAAAATATATTAAAAGTTACGATACATTGATATCCGAATCGAATTTATTCAAGAAATCTGAAAATACATTCGGTACATATCAGGCAGGCGAAATATTAAAGTCGGTTTCTGACAATTCATTTTTTGAAGCTGGACATTCACTCGAACTTGCTGATAATAGCCAAATAAATTCAGTAAATGATCTTAAGATACGGATACAGACGGAAATAGATAAGATTGTTAACGACGAAAAACTTAAGGAGCTATTTGAAAAAGTTGATAAGGCTATCGGATCAAATGTTGAATTGCGAGCATTCAAGACTGTAATTGAGAAAGACAACTTGCTCCTCATCGAATTAAAAGATCCTGAGGGGTTTAAGAAAAGGGTATGGCTTGGATATTTAGATCAACTAAAGCCAGAGATCGAGACTCTAACAAACTTTTACAATGAACGGAAGGAGCGACTCGAAGACATTATAGCTAGAGCAAAAGGTGAAGAAACGGAATGGGAGAGATCGATCAATGAATATAACGCCCGGTTTAAGGGGTTGCCTTTTTCCCTAACCATGAAAAATAAGGTGGATGTTATGTTGAGCACAAGCACTCCGTCAATTGAATTTGTTTTTCACGACCGAGGAGACAGTAAGCCAATTGAAAGAATTCAATTATTTGAAGTTTTAAGTCAGGGTGAACGTAGAGCACTGTATCTTTTAAATATTATTTTTGAAGTTAGCGCTAGACGAAAAACAAATCAGAAGACATTATTCATAATTGATGATATCGCCGATTCATTTGATTACAAAAATAAGTACGCGATAATTGAATATCTAAATGATATATCTAACTCGTCTGGTTTTAATCAAATAATACTCACCCACAACTTTGATTTTTTTAGAACTCTTGAGTCTAGAGGGATTGTTAGATACCAAGAGTGTAATTACACATTTAAAAATGCTAATCAAGTCTATATCGAAAAGGCAAATGGAGGTATAAGAAACCCCTTTATTAATGACTGGAAAAATAATCTTGGTGATAATAGGAAGCTTGTAGCATCAATACCATTCATTAGAAATATTATTGAATATACGAAAGGAGAGGAAGATGCGGAATATAGAAAACTTACCTCTCTATTACACTGGAAAAATGATACAGAAGCTATTTTAATGTCCGATTTGGAAACTATATTCAAAAATTGTATTAACGGTATAGTTTTTCCAACGACTGATTTGACGAATAAAGTTGCTGACAAGATTTTTGATGAAGCAGATTTATGTCTAACTGCTGATGAGGGTATGAATTTTGAAAATAAAATTGTTCTGTCCATCGCAATCAGACTGAATGCTGAAAGGTTTATGATAGATAAAATAAATGATCAGAATTATGTAGATAATATTTTAAGAAATCAAACAATTGGCTTGATCAAAAAGTACGGAGAGTTGTTCCCCGCAAAAAAATCAAATATCGAATTATTAGGTGAAGTTAATCTTATGACTCCAGAAAATATACACCTAAATAGTTTCATGTATGAGCCGATAATTGATTTGGGGATTGACCACCTAAAAGATCTATACAAAAACATTAAAATTATCACCTGAATTCAGTATGGCTAAACCACCTTTTGCTATTTTTACCCCCACACTTTTCCTATGATATCGCTTACGGAAAATGAATATCCATAACTTGAGACAATGTCTGAAATTTTCTTGAGTTCATCAATAGCATTTGCTGGAGTCGCTGAAAGCCCGACCTCACGAGCTAAACAGATGTCATCAGAATCATTTCCGATAAATACTGAGGATTCCAGTGGTACGCCTGTTAATTTTGATAACTCTTTTGCCCCCTCCAATTTATTACCTGATTTTGGGTGGATAAATATTGAGTTGAGAAGTTCATTTTGGTGATAGGTATTAATATGGGCATTACCTTTTATATTCTCAATAATCTTTTTGCCCAAATCACTTGGAATATCTTTGAGCCAAATTGAAATTTTGTTATCATTTTGATCTTCGTCTATTTCTTCGTAATCATTCATAGGCATATAAGACTTCAAATTATTGAAGTAGTTCTCGTTAACCAAAAACTTGTCCCCTATGGAGTACCCTATTTTTATACTTCCCAAATATTTTTTCGTGCTTTCAATAATATTCTTGGAAAGCTGTTTTGATAAAAACGCAGCTTTATGTACTTTTCTTGTTTTTGGTTCATAAATAAAATTACCATTTTCAAATATATGAATTCCGGTATCGGATATTTTTTTGACAAGATGAGATGCGAGACCGTGTGGACGTGAGGTAACAAAAGATACCTGTACACCTCGGGCAACAAGATCGTTAATTGCTTTCCAAACTTTTGTGTCAGTATCGTCCTCCTTATTTAGGAGTACGCCATCGATATCGAGCAATAAGGCTTTGTATTTCATCCCTATCGCTTTAACTTGGTAAAGATTTCGTTTAACCTTGCTCTGTCAGCACCACCTCGAAGAACATAAAATTTTGTACCTGACAATACCAATTGACTAAATATTTCATCTATTTTTGGCTGATAGGCCGCAGGATCATACGCCTGATTACCACTCGATTCTCCCAAAAATAAGGGGTTCAGGGCTTGATTCATTCTTCTTTTAGAAACCGCACCTCGAAAAAGATTGATTGAATCTTGTGGACTTATTTCTGTACAAGAATAGTCTGTCAAGTTTGGGTCAATTTCGATGAAGCACCAATCCATTTTTGATGGATTTAATGCTAAGACATGATAACCTGCTTCAATCAACCCTCTTGGAGTAACTACACTTACAGATTGACCAGTAATACTGTCAATACCGTTCCAGTCTTCGAGTTTGAAATTTACTCCATCTGACTTTAATGTTTCCAATGATTTTCCCCTTATTGTGATCTGACTTGGAAAAGGAAGTCCATGTACTTCAGGGGTATAGTCTAAAGCGGATAAAATTACTTCATCGTTTGATGAGTAGGCAAAATTGGCATTTTCTCTTGCACAACTGGCTAAGATAGCGGTGGTTTTCCCTGAATTGTCACCATTATTAATATGGTGGTTCAAAGCTGAAATTACAAAACTCGAGGAATTGTCTAGGGCTGTCATTGAGCCTGCGTGAAACACTAGAGCCCCATGCTGATTTACATATTTATTTAACAAATACGATTTAATAAAGGTAATTGCGCCGTATTCAGGATTTTGACTTATTGAAATATGAGTTAAGGGAGTATTGTCAGTTTTAGACATTAAAATATCCATAAATACTCCCTTTAGACTAACAAACCTGCCACCTTCAATCTCTCCAGTGATTAGAGCTGATGGGTTTTCTTGTAGAGGTAATTTGCTTAATATATCTTCTGAAAGCTCAGTGTTATCTGTACAAACAACTTCAATAGCCTCTTGAACGCTATCTTTGAGCGCATCAGCAGAACCCTCTAAGACCCTATCTACATATTTAATTTGTGCTTCGGTGGCATAGATTCGAAACAAAGATCCACCCACATATCTTTCATGCGGGTTACACTGGCTAATTTCCTTGTTTATTTCAATTTCCATATTTCTTATTGGATAAATGTCTGCTTAAACCAATTAGTTTTTGAAACAAAATCAGAGGTTAATAAATTTTTTATATAGAGAAACCTATCTGACAAGCTATATTTACCAAAAATTAAGTCTTTGGCGCAGGCTAATACTTTTATGAAGGATTGAGCAGCTGCATAAGTAAGTAACCTAAACGAATTGGTACTAAATCTCTCAGAGAACAATACATATATTTGCGGGAAAAACTCTAGTATTAGCAATGACAATTTTATTTGAAAATTCGGTACAAAAAATGAAGCAATCAGAAAAATTGGAAAATTGAAGGCCTGTTCCAAAATTGGCATATTTATTTTATTTTTTAGACATAAGGACATCAACCATGGATAGGCGGTGGAATCGGCCATAACTTTTTGGAAAAAACTTCTGGTGTTTCGGTGGTGGTGGTGAATACCCACTAATGCTGGTGAATAAGCAGTCTTTAGGCCACGGTGTAAAAGCTTCAATTGAAATAAAACATCTTCTGCCGAGGTGTCTTTCTTTCCAAAATATTTGATTCCACCAACCCTCTCTATATCAATGACACAAAATCCACCTGAAAAAGTTACGTATCGGCTTTTATTAGCTATGGATATCTTCTTATCTTTGAAATAAATGTATTTTCTTCTCAGGTCAAGAGCTTTATTCCAGTTTGATTGATTATCGTTGGAATTATAACTACCTGAAATAGCCACAATTCCTTCAGAAAATAATTGATCTAGTTTCTCAAAGTTTATTAATGTTATTTCAATGTCGGAATCAATGATAAACACCTTACTGGCAGATGCCAAAACTAACCCTTTTTGCCTGGAAAAGCCGATCCCCATTCTAGCTTTGTTTATCAGAACCTTGTCGCAGAGTGGTTTTGCCATAGATACAGTGGCATCCTCAGAGTGATCGTCCACGAGTATAATTTCGGTATTCTTGCCACGAGACAGCTTTCTAATTGACTGGATTGTCTTTAGAATGGTATTTGAGGCGTTTCTACTGATAAGAAGAAACGTGAATTCAGGCATGGACAGCTTTGTTTTCATCCTATATAATTATACTACTAAACTATATGAAATCAATTTGCTTCGTACACAAGGACACTGGAGACATTGATCGAGGTGGAGTTTGTGTGCTTTTCAAGGCTATTATGACTGGTTTGATAGGTAAAGGATGGAAGATAAGCTGTATTACCCAGAGGGAGTTTTCTATGCCTGGGATCAACATTATTACTCTTCCAGCCACGAAAGACCCTATTTTGTACTCAGAAATGGTTTCGGAGGTGATTGAGAAGCTCAAGCCTGATATCGTAGAGTGTTCTAATTGGAAATTTGAACTACTTGATTACTCAAAACGACAAAATAGGTTCGCAAAGGTGGTAGTGAGATCTGACCCGAGTGCCACAACTCTTTTCGGGAGTGACTTGGAGAATCTAGCACTACTGGAAAAAGAATTGTGTCTAAATGCCGATATAATTTTAGCTGTTAGTGAGTTTGCCAAAAAAGACATCGTGAAAAAATATGGTCTCATGGATGTACGAGTAATTCACAACAGCATTGATACGAACACCTTAATTGTTCCAGAATCAGCAAGTTTACCTGAATGTATCGATCGAGACAAAATCAATGTTTTTTGGTGTGGAAAAACTACCCTAATGAAGGGCTTTGACCTATTAAAGGTATTAATTGCTGAATCTCCAAATGATATAAATTGGATTCTGAATATAGGAAATTCAGTTGAAGAAGTATTGCGAGATGATCTAAAAAAGGAAAATGTCGTAATTCTTAACGACCTAGCGAGACAAGACCAAATTAATATCTGGAAGAATTGTGATGTCTTTTTGTCAACCTCCAGAGTCGAAGGTTTTGGATTAGCATTGGCTGAAGCATTAGCGCTTGGCTTGCCTGCGTTGGTAAACGAAAATTGTCAGGTATATAAAGAATTTCAACCAAATGATGCGATTGAGTATGTAGACCCAAGTAATGTTGAAAATACACTAAGAAAAATAAAGGAATTGTCTAAAAATAAAGTGGATTTTGATAGGCTCAATACGGAATTTCATAGGGAGCATATGATTGATGAAAGTTTAAAGGTATATGAAGAGCTTCTAAAATGAAAATATTAATGATTTCCCCATCGAGCGGTGGCATTGATGTTTACGTAAATAGACTATCAGAGACACTTCGCAAACATAATATTTTAGTTGACATTGAGGGATCGACAAAAGAAGAACCTGCTTTTGATATAACAAACAGGGAATGGCTTTCGTCTGACAGAGTTAAAGAGATTGTTTCTAAGATCGCTTCAAGGATCGATTTTGATAAATATGACTCAGTTATTTTTCATTATGGAAAGAATGATATTGAACAATATCTACCTGTTGTGTTAACTAAAATTGGAAAGAAAATAAATAACCCAATATATTTTACCCATTTTCTAAGCAGGAATTTATTTTCTCAATATCTCAAAGATGATAAAACTCAGAAAGAAGTAGAAAAAGCAGTATATGACTTTTTCAAATCTTATTTGTTTTTTGGAACATTTGCTAGAAAGTATATGGAAAAACAATCCGGTAATTCTTTATCGGGGGTGGTTTCTTTTCTCCCAGAAACCCATTCTCACGAAATATTATCAGAAAACGAAATCCGAGAATTCAAAAACACATTTAACTATTCTGAAAGCATACCAACAGTGTATTGGCCTGGATTCCCTGCTAATTACAAAGATCACGAATTCCTACTAGATTCTCTAGTTTCTGTAAATAAAAAGATGAGACTGGTTATAGCAGGTAGAGGTTGGTATAAAAAGTTAGGCTTTGATAAAAAAACAATTGGAAATGTTGAAATTTATGTAGTTGATAAATACTTAAATTCAAAAGAATATAAATATCTTTCTTCATATAGCTCATTTGGAATATTCCCCTATCGACAACCAGACGGAGATGAAGTGTTTCAGGGATCCGGAACCATTCCAAACTTTATTTATGAAGGCAAGGCTTGTTTGGGGCTTAATGAAGCATCGGTGCCAGAATACATTGGAAACGGTGGAATTATTACTCCAACGGGTGACACAAAATTATTCGCGGAGGCCATAGACAAATTACTTGACCCGATAATAAGAAGAGTATATGAAATGGAATCAGAGAAGCGAAGAGATAAATTCTCTATAGAAACTCACGCCAAAGAAGTGATCTCTTTATTAAACTCAGCGATTAAATAAATTACTCTTGATCTGGGGTAAATTTGTCCTCTATGTGCCAAATCTTATCTCCCTTTTGCCAATCTCGCCTAAGTACCAATACTTGACCAACAGTTTTAAAGTAGCTTTCAGCCTCTTCAAATTCCATATTAAGGAAGGAGCGAAGTATGGTGGAGTTAATGGCGTTATGACCTACGATTACAATTGATTTGTATAGGTCAAACATGGGGTAAATAAAAGACATGGTTCTAGCTATTCCCATAGTTGTTGATTCTCTTCCTTTTCCGTCGTCACCAGCAAAATACTCGCTCAAATTAATATTGGCAAATTGAGGTTTTTTGTTCTCATTTATTATTTCGGCAGTTTTTATCGTTCGAATAAACAAACTTGAAAAGACCGCATCATATTCGAATTTGTTTACAAACTTACTGACTTGAGATGCCTGTTTTAATCCCAATTCTGATAAAGGAGAATCATTTCTTCTTGTACCACTATCCCCGGAGGCTAATAGGTCTGTTTGACAGTGTCTCGCTAAAATTATTTGTTCCATTGTTTGTATTTTATGTCTTTCTGTGTATCATAGCAACCAGAAATGATTATTGTGCCTGCTTCGCAGGCACTTTGGCCAACAGGCCAAATACTGTCTCAATCCTGAATACCCACTGATAAAATATTCTCTTAATTAGTGGGTATTCTATGGCGAAATTGAAATTTGAGCCATATATTGAGAACAGTTTCGCCACAATCGCTGAATGCGAAGTTGTGGCGAACATAAAGATGCGACAGCGATAGCTGACGCTTGCTCGTAAGAGCAATTCATCCCGACCGCAGTCGGGATACCTTAATAATCGCGCGCAAGTGGTTCCGCCGGCAGGCGGTGGCGAACCGCGAGACACGAAGTGTTGAGCGGTGAGCCATAGATTAGTAATGGTCCCGAAAATAAGTTCGAATTTCGTTATAACAGACAACACTCTGGGATTCCCCGCCCGTTTTCGGGGAGGTCGCCCGCGCGCCCTTCAGAACTTAAAAGGTAGAGATTTGGCTTATTTGTAGACCAAAGTCATGGTCTGATCACCACATCGTCCCCATTTCTCAATCCCATAGTTCTTTTCGAGGTGATATAATTCAGCCTGCATGAGTCCTTAAAAGCTCTCATGCGATCACGCACCTTAATAGAAAGGAGGTAAATATGCTCAAAATCAAGCGTTTTTCTCCCGTAGCGTCCAAGAACCCGAAGGGTAAGTCAACCTCGAACACCACCAGCATGCGTGGACCTTGCAAATGCAAGTGCAAGTGCAACTAATCCGATCAGTTTGAAGCAAAGGGTGGGTCTACTAAGACCCACCTAAATTTTATCTGGAGGCATATGAAAAACCACTTGCGTACGATGCTCTCGCCCTTTTCAGTGAACCTAGAAGTTACACCTGTGTGTAATCTAAGGTGTGAATTCTGTTTTGCTGAGTCTGAATGCAAGCTAAAACATCCGTCTTTGGCTCATGTTCTGCGAATAGTAGATGAGATTATTAAAGCGGAAGTATTTGAGATCAGACTATTTGGCGGTGAATTCTTTTCATTTCCAAAATGGGTAGAGGTCGCGAGATATGCCCATGATAAAAGAATGTTCTTAACTTTTGTCAGTAACGGAACCCTGATTACCCCAAAAACGGTCGCTATTTTGAAAGAATGCGAAGTCAAAGGCGGCGCAATTTCTATCCATGGACCGAAAGAAGTCCATGAAAAAATCACAAAAATTCCCGGGTCTTACGACAGAGCATTAAGAGGGCTGGGGGCATGTTTGGACGGTGGTTTAGAAATAACCGTACTCACCACCATCACCCAATCCGGCAAAAACAGAATACCTGAGTTAATCGCCGACCTTGACCGGCACGGACTAGTAAGAAAATCTCTCTCATATGGGATTAACAGACTGTGTCCATATGGCCGAGGAAAGGAAGATTGGGAGGCGAATCGAATATCCCTTCCTGATTATCTCGGACTATTCCCGGTGCTAGAAACTATCGCTCATGACTACGGAATCGAAACTGCATTTGGTGACGCATTTCCACATTGTCTTGTTCCTGAAAAATATCACCATCTTATACAGGGATGTTGGCAGGGAACCGGCTTTGGGCAAATTACATCAACAGGTGAAGTTCGAGGTTGTTCAACAACGGGCGGAAGCTATGGAAACCTGCTAATTACTCCACTTGAAAAAATCTGGAGAGGCAAAGGGCTTCGCAAATTCCGAAAACTCGAATGGCTCCCCGATGGGTGTCAAGAGTGTAAGGACTTTTGTGGTGGCGGCTGTTCAGCATCAAGACCAAGTGAATCGATGTATTCGCCGGATGAATTCTTAGAGGTGAGCCATGAAAGCTAACCAGAGATTTCGAGTTCGAAAAGATTTACGTTGTTTCGTCGTGTATTTCGAAAATGAGGGACCTCTGGAAATGCCGGAATTATCAGCTAAGATCATTGAGCAATTATCGGTAGAAAAGACCAGAGAAGAACTAATCTCGTTTGTGACTGAACACTTCCCCGATGCTGATGCAGAGGCGGAAGTTGAAGAAGTTATTAAAACACTCGACAGCATGGCACTCCTTTCTCATTAACAAGTATGGCAGTAATTCAAAACTACTGCCATACTATTCTTATTCAATATGAAACTAATAATTAAATATTCTCTCTTTAAGGAGCTCAAGGAGGCTGCTAATGTTCTGTTGCACCTAGACGAGTACAAAAATCTCCGATCTTTTATTCTCCCGACTCCAAAATCTATTTTTTCTTTCGCTATAAATAAAAATACAGCCATAAAACACATGGTTAAAATCTGGACAAAGTACGAACTCGATATCATAAAGGCGTTCAGAGAACTAAAAATTAAAGATCCGGGAGTAATGCCATGCTATCTACATGGAATGTCATGTCAAGGATGGTTTGATACTGATGATAATTCAATCCACGTCCGTTTTCCCGATGCGGGAGGTGATAAGGAACTCCTAGATACAGTTGTTCATGAAATTCTGCACCTGGCTACATACGAAGATAAATATGATTACGACGAAAGAGAAGAAATCGTGGACAAAATTCTTGCTAAACCTCAGTTCAAAAAGATATTATCTTCCTAAATACAAATCGTTTATTTCTTTGTAGGACAATTTAAATCCATATATTTCTTAAATCTCATCTCAAACTCACAACACATTTGGATAAATCGGGAGAATTGGGGTCAGTCGCCAGCGCGCCCGTAAAGCTACTTGTACACTGCCATCATCTGTCTGATGATCATATCTTCCCATTTCTCAATGTGATCTGAGGTGAAGTCGAACCAGACGCGGATAAAATCTTCTTTCATGATTTTTCTCATTCTGCCAACTTCTGGATCTTGGAGATAAATATTTTCCTCGTCCAAACCAACAACAACTGAGTAATGACCGTCAGCTAAGTCGTCTTCATCGTAGTCAGACCTGCCTCTGGTAATCCAATTCACAATTACAGGAGCTTTTTTATCCAGAACAGTTTGAATATCTTCGAATGAGGCAAAATTCTTGATTTCAACTTTGAGCCCCTCTCCCTCAAGTGTTCGTTTTATATCTTCATCGCCTATGCCTAGATTATCATCTTTATTGGAGAGAATGGCTACTTCATCCTCAGACTTTTCAATACCATAGAAATCCAACACCATTTTAATGACTGCCGGACCACAGAAGCTACCGTGTAATGTTTCTTGAAATGGTTTGACGGGAAGTAAATTGTTATCCATGCGTATATTGTATTATGCCAGAAGTTTCCTATGGTCGGTAGCAATTTTGTGGCCATATCTAACCATCATCGATTGCTGTTCCCTAAAATTCACCATTAACCGTAATCTGTCCACAAAGATAATTAATTTTACTTCTGAATCGGTAACAGGCAACACTCTACTATTCATGTAAAATGGCCATATGGCAGCCCCAATAACCCACATCGTTTTGGCAGAAAAAGTTTTTAATAAATATTTTCCAGATCGTGATAAGAAACAATTTTATGTCGGCACTAGTTTTCCAGACATTAGATACTTGGGAGGAATTGACAGAGAAAAAACACATTTTAGTGGCTTGATGCTGAAAGAGTTTGTTAATGATGACTCCTTTATTGCTGGTGCGAAATTTCATTCACTAGTAGATATTCTTAGAGAGAAATACATGAGGGAAAGGGGGTTGTATTCTCTATTTCCCGAATCAGAATTTCTTATACAAGCAGCTAAAGTTTTTGAGGATAGAATTCTTTATAGAAAAATTGATGACTGGAAGAAAGTTGTCACTTTTTTTAACGATATACAAGAGGGTGAATTGAAATATGATTTAAATAGG
>Ga0209727_1001328_pt1 | contig 20801 bp, 19 predicted proteins | sample RifGroC1_FD_183995 | JGI IMG/M metagenome (GOLD analysis project Ga0209727, IMG submission 183995) | Groundwater microbial communities from Rifle, Colorado, USA - Groundwater C1 (SPAdes) (version 2) | ecosystem: Environmental > Aquatic > Deep subsurface > Groundwater | place: Rifle, Colorado...
AGGGCATAGTCATGATCGACGCGCCGGTTTCGGGCGGCGAACCCAAGGCCATCGACGGCACCCTGGCCATCATGGTCGGCGGCGACGAGAACGCTTTCCGAACGGTCAAGCCTATCCTGGACAAGCTGGGCGCCTCGGTCATCCGTACCGGCGGCATCGGCGCGGGCAACGTCACCAAGCTGGCCAACCAGATCATCGTCGCGCTCAACATCGCGGCCGTCGCCGAAGCCTTCACGCTCTCGACCAAGGCCGGCGTCGATCCTGAAGCGGTCTTCAACGCGATCAAGGGCGGCCTTGCCGGGTCCACGGTCATGAACGCCAAGGTGCCCATGATGCTGAACGGCAACTTCAAGCCCGGTTTCCGCATCGACCTCCACATCAAGGATCTCCAGAACGCGCTGGACACCGCGCACGCCCTGAACGTACCGGTCCCCCTGACGGCCAATGTGATGGAGACCATGCAGGCGCTGAAGATGGACGACCTGGGCACGAGCGACCATAGCGCCATCCTCCGCTTCTACGAGAAGCTGGCGAAGGTCGAAGTCCGAAAGCGGGGAGGAAAATTATGAGGATGAAAGGGAAAATCGCCCTGGTGACCGGGGCGGCCCAGGGTCTCGGCGCGGCCATCGCGGCCCGGCTCGCGGAGGAAGGCGCTACGGTCTTCGTGTGCGACCTGAACGAAGAGGCCGGAGCGTCGACCGTCGCCGGTATTCGCGGAAACGGCGGCGCCGCCCACTTCCGGACCCTCGACGTCACCAACGAGGCCAGCTGGATATCCGCGATCGCCGCGGTCGTTTCCGCCTGCGGCAGGCTGGACGTGCTGGTGAACAACGCGGGGATCAACATCCGCGAAGCCATCGAGGAAATGACGGAAGAACACCTGGACGCGATGCTGGCGGTCAACGTGAAAGGACCCTTCCTCGGCATCAAGCATGCCGTCCCCGTGCTGCGGAAAGGAGGCGGCGGTTCGATCATCAACATGTCGTCCATCTGCGGTCTGGTGGGCCACAAGTATACGACCGAGGCCTATACGGTCACCAAGGGCGCGCTCACGCTCATGACGAAGACCGTGGGCGTCCGCTACGCCAAGGACAACATCAGGTGCAACTCCATCCATCCGAGCACAGTGGACACGCCTCTGGTGCAGATCCTTTTCAAGGATCCCAAGAAGAAGGAAGAGCGCCTGGGCGAAGTACCCCTCGGCCGGCTCGCCACCGATCTTGATGTCGCCAACGCGGTCCTGTTCCTCGCCTCGGATGAGGCGTCGTTCCTGAACGGCGTCGCTCTCCCCGTTGACGGGGGACTGACCGCCTACTGAGCCGGCGGGAGGCCGCGTCTGCTACCGAGCCGGCGGGAGGCCGCGACAGTTACCGAGCCGGCGAGCGGCCGCGCCTGCTACCGAGCCGGCGGGGGGCCGCGCCGGCTCGCGTATTCGTCGATGAAACCGAAAACTGCCGAAAACCAGGCCGCAGGATCCGCCAGCACGCTTTTCCCGTGGCGCGCCCCGGGCACGACCAGAAGGCCGGTCGGTCCGGCCTTCGATTCCTCCCGCGCGCGCGCCATGGAGACGGACATCGCGGTCGGCACATAGCTGTCATCGCCCCCGTGTATGAACAGGACGGGGATCGCGGTCGCGGCCGCCGCTTGCTCAGGGGAAACGTCCTCCAGACGGAAGCCGCGCGTCCGGCTCACCATGGCCGAAACGAGGGCCGGCACCGGCGCTGCAAGAAAGGCGGGGACGCCCCTGCCGGCCAACCTGGCGGAAAGGACGGCCCGCGCGGAGGAATAGGAGCAGTCGGCCACGATCGCGTCCACCTTGTCCGCAGCCAGCGGCCCGTACTGGAGGGCCGTCGCCGCTCCCATGGACTCCCCGACAAGCACGAAGGGTCCCCCGTCCGGAAACCGGACCCGAGTCCAGTCCACGACGGCGGCCAGCGCGTACTTTTCCAGGAAGCCGTAGGTCGGGAAAAGGCCGCTTGGGGCGGGACTGTCCCCGTGCCCCGGCAGGTCGACGAGCACCAGGTTCCAGCCGCGCCCCGCGAAGGGACGCGCGTACTTCAGCATCCCGTAGCGCGTCCAGGTCACCCCGTGCACGAAGACGGCGGTCCCCGCCGCGCGCCCCGCCCCCGCCCCGGCCCCGGCCCCGGCCCCGGCCCCGGCCCCGGCCGGAAGCACGTGTAGCGCGATCCCGGGGCGTAGGGCGACTGGTCCGTCCCAGACTATCCTGGCGTTCTCCCATGCGAGCTCAAGGAAAGCCTCGTCGAACTCCCCCTTCTCCAGGCCGTCCGCCCGGGTATATTCGGTCAGCCGGATGGCGGGATCAAACATGAGCCTATAGGCGTACGCGGACACCGCGAGAACCGCGAGGAGCCAGAGCACGGGCAGGGCGAGGACCGCGACGCGGACTGCGGCGATGATGTTCATGGGAACCCCCGGCCCGATTATACCTCGGAACGCCGCCCGCGGAAGACCGCCCGTGATGGGCCTCCCATTGAACGCCTCCGCTTGCTTACTCGCCGCCGCACCTCTATCCTTGTCGCATGAACATTTTCGAAGCCATCGCCAAACGACGCAGCGTCCGCTCGTATCTGGACAAGCCGGTGGAACGCGAGAAGATCGAATCCATTTTCAACGCGGTCAGGCTGGCTCCCTCGGCGAGGAACGCCCAGGAATGGCGCTTCATCCTGGTCACCGACGCGCGCCTGCGCGCCATGGTGGCGGAAGCCGGCGGGCAGCCCTTCCTTCGGGTCTGCCCGGCCATCGTCGTCGCCTGCGCCGAAACGGACGGCCGCGTGATGCGCTGCGGAGAAACGGCCTACCCCATCGACCTCGCCATCGCCATCGACCACCTGACCCTGGCGGCCGCGGCCATGGGGGTCGGAACCTGCTGGATCGGCTCCTTCGAACCCGAACCCGTCCGCGAGGCCCTCGGCATCCCCGCCTCTGTCCCCATCGTCGGACTCATCGCCCTCGGCTACCCCGCCGACGATTCCGAGCCCGGGAAACATCGGCTGCGGCTCGACGAGATCCTCATGGAGAACGGATGGAAGGAGCCCTGGAGGTAGAGGAAGCGCCTCTTCACCGAACCGCAGGGCGAACAGGATATCATCAGCCACCTGGACATCGGCATTCACCGGAACCAGGTAGTTCTCCCCGTTGAAGGCAAACCCGTGGCCGGAGTAGAAAAGATCGCCGTTTCCGAACCCCGCATGGTCTGGCCGAAGTCGTCCAGCACCGTCCTCAGGGTACGCAGGTCCGCATCGGTCACTCTGGTCACGGCAAAACCGAGCTCCCGCAGGGCGCCGGACATTTCGACGGCATCGTTCACCGGATTATTCAGGCGCGGTATATGCTGGTACGCCACGTGGCCTATCACCAGGGCCACCTTCTTGCCCGGGCTTTACGCCTGGAGGCCGGAAACGGCCAGAAACGCAAAGGCCATGTACATGCCGGAAACCAAAAGGGGAAGGGTCTTGGGTCGCGGGACAGCGCGTCGGGATGATTGCGGCTGCGCCGTAGGCCCTCCTGTTTACATCAGTATTCGGACAAACATACATCCCAGGACCGCGGCTTGTCTCTCAACCATCGCGTCGCGCGTCGTCGATGGGGGGCTTGCGGCACCGCTGTCGGCGGAGCGAACCGTAGGCCGCGTCCTGGCCGATCCGGACACGGCCCGGATCCGGATCATGGTTCCAAGCTGTAAAATTCGTCAGCGGCCGAATCGTATATCGCTTGGTAGAAAGTATTCACCGTCCCGTCAGCGACTCCGTCCGCGTTGAACGAACACGCGGAAGCCGTCAGCATACCCTCATTCATGTAGTCGGGATACTCCGCAGTTATATATCCTCCGTCGTCGTCCGCGTAGCATTTGACGCTGTAGGCGTATTCACCTGATCCGAAAGAGAAGGCGACATAGGCTCCGCCGTCGGCCGCTTGCTTGAGGTTCATAGTGAAATCCAAATAATCGTCGGTCGATCGCAACGCCATCGTCTTGGTCGCCGCGTCATAAGTGATCTCCATCGAGGCAATCGCCACTTTTGATTTCGTTTTGTCCTCCGACCAGCTGAGCGTGACAGGCATCGGAGCCCGGCTTTCATATATTTCGAGAGCGAACGCGTAGGGAGCCGCCGCTTGTGAATAAGTCACGTCCATCGTCAAAGATGATCCGATGATCGATGAGTCGAAACCATCCCTCATGTCCGACGCGGACACCGCGAGCATCCGATCGAATAGCGCCTGCGTCAGGGCGACGGCAATACCGAGATGAGGAGTCCCGTCGGGCGATAGATCATTCCGGTCGATGATGTAGTCGCCCAGCACGAGCATCATGGATACGCTCGAACCCATCGAATCGAGCATTCCGACCATCGAGCGGGCCATGCCGATGCTCATTTCGGTATAAACATCCCCTGCCCCCGCAGCCCTGGCGCCGGGGGAGGAAGCAGCGGGAACGAGGGAAGCCGGGATGTCGATCATGATCTCGGCCGGTACGGTGGTCAGTTCGTAGGTATCGCTCGTACCTTTATTCGGGTCGTTGGTAGGCAAGGAACAGGCGGACACAAACAATGCGGAAACGAGAAAAGCGTACGGGAGAGTTTTGGATGATTTCATGATGCCTCCGGTTTCGATTTGTATTTCCGAAATGATACCGCAAATGGAATTGAATACACGACTTCGGCGTTGCCCAATCGAAATTCGATCGGATATGGATACATCCTGCGGCCTATGCCCGGACAACCGCCAAGCCCAGGGCGAGGTAGGGTGCCAGAGCCTCGTCATCGGTGGCGCCGTCGACCACAAGAGTGGTCAGTTCGGATGCGGGAACGATCTGGTACGCCGACGCCGCCCCCCATTTCTCAGGAGAGACCAACAAGACCGTCTCGGCCGCCCCCCGGCAGAAGGCCCGTTTCACGGCAGCCTCTTCCCAATCACCGGTGGTGGCCCCCGTATCGGGTCGCAGGCCAGTGGCCCCGAGGAAGAAGATGTCGGTCTTCAGGCGGCCGATGGCCTCGGCCGTCTCGCTGCCCACGGCGACCTGGGAATGGCGGAAGATCCGTCCGCCGATGAGCAGAATTTCCACCCGGGCATGGTGGCGAAGTTCGGCGGCGATCAGGGGACTGTGGGTGACCACCGTACAAGCCAAGTCGGCGGGGAACGAACGGACCAGCTGCAGGTTCGATGTCCCGCCGTCAATGGCCACCAGCTGTCCGGGCCGGACCAAACCCGCCCCGATTTTGCCCAGCCTCCCCTTCACGTCGGCCGACAACGACTCCCGTTTTTCATAGGGGCCGACTGCCGGAGACGCTGGAAGCGCGCCTCCATGGACCCTTTGCGCCAGCCCCTCCTCGGCCAGATCCCGCAAGTCGCGGCGTACCGTATCCTCCGACACCTCCCACTCACGGCTGAGGATGGCGACCGAAACCTGGCCTTCGCTCTTGAGGCGATCGAGAATGAGCTGTTTCCGTTGGGCTGTCAGCATTGCGTCCCCCCCTTCCATTCCATCACGGACGACGAGGTGAGTCAATGGAATTACACGTTATTGCATGCTTTCCTGTATTATTCACCTATTCGCACTTGAATAATGAACTATCGTGCAATATCATGCATAATAACTTGCACGATAGTGCTGGTATATAGGAGTGGTCTATGAAAGAGATGTTGATGGTTCTGGTGGCGGGACCCTACCGGTCGGGGACAGGCGGTGATCCTGAGAAAATGCGGGCCAACCTGGAGAGCCTCGGGACCGCGGCCCTTGAAGTCTGGAACCGGGGGCACCTGCCGGTCATCGGAGAATGGCTGGCCCTCCCCCTGGCCCGGGCGGCCGGTTCGAAGGATGTGGGCGATGCGGTTTGGGACCAGATCGGCTACCCCGTAGCCGACCGGCTGATCGACCGCTGCGATGCGGTCTACCGTCTTCCGGGAACCTCCCGGGGGGCCGACGGCGACGTGGACCGGGCCCGGAGCCTCGGACTGCCCGTAGTCACCGGCGTGGACCAGCTTCCGATGGGTCTGCCCCGGCCGGGAAGGCCGGCATGAACCCCGACGTCGAGGTGCTGCGTACCCAGGTGCTGTCCGACGATTGGTACACCCTGCGCAAGGTGACGTTCCGGCAACGGGGTCCCGATGGGGACTGGTCAACCCAGAGCCGGGAGGCCTACGACCGGGGCAACGGGGCCGCGCTGTTGCTGTACCATCCCGGGCGGAAGTCCGTGGTCCTGACCCGGCAATTCCGGTTGCCCACCTATCTGAACGGCAACCCCGACGGAATGCTGGTCGAAGCCTGCGCCGGCCTCCTCGACGGTGAAGCCCCCGAGACCGCCAGCCGCCGGGAGGCCGAGGAGGAAACCGGATACCGGATCGGGACCGTGACCAAGGTGTTCGAAGCCTACATGAGTCCCGGCTCGGTGACCGAGATCCTCCACTTCTTCACGGCGCCGTACGAAGACTCCGACCGGATCTCCGCGGGGGGCGGCACGGATGCGGGCGAACGCATCGAAGTGATGGAACTCCCGTTCACCGAAGCTCTGGCCTGGGTTGCCGATGGTCAAATCCGGGACGGAAAGACCATTCTCCTGCTGCAGCACGCCGCGTTGGCAGGGTTGATTCAGGCGGGGGCCCCGCGTCGACCTGGCCGGACTCCGTGAACTGGAAACGGATGCCTTCTTGAAGGAACAGGAGCCGAAGCTCGCTGAGGTATTCGGGATCGGCGTCGTTCGCCCTCATCTCCCCCTTTTCCGCCGTAGTATTTCGTGAGCGCCAGCCCCTTTCCCATGCGCACGGCGTTCTCCTCGTACGGTGACGTCCGCCGGAATGGCAGGAACACGAAGAGCGAAGCGAATGACCAGGAAAAACGGGCGATGAGACGGTCGCGGTTCATACCAGTACTTTTTCTTTCGCCATTTCCCGGATCGCGACAAGCGGCGCATGGCCGCTTGTCCTATCCTTTACGACCAGAGTGGTCGTCGGGGCATCTGCCCTCCCGGCCAGCAGCATGTCGTGGCCCAGGCATAGCCCTACCGCAACCACCAGATCGACCCCTTCCGCATTGAGCTGGGCGGCCTGCCCCAACGGATTGCACGCGACCTTGTGGATGCGGCTCTCCGAATTCGTTTCATCCTGGGCGACGCCGCCGACGGTGCAGGAGACGGCGGACACCTGCAGTCCGGCGTCGCGGATCAATCCGGCGATCACGGCCGCTTCCTCATCCATGCTCCAGCAATAGGCGAGGCCGATGCGCCGGAACTTTCGATCCAGCGAATACTCGATTATTTCCTGCAATCGATTGAGGGTGCCGCCGCGCCCGGAATCGACCAAGCGGGAAGCGGCCTGTATGACCGATTGGATATCCTTTTCCCGGTACTCCGCCGTGACCGACGGTTTATCGAAACCATAGGCACCGCACTCTCCCAAGGACCGGCATACGAGAAATGAAGAACACTCCGTGCAATTCAACTTTTCCCTTCCTCTATTCTGGCTTGATACAGGATGGGTTATATATATAGTTTTTTATATGTATAGGCAATAGGATTACTTCATGCTGATGCAAAGATCGCACCGGGCCCTTATTCTTGAGGCGCTCCATAAGTTCATCCCGCCATAAAGACTGGAGCGGACCGGAAAAGGAAGCATCCTTCCAGAACTTCTCAAGCGGTCCCATCATCCCGGTTTCCCAGGCGCAATGGTAGAGGGGCAACTCTTCCCTGTCCTGCTTGCGGGCTATTTTCCGCAGGCTAGGCAGTTGCGGGTCGGGAAACAGTATCTGAAACTTTCTTATGCATACATTATGAGCATGGATACATGTGAACGCCAAGAACAGGCGGGGCTGGCATGCCGCTAACATTGCCGTAATATTCCGGCAACGCTATACTGGAAACGCGGATTCGTTTTTCTTTGGTTCCCGGGAGTCTTAATGACCGATTACCGCGAAAGGCGCATCGATCAACGACATGCTGGAAGCTTGGCCAAACCTGGAAAAGGAAGACATACGGGCGGATCTGGCCTATTCGGCAGCTGTCATTTCGAAGCAAGAGTTACTGGTTGGTTAGTCCGGTCCTCCTCGCAGACGAGAATGTCCACGCTCTCACTTCGAATGATTGTGCAATACCGGGTTTGAAGTCAATTCCGCCAGGGAAACCATGCCGGGCTCTTCGGACGAGTCGGTGCTTGCGAAGCAGGAATAACCCCGGTTCTTGTTCCCGTCCCGGGTTGCGTATTCCAACCGCGAAGGAAACTGAAGAGGTCTGACCCTTCGGGCGTTGTCAATTATTGGAGGTTCCATGTACGAAAACCGGACCATATCCATTGGCGGAATCGGGAAAGTCAGCGTCAAACCGGATTGGATGCGTATCCGCCTGGATTTTGAATCCAGTTCTAAGAAGCCGGAAACGGCTTTCGGCAAGTTACGTGATAGCCTGGAACGATTCCGATCCCGCTTATCCGATCTGGGATTCGAAACTGAAGAGCTGCGACTCGGCAACATTAAAAATCAGAGTGATAAAAAGTATATTGACGGTAAGTATGTCGATGATGGGTTCATCTCAAAATGCACCTGCGCTATTGAGTCCGAGCTTGATCAGAAGAAAGTGATCAAGCTTTTTGGCATTTGCGGCTCCGATTTTCCTGAACTCAGCATCGACATACGATATACGGTTGAAAGGCCTCAGGACGTTCTCGCCGCGATACTCCGGCTGGCGGTCGCGGACGCGACGGAAAAGGCCAAAATACTTGCCGAAGCGTTGAACCAGCGCCTCGGCCCGGTCTTGTCGGTTCGTTACGATGATTCCGAACTCTCGTTCGATATTGAACCTCCGACCGATGTCATCGGCGGAGCGCTTTACGACTCGGCTGACGAGATGCCGGAGGTCGAAGAGGAAGAGCGGGAAGAACAGGTGAACATAGTCTGGCGCCTGGAAGACCCTGTCTGAATAAGGATTCAATACAGGCTTTGACAGCTTCTCTCCCGCGGGTTTTCCATCATTGTCCACCTCGCATATCCTGACTATACTCTTCCCCAGTATGCTCAATCCATCGGAAATCAAAAAAAAGAGCGATCGAATTCGAGCGGGATCACGCGGACGATGCGGACGAAAAGAGCCAGGCACAAAACTTCTGGCGTGACTTCTTCGCCGTCTGGGGGTTGACCCCGCAACGCATCGGGGTTTTCGAGAGCAGGGCACGCACGCTCAAGGGAACGGTAGGTTTCATCGACTTCTTCTGGCCGGGAACCCTTCTTGTGGAGCACAAAAGCCGCGGAAAGGATCTGGATGCGGCCCTCAGGCAAGCCCTGGATTATTGTTCGACCGGCGGCCGAAAAGAAACCGAGCTTCCCCGCTACATCGTGGTTTCCGACTTCGTGCGCATCCGGATCATGGAACTGGGCGCCGCGGCCGCAAAGGACGAAACCGGAACCGACTACTACGCCGAGTTCCCGCTGGAAAAGCTCCACGAAAACCTGCACCGCTTCAACTTCATACTCGGTTTCGAGCAGCGGAACTACCGGGACGAGGATCCGGTCAACATCGCGGCGGCCGAGCTCATGGGAGCCCTGCACGACGAGCTCAAGGCGAACGGCTACACGGGCCACGAGCTGGAGCTCTTCCTCGTCCGCCTCATGTTCCTTTTCTTCGCCGACGACACGGGCATCTTCCCCAAGGACCAGTTCGCCTACCTGATGGAACACCGGACGCGGGAGGACGGGAGCGACCTGGGGCCGACGCTCTCGCAGGTCTTCCAGGTGCTGAATACGCCGAACGACAAGAGGATGAAGAACCTGGACGAGGAGCTTGCGCTACTGCCCTACGTGAACGGCGGCCTCTTTTCCGAGCAGTTGCCCGTACCCTCCTTCGACCTGCCGATGCGGCGGATCTTCCTTCACTGCTGCCTTTTCAACTGGAGCCGCGTCTCGCCGGCCATCTTCGGCAGCCTGTTCCAGTCGGTCATGGACGCCAGGGAACGGCGGAACCTGGGCGCCCATTACACCAGCGAGAAGAACATCCTGAAGACCGTCCACGGCCTCTTCCTGGACGAACTACGCGGGGATTTCGAAAAGGCCAAGGGCAACGCAGGCAAGCTCCGCGCCATCCTGACCCGCATCGCCGGCCTGAAGCTGCTGGACCCCGCCTGCGGTTGCGGCAATTTCCTCATCCTGGCCTACCGCGAACTGCGACTGCTGGAGATCGACGTCCACAAGGAAATCCAGCGCCTGGAAAAGCACAAATACCTTGACCTCCAGCTGTACCGCGGCATCGACGTGGACGCGATGTACGGGATAGAGATCGAAGAGTTCCCCTCCCAGATCGCCCGCACCGCCCTGTGGATCATGGACCACCTGATGAACGTCCGACTCTCCGAAGAATTCGGCGAATACATCGTCCGCCTGCCCCTGGACGCGACGCCGCACATCGTCCAAGCCAACGCCCTCCGCATGGACTGGCGCGGGCTCGTGAAGCCGGAAGAGCTGAGCTACATACTGGGGAATCCGCCGTTCATCGGAAAGCAATACCGAACCGATGACCAGAATGAGGGAATGGAACTCGTATTTTCGAACAGGATCGACGGTTATGGAGTACTCGATTTCGTAACGGCATGGTACGCGCTGGCAGTGGAATTCATCCAGGGCACCGCGATCCGGTGCGCCTTCGTTTCCACCAATTCGATCACGCAGGGAGAGCAGGCCGGAACGCTCTGGCCCTACCTGTTCTCGCGCGGCGCCTCCATTGATTTTGCGCATCGGACCTTCCGATGGATGAACGAAGCCTCCGGAGCCGCGGCGGTATTCGTCGTCATCATCGGCTTCTCGCAAAAAGGGGCTGCGAAACGTCCTGCGAACCTGCATGACTATTCGGATCCGGACGCCGAACCCGTAACGATCGCCGCCGCGAACATATCTCCCTACCTCGCTGTCGGTGCGGACATCGTCGTGACATCGAGAACCGAACCGATCGATCCGGCGACGCCGCCGATCGTATTCGGCAACATGCCCAATGACGGCGGCAACCTCCTTTTTTTCCGCTCAGGAGCGCGCGGAATTTCTGGCGCGGGAGCCGGGGGCCGAAAAATACATGCGGCGCTTCCTCGGCAACGAAGAGTTTATAAACAAGATCGACCTTATTGCCTGTGGTTGCCCGACGCCGATCCCTCCGAACTGAAACGCCTGCCGAAAGTGATGGAACGGAAAGAAGCGGTCCGCCAAAACCGACAAGCAAGCAAACGCTCAGCTACGAATAAGCTTGCGGCTACGCCTTCGCTCTTCGGCGAGATTCGGCAGAAACCAGGCAGGGCCATCATTATCCCATCCGTCTCGAGCGAACGCCGTCCCTTTGTGCCGATGGGATTCGTCGATTATTCGGACACGATAATATCAAATCTTTGTCTTTTCGTTCCCGGTGCTGAAATCTTTCATTTCGGCATCCTTGAAAGTTCCATGCACATGGCCTGGATGCGCCAGGTCTGCGGACGCCTGGAAGGCCGATATCGTTATTCGAATAACATCGTCTACAACAACTTCCCCTGGCCCGCGGAGGTAACGGCCGAACGGACAGCTGTGGTGGAAAAGGCTGCCCAAACCGTCCTTGACGCGCGCGCGAAATTCCCCGATTCCTCCCTTGCCGACCTGTACGATCCGCTTTCCATGCCGCCGGCCCTGGTGAAGACGCACCGGGAACTGGACACGGCGGTGGACAAGTGCTACCGCAAGGAAGCGTTCAGGAGCGAGCTGGAAAGGGTGGAGTTCCTGTTCGCGCTGTACGGGAAATACTCGGAGGGACTGACAGCGGGGACAGGCGCAGGCGGAAGGAAGCGGGGTGGAAAAGAGAAATGAGCAAAACAGATTCCATGATATTTGAGTCGTCGGATCGGAATGGCTAAAAACAAGATAGCGAAAGTAATAGTTCTCTACCGAGGCAGGGTAATCGAATTTGACTTGGATAGAATCAAGCGATATGACTTCGGTTTCTAAAAAAACCCGGCGGCCGGTAAAGGCCGCCTTGGAGGCGCAGACCCAAGCTTCACCGCCTGTTCCGCGCCAACTAGAGAATAATCCGCTATCGCTGGGTAATCAATATCCAGGAAAGGGAAAAGGTGCCCCCAGTGGGCACCTTTTCCTTGGCAGGCCAGACCCAAGGTATAAACCCTGTTCCGATCTTTTACGGAATTATAATCCGAAATCAAAACGAGTCAAGTTCGGTTCATCTGAACGCTTCACCTTCCGGACTGCGCGGACGGGTGCCGTTGGATCGATGATGGAAGTGTCGACTTGTTCCTGACCGATCCGCCGTATAGGTCTGACCTTATGCATCGCAGCGACCCACGGCTCGCATCCCGGGATGACGCGGGCATTCATCGACCGGGGCGCGGACCCGGAAACGCGAGTGTTCTGATTGAGGGCGGAGCCGATCCGCGTACGGGCGGAGCACTGGGACATACCCCCGCGGGCCTGCTGACCGCGCCCGCCGCGGCACCTCTCCGGAAATTGCTGTTCGGAGAATAGGGCCGAGTCGGACGATGCCGGCAGGGATTCGAACCCGCGATATCCAAGCGGCGCCTTGAGGCGCCGTATGGCCTCCTCCCGTGGAGGCATCGGCATCGTCCGGGGCCAAGGATAGCCGGAAGGAGTGCACCTTTTCCATCCCCGCGTTAGGGATCGGAACGGGTAGCCCGGACCGGAGCGCGCTGAGCGCGCGAGGACCGTACTACCCGTGGAGAGCCCGACCCGCGCGGAGCGCGGGGAACGCCCATCCTGAATTCCCGATTTCTGGATGCGGTGGATACTTCACCCCGCCATCGGCTCAGTAGGCGGCGCGCCGCCCGGATTGTCGTCCTCGCCATCGCCGTCACCATCACCATCGCTCGCCGGCGCGAAGGAGGAGAAGGCCGAAAAATCGGTCAGCAGGCGGATCTTGTCGGCGGCGCGGGGGAGGGCTTCCCGGAGGGGGGAGCGTTCGCCGGAGCCGCCGGGCATGAGGAAGGAGGCTTCGGTGGCGAGGTCGCCCATGGCGGGGGGCAGGACGCCGTGGAGGTCCAGGAGGGCGGCATGGTCAAGGGTGCGCGCGCCTTCCGCCTTCATGCGGGAGCAGGGGCGGTAGCGGACGGTGCCGTCCTTGGCCCGGTCACCGGAAAATGCGAAGAGGCGGCAGACGAGGGGGCGTCCGGCGTAGACGGTGCAATGCCAGCGGCTGTCGGGATCGGCGAGCACGCAACCTTTGCGGCCTGCGTTGCGTTCGGCGTCGTCCAGGCGATGAGGGGCATTGCGCAGGATCCAGGCGGCAAGGTACAGGGCTTCGACAGCCAGGAGGTCGGGTTCGAATTCGTCGCAGCAGGAGCCGCAACTTTCGGGGCAACGGTAGGGGCTGGCTTCTATCCAGGCGGTTTGTTCCGCGTCTATGCGGTCGTAGATACGATGGAGGCCCGAAAGGGGTCCTTCCATCGAGGTGCCCGCGAGTCGTAGCGGGAGTACGTCGGAAATGGTGTTCATGGATGGTTTGGAGTTCGAATGATAGGATTTCCGGGGGCCGCGAGTCAAGGGCGGGGGCAGCGACAGCGGCGACCGTGTCGGCGATCATGCGGGCGACCTTGCGGGCGACCTTGCGGGCGACCTTGCGGGCGACCGTGCCGCCGACCTTGCGGGCGACCGTGCAGGCGACCGCCGATGCGTTATACTTGCCGCATGGAAACTAACACCACATACCGGTTCCTCTTTATCGCGTGCATCGCGGCCTTCGTCCTTTCGTTTGGTGCCTGCGCTGGAGCGGCCCGCGCGACGGATCCCGTCGCGCGCGAAACGCCTGCCTCCGCCGACGGCGGCGTCCCGGCGGCGACGGATTCGGCAGCGCCCGTCGCCGCCGAGCCGCGGATGGAAAAATCGGCCAAGACGGCCCCGCGGGAAGCGGAGGCGGGAGGCGCGGACTCGCCCGGCTTCGTCGATGAAGAAGATTCGTCCGGCCTGTCGCGGCCATCCCCGACTCCGTTCGCGGACGCTGCCGTCGGCCCCGCCCGCGGCTCGGGCACCTCAGGCGCCTCGGGCACCGCCCGCGCCCCGGGACCCGCCCGCGCTCCCGCGGAATCGGGGCTGAAGGCTGGCGTGTCGGACGACAACGCACAGTACAACTGGTTCATGAATTTCCTCACGGAGCATGCGGGAGCATGGCCTTTCCGGCCGGTCCCGGCTGCGAACCGGATAATCTTAAGCGTCATCGACGCCCGCGGCGCCGGCGTTCCGAACGCCGCGGTCAGCATCCGCGACGCGAGCGGCACGATCGTCGACAGCGCCCGGAGCTACGCGGACGGTCGTATTTTCCTCACCCCCCCGGCGGACGCCAGGGGAAACTGGTCCGCGGAAACTTCCGGCGCCAAGGTCGACTTCGACCCTTCCGGACCCCGTTCGATCGAAATCACCCTGCAGGGAGAACGACGGACGCCTTCTCCGGTACCCATGGACATCGTATTCGTGATGGACACCACCGGCTCCATGGGCGAGGAGATCGAAAGGTTGAAGGCGACGGTGGACATAATCCGCGACAACCTGGACCTCGCAGCGCCGCGTCCGCGCCTGCGTTTCGGCCTCGTGCTCTACAAGGACCGCGGGGACGAATACCTGGTCCACAGCTATCCGCTCACCGACGACCTGGAAAACTTCCGCAGGAACCTGGCCCTCGCCAGCGCGGGCGGAGGCGGAGACGAGCCCGAGGATCTGGAGTCGGCCCTCGCGGCCGCGGTGGACCGGAAGATGCTATGGAACGCGGACGGCGTCCGGCTGGTTTTCGTGGTGACCGACGCGCCGGCGCAGGCCTATCCGGGAGCCGTCGGCTACGACAAGTCGGCTGAAGCCGCCCGCGCGGCCGGCATCAGGATCCATACGATCGGCACCGGGGGCCTCCCCCTCGCCGGCGAATACCAGCTCCGCCAGATCGCCCAGCGGACCCGCGGCCGCTACATTTTCCTTACCTACGGCGAGCGGGGCGAGAGCGAAGGCGGCGCGGTCGGCGCGGTCAGCCACCATACGGGGTCCAACTGGACCGCCGACCGCTTGGAAGCGGTCATCATCCGCCTGGCCAAGGAAGAGCTTTCCCTCATGTCGGGAGGGACCGTTTCCGTACCCTCAGACGATTGGTTCGAAGCGAAGACTATCGGCGGGAGGCCTTCCGACGAGATCCTGGACGAATTGTTCGGCGAGGCGATAGGCCGGCTCCTGGACTATTCCAGCGCGGCGGTGGGCGCTTCCACGCCCGCGGCGGTCCTCCCCGTCGGCCTGGGCGCGCCGGGAACGGGCGGGACGGCAGACGCCGCCCTCCTGCGCGACGCGGAACGCTTCGGAGCGCGCCTGCTGCAGGCGACCGTCGCGTCCAGGCGGCTGCGCCTGGTGGAACGCGCCGACCTGCAGTCCGTGCTCGCCGAGTTGGAGCTCAGCCTGTCGGCGATCGGAGATCCGGAAGCGGCCTCCCGCCTGGGCAGGCTGCTGGGCGCCGAAGTGCTCGTCGTGCCGACCCTCGTTCCGCTCGATGCGGCCGAGCCGGCCGGATGGGAGCTCTACCTCAAACTCGTCCGCGTTGCCACGGCGGAAATCCTTTCGGTGTCGCGGGCGCGGATCGGGCGGGGATTGGGCCTGGATTGATCAGTCCCGGCAGGGGTGACGGCGGGGATGACGGCGGGGACCCGATCCGGTATCATGCGCGCACCATGATACGATCAACCCTTCCTTTCGCCGCCGTCGCGGCCGCCTTCCTCTCTTTTTCCCAAGCCGGCGCGTTCGCCGCTCCTTCCGTCGTCGAGCCCGTCCGTATCGGCCTCATGGCCGACTTCACCGGCCTGCCCTTCCTCGTCGCCGAACAGGAAGGCCTCTTCGCCGAGCGCGGCGTCGCGGTGGAGTTCAAGATTTTCCGCAGCGCGGTGGAACGCGACGCCGCCCTGCAGGCGGGCGCCCTGGACGGCTGCAACGCGGACGCCGTGGGCGCCGTCGCGAACCTGCGCGGCGGCTACGACCTGCGCATCGTCGCCTCCGCCCTGAACCGGTTCTCCCTCGTCGCAGGACCGCAGGTCACGGCCGCCGCGCGGAAACAAGGCCGCGAGCCCGTCGTCGCCGATCTGGCGGGCGCGTCCATCGGCATCTCAAAGAGCACGGTCATCGAATACGTCGTGGATACCCTCATGAAGAACGCGAAGGTCACCGACTACCGGAAGACCGACGTCCCGCGGATTCCGGTCCGGCTCGAACTCCTCATCCAGGGCAAGCTCCAGGCCGCCTCCCTACCCCTGCCCTTCGACGAGCTCGCGGTGGCCGAAGGCTGCGCGGTCGTCGCCGACTCCGTGTCGGCCGGGCTGGACCCCGACCTCTTCATGTTCTACCGGAGCGATCTTGAGGGACGGACGGAAACCTACCGCGCCCTGTGGCGGGCCGTGGACGCGGCGCGCGGCCTCATCGCCGCGAACCCCGACAAATACCGGCCGCTGCTTTCCGGGCGTCTCGGATTCTCCGAGGACCAGGCGCGCCGGATCGCGTTCCCCGCCTTTCCGAAATACGTGCCCACGAGCGAAGCCGAGATCGCGCGGGTGTCCGGATGGATGCTGGAACGCGGGCTCATCGACCGCGCCGTTTCCCACGGCGAAATCGTCGCGACGGGCATCCTGCCCTGAGCCGTCCGTGCTGACGATCCGCGGCGTCCGCGCGGGCTACGGCGCCCGGGTGGTGCTGGACGGCCTGGACCTCGCCGTGGAGCACGGCCTGGTGCATGCCGTCGTCGGCCCGACCGGTTGCGGCAAGACCAGCCTGCTCCATCTTCTGGCGGGTCTGCTCGTGCCCGAACGCGGTACCGTCGAATTCTCGCGGCCGGCCGATCGCCGGCGCGTCGCGCTTATACCCCAGGATTACGGCCTGTTCCCCTGGAAAACCGTCCGCGCGAACGCGCTCATGGGCCTGGAGATCAGACTCGGCCGCCGCGCGTCCGTCGGCGAGCAGGCCCGCGTGGACCTCCTGCTTTCCGAGCTCGGGATCGCCGCCCTAGCTCGGCGTTGGCCCGCGACGCTTTCGGGAGGCCAGAAGCAGCGGACGGCGATAGCCCGCGCCCTCGCGCCGGAGCCGCGGTTACTGCTGATGGACGAACCTTTCTCCGCCCTGGACGCCGACATCCGCGAAAGCCTGCAGGACCTGGCGCGTACCCTGCCCGCCCGCTTCGGCGCGACGGTGGTGCTGGTGACCCACGACATCCGCGAAGCCCTCCGCGTCGCCGACCGCATCATCCTGTTCCGCGCCGGCGCGGCCGGTTTCGTCGCGGAATCCCTCCCGAACGAGAGTTCCCGCCGGGAATCGCTGGAGGAGCTACTCCGCTCGTCCCTGCGCGCCTCCCGCGCCGCCCTCGGAGAAGCCGATGCGTGATTCCGTCGGACCTGCCCGCACCGCGCTCCGAGCCGCGCTCCGGTCTCCCCTCGTCGTACTCTCGGTGACCGCGGTCCTGCTCGCCGGCTACCAGGCGCTCCGCCTCGCCGCCGGGCCGCGCCTATTTCCCGCGATCCCCGCCGTCGCCCGCCGCCTCGGCCAGCTGATCGGAAACGGCGTCCTCCTCGCCCATGCGGCCGCGAGCGCGCGGCGCGTGCTTTTCGGACTCGGCCTTTCCGTCCTCGTCGCCGTACCCGCGGCGGGCTTGCTCGCGCGCTTCCCCCGACTTGACCGTTTCGCCTCTCCACTGCTTTACCTGGCCTACCCGGTACCCAAGATCGTGTTCCTTCCCGTGCTCATGCTGCTTCTCGGACTCGGCGACGCGTCCAAGGTGGCCGTCATCTTCCTCATCGTGGTCTTCCAGGCCATCGTCAGCCTCCGCGACGCGTTCCGCGGCCTGGACCGGCGCGCCTTCCAGGCGGTCCGCGCTTTCGGGGGCGGCAAACTTGACCTACTGCGGCACGTCGTCGTGCCGGCCTCCCTCCCGTCCCTCCTTTCCGCCATCCGTCTGTCGGGCGGTACGGCGATCGCCGTGCTTTTCATGGCGGAATCGTTCGCCTCCGAGGACGGCATGGGCTTCTTCGTCATGGACGCCTGGAGCCGGGTCGCCTACGCGGACCTGCATTGCGGCGTCCTGGCCCTGGCCGCCCTCGGACTCGCCCTTTTCGTCCTCGTCGACCTCGCCGAACGCTGCCTCTGTCCCTGGCTGAAGCCCGGCTGAGACCCCGGCGGAAGCCTGACGGAGACCCGGCGGAAGCCCGGCTGAGGCCCGGCGGCGCTCCGGCCCTTGACATAAATGCTTCGAAGTATCTTTATTCTGCATTAATGCATAAATATGCATCAGCCGTCTTTGACTATTTTTTGGAGGATTCTTTGAAACACGCCAAGTACTTCATCATCGCGACACTCTTCGCCGTCCTCGCCCTTCCCGCCTTCGCCGCTGGCGGCCAGGACGGAGTCTCCAAGCTCGCCCAGGTCAAGAAGGCCGGCAAGCTCGTCATCGGCACTTCGGCCGACTATCCCCCCTACGAATTCCATTCGCTCGCGGGCGGGAAGGATGTGATCGTCGGTTTCGACATCGCGATAGCCCAGGAAATCGCCACCGATCTCGGCGTGAAGCTGGAGATCAAGGATATGCAATTCGACGGGCTGCTCGCCGCGCTGCAGGCCGGCAACATCGACATCGTCATCTCCGGCATGACCCCAACCGACGAGCGGAAGCTGAGCGTCGACTTCTCCACGATCTACTACTACGCCATCCAGGGCGTCATGGTCCGCGCGGCGGACAAGGACAAATACTCTACAGTGGAGGCCCTCAAGGGCGCCCGGCTGTCCGCGCAGAAAGGCACCATCCAGGTGGGCATCGCAAAGAAGCAGATCCTGGGGCTTTCTGACGCCGAAGCCGAGAAGGACAGCGCTCAGGTGAAGGAACTGGGAACCATCAAGAACCTGGTCCTGGACCTCAAGAACGGCAAGGTGGATGCCATCGTCGCGGAGCTCCCCGTCGCCGCCGCCTACGTCGGAAAGAACGCCGACCTCGCGATCGCCGCTCCTACCTTCAAGGACGACGACGGCGGGTCCGCCGTCGCGATCAAGAAGGGCAACGCCGACCTGCTGGGCGCCGTGAACAAAACCCTCGACCGCCTCATGGCCGCCAAAACGATCGACCAGTTCGTCGCCGACGCCAACGAGCTCGTGGAAAACTGAACAGGAAAACCAGAAGAAGGAAGCCAGTAGTCAGTAGTCGGCAGCCCGGTGACCGCAAGGTCTCCTCCTCCTACCGGCTACCGGCTACCTTCCAGCGACGCATCGATCTACAGCAGCGCCTTGGTCTCCGGAAATTCGACCCAGAAAAAAAGTCCTCACCAATTCCAAGGAGAGTAACCGGAAGTGAATTTTTCCTTCCTCACCAAATACTGGCAGTTCTACCTCATCGGCGCCAAGAACACCATCCTGCTGGCGGTGCTCGCCGTCGCTTTCGGAACCACCATAGGCATCACGCTCGCCCTGATGAAGCTGTCCAAACGCGCACCGCTGCGTTTCGTCGCCACGGCCTATATCGAGTTCATCCGGGGCACCCCGCTCCTGGTCCAGCTCTTCATCATCTACTACGGGTTGCAGGCCATCGGGATCCGCTTTCCCGACAGTCCCTGGATCAGCGCGGCGATCGGGATGAATTTTTCCGATTTCATGTCGGGGGTGATCACCCTGGGGATCAATTCGGGCGCCTACGTCGGTGAAATCTTCCGGGCGGGCATCCAGGCGGTGGACAAGGGCCAGATGGAAGCGGCCCGCTCGCTCGGAATGCCGCACGGCATGGCGATGCGGGAGATCATCATTCCGCAGGCCATCCGCAACATACTGCCGGCCCTCGGAAACGAATTCATCGTGGTGATCAAGGAATCTTCGATCGTTTCCATCATCGGGATCGCCGACCTCATGTACAAGGCCGACACGATCAGGGGAAATACCTTCCAGCCCTTCGAGCCCCTGCTCGTGGCGGCCCTGATCTATTTCCTGATGACATTCCCACTTTCCAAGCTGCTCGCCCATGTCGAGCGGAGGATGAGAGCAGGTGATTAAAACCCTCGATCTGCGCAAGAGCTTCGGCAAACTGCCGGTGCTCAACGGAATCACAAACGAATTCGCCAAGGGCGAAGTCTCGGTCATCATCGGGCCTTCGGGCTCCGGCAAGAGCACCTTCCTGCGCTGCCTGAACCTGCTGGAGGCGCCGACCTCCGGAACCGTGATCTTCGAGGGAGTCGACATCACCAAGGCGGGCCACGACCTGGACCTCCACCGCCGGAAGATGGGCATGGTCTTCCAGCTTTTCAATCTCTTCCCCCACATGACGGTGCTGGAAAACGTGACGCTCGCGCCCCGCAAGCTCCGCGGCCTTTCGGTCGAAGAATCCAAGGACGCGGCGATGGTCCTGCTGCGCCGGGTAGGTCTGGAGGAGAAGGCGGCGGCCTATCCCAGCCAGCTTTCCGGCGGCCAGAAGCAGCGGATCGCGATCGTGCGCGCGCTGGCGATGCAGCCGGACGTGATGCTCTTCGACGAGCCGACCAGCGCCCTGGATCCGGAGATGGTCGGCGAGGTCCTGGACGTCATGAAGAATCTGGCCGCCGAAGGCATGACGATGATCGTAGTCACCCACGAGATGCGCTTCGCCCGGGAGGTCGGCACCCGCGTCCTCTTCATGGACGAGGGGCTCATCGCCGAGGAAGGCCCTCCCGAAAAGCTCTTCGGCTCTCCCGAGAATCCGCGCACCCGGGAGTTCCTGCGCAAGGTGCTGTAGCGCGGCATCCCGCGTACCGCGCCCTGCGCAGGATGCGCACGTTTTACGGCAGGGATGCCGCCAGGTCTTCGCCCACGG
>Ga0209727_1001332_pt1 | contig 20761 bp, 22 predicted proteins | sample RifGroC1_FD_183995 | JGI IMG/M metagenome (GOLD analysis project Ga0209727, IMG submission 183995) | Groundwater microbial communities from Rifle, Colorado, USA - Groundwater C1 (SPAdes) (version 2) | ecosystem: Environmental > Aquatic > Deep subsurface > Groundwater | place: Rifle, Colorado...
AAATGGGACAAAAAATACTGCGAGAGAAATTAAAAATATTTTTAGCTGGGACATCGTAGTTTCATTATATAGCAGGAAACGAGTAAAGAAATGGGGCTAAAAGTAGGGAGGTATCTTTTAGCCCCGGGGTGCTACGGAGTGGACAAGGAGAGAGGGAAAAGGAACCAGTCTCGTAGCGGATATAGTCCTTTTTTACATTCCGGGAAGTTTGGGGTTCTCTTTCCGGATCTGCTGTTGATGTACATACGTTCCCTTTCGTATGCAGTGCCCGTCCAAGTGATATCGCACTTCCCCTATTGAGAGCGTACCGGGAAGGCGTTTGCGGCAATTTGGACACTTTTCAGGAACAATCTCTATAAATCTGCTGTCGTCCATCGCTCTACTCCGTTCTTTCTAGGATGAGTGAATGGTAGCATAAAGGGTGCTGTCTTTCAAACTATGGGTTTGGGCTCAGAATGAGCTTCGGTTCTGTGTAGCAGCACGTAATGCCTACCTTCCTCATCACCTGCCCTTAACAAAAAAAGTAATCCGTATGGCGGTGCGACCTTATAACATTATTTGTCATTGATACCCACAAAAATAATGGATCTTCCAAATCTAGGAAACAACCTAGCCAAGAAAACGCTCCCGTAATTCGGAGTTAAAGTAACCGAATCTGACCCTAAAAACTCAAGATTAAATCCGAACGAGGTTAAATAATTTTTTAGTAAAGACGGGGTAAAGTAACGAAGATGCCCAGCTATGCCTGCCCCAGGAAATGTAAAAGACGCTTCAAAGAACGGGTTTATACCTAACAACAGCATCGCCCTTCTCGCCAAAGATGCTACATTCGGTGTTGTTAGAACTAACTTACCACCGCTCTTAAGAACGCGCTTAATCTCGTTTATAAAAATATCAGTATCCGCAAGGTGCTCTATGACTTCTCCTGCAAAAACAATATCAAACTCCGAGTCTCCATATGGCAGTGCTTTCTCCAGGTCAACTTGGGTGAACGGAATGTCCCACTCTTTGTAAGAGTTGGCAAATGCTCCAGATGCATCTGCAGCTTCCACATAATTACCTTGCTCTTTAATCTTTCTTGTTATACCACCGTTGTAAGAGCCTAGATCCAAAATTTTTGAGCCCGACCCTATTAGATTTAGTACTTGCTTTATGCGAGTTGCTTCAAGGCCAGTATCTCGAAACCACCTAGAATCGAAATACTTAGTTTGGGAAAACGTCTGAGAATTCATCTAGTTTTTAGATTAATAGTCTCCAACAACATGTTAAGTAATTAAATTAATAGCTGCCACATTATTTTAGCATCTCCTGTGTTACCGGTCATAGTTTATTTAAGACATATAGATAAGAGTCATCAAACTCTTTCTCTAGTTCAAGGAAACGATTTGTCGAAAAGTATGTTAAATCCTCTTTTGGAACATTTTTAAAGACGAGGAGGTAGCGCACACCAAGCTCTCTAATTTTAGACATGCCTGAGGCTGTAACTAAAGTTTCCGTAAGACTTTGTGATTCATAGACTTCGTTCCTAAATCCTCTAATATTAAGAAGGTTTTTTCTATGCTCGGGAAGAAAATACAAGGCCTCCTTTGCCGAAGCATACGGATAAACTATAAATTTATCAAAAGTAGATATTTGGCCCAGATACTTATAAACATACGGCGTACCTACGTTTCTATATATTTTTACTGGTACGTAACTTTCAACCAATGTTATAGCCAGAAAGACAATCATGAAGAGTTTGAAAGCTCTGCTATCCTTGGGAACTAGGACTATTAAGCCATAAATAAAGCTGAGTAACAATGCAAGCAATATAAATACTGATAACCTAGCGGTAACTCTGAACAAAGGTACAATTTTGAACATTAAGTAGCTCGGAGTGACCATCGTTTGCCCAAATACAGTAAAATAAGGCGGTAGAGTAAAAAGAAATAATAAAAATGCTAGAAGTAAATATTTTCGGTGGATAATCAGGTATTTCCTTCCCTCCGGCTTAACTTTTTTGAGCAGATTAATAATCACGATAACAAAGTAGGCGGTAAGGAAAAAATATCCAAAAAACATGGAGTCGCTCTCGCCTTGAAAATAATCGTCGGCTAGAAAATACCCTGTATCCTCAAACCTACTGATTAAGCCTTGCGAGAACTCGTTGTAAATAGGATTCTTAGGCGACGGGATAAGGTGGTACCAAGGTCTTGAACTAAATGAAACTAGATCATCATAAGATCTGCTAATAGGATATATGTACCCCTCTGGAGAAGCGTTGAAATAGTTAATTTTAATATACGGCATCAATGCTGTCGCTACTAATACAAGATAAGTTGTCAGAAAAATCATACAAAACTTGATCGCTATTTTCACGCTCTGTATCTTCAGTAACAGCTCACTCAGAATAAACAGAATTATAAAAAGTACGAGAAAAAAACCAAGGTAGTTGGACATCAACGACAGCAAAAAGGCATAGACAGCAATTAAAAAAGCGTTTTTATAAGAATATGTAAAGTTACCGTCCAACTTTTGAGCAACGACCGGTAGTAACAATACTATGCTCAAATCTGGGTGCTTCCCTATGTGAAGCCAAAAATATGAGCTAAAGGTAAAAATTAACGAGAATACTAAGCCGTATTTAAACTTTTTAAAAAAAGAGTAACTAAAATAAAGATTTAAGAGTAACGTCAATAAAACCAGAACGTTATTAAACCAATGCCCAAGTAGTGAAGCAAGTAACGAAATAAATAACCATGTAAGAGGTTCATTTGAATCTAACGGCCTAAGATACGCGAAAAATGTAACATCTAAAGTCTCGGAATATTTAAAAATGTCGTTAGCAAAAGTAAAAAAAGGTTTCGATACTAAAGACCAAACTATCATATTTATCTGGTCATCAAGTCCGCCAATTATCATACCTAGTTATTTCTTCTCCTTCCAAGATCCTTCAAACTGTGCTGGTAAAAATCAAGAGTTACAATAAAAATAGAAAAAATAAAATTTAGCAAACTTATAGAACTCAGGTATAAAGACAAAGTGTCGTATTTAAAATAATCTGCGATGTACGCAAAAGGAAACAAAACTGCACCGAATAGAGCATAGCCGTTGTAAGATAACTTTGTACGGTTAAAATACCACAGTACTATAATAAATAACAAGTACGCGGCGTATTTATGCCTAAAAATCAAGAATGTGGGTAAACGAAACGAAAGAAAAATATATATAACCGAAAATATGAAGTGTGTTTTATCCACAAAATTAATTATCTGTTTCATGTTTAAACTCTGCTTTGTAAATTGACAAAAGTATGGCGGAGATACTCATCACAATCAAGACCGAAAAGGAAATAATATTTGCGAAATTATATATCAGTTGCTTTTTGAATATAATTTTCCCTTGAATCTTATCGCTAGAATCAGGTAAGACCCAGCCGTTCTGGTAACCATTTAGCATTAGCTGCTCTGCCTTTGTACCCCCGTTTTGAAGCAACTCCCAAGAAGTGTTGTAACTCTGCTTAAAGAGCATGGCTCCTTTCCCGATAAAATTATCTTCTAATGAAAACTCAACGTGCCCATTTTTGTAGTTTTCAATTTTTGGCACTATCTTTCCTGTGCCCTCAGTAATAATATCTTGTGAGCTTGCCCCCTTGAGCATATACACTCGATCCACAACGCAATTTATGCCGCAATTGAAAAAAAAGGTTTGAGGTCCTTCCGTAAAGTATTGATTTTCTGCTAATACAATCAGCGAACCATCTTGAAAGTCGACACTTTTCGACACACTAAAATTTTTCGCTGATACTTTAAGAATAGATGGACTGTCATTAAGAACGCCACTTAATTTGTACTTTATGCTGTAACCGAAATCGCTCCCTGTATCAATACGGTATGGTACACCCCACATAACATCTTTAGAGTCACTTGTCAGATATAAAACTAGGTTCTCTTTACCCACATTTCTTGTGGCCTTCTCATCAAGCGAAAAGCAGTGATAAAACCAATCTCCTGCAGAATACGATAGCATTGGGTCCAGATTTTGGGAAAAGACTTCTTGGTTGGTTCTTTCTGACAAAATAGAAATATTTAGCTGTTTTTCTGGAACTCCATTTGACAGTTCGCGCGTGGCACTACTGATATATGTGGTAGAGATACAGAGTTCTAAATTTGTGTAATTATCGGGTTTTATGATTTTTTGGGTGACAGTGATTCCCGGATCTATTATTTTAAAATACTCCATATCAAGGTTTTCAGAAAATGTTAGCTCTCTTTTTTTAAGTCTAACCTGCAATTCGTAATTATCAGATTTTGGGATATCTATAATCACTTCCTGAGCAGTAGAAGAACTGACAGAAGACCGTGAATAATAAAAGTCGAACATTGAGTTTTCTGCTCCCACCCCGTTCTCGCTGTCGGAAACATAGGACAGTAACACTGGGAGTTCTGAGATAATTTTGTCCGCCTTTGCCACCGCAGACGTGAACTCTACGATAGGTACCACCAGTATCTCATAAACAGAGTTAGTAGCCCCAGAGGAAGAAAAGCTTAAAATATTATCGTCTTTATCGGATACTACTTCGGACACTAACTTATACTTCACCCCCCTGTAAGATTCTTCTTTGGTGATGATATTTCCAACCTGAGAACCATTCAGCCCAAATAATAAATCCGATCCGGAATTACTAAACAACACTTTCGCCAACAGAAGATATTTTTTACCCCGCTCCATATGGACAGGAAAAGAAAATCTACTAGCATCTTTAGAAGAAACTAAAAGAGACTCATTGTCCGCACTTACTACATAGTCGTACCACCAATACTCCCCCCTGAACAACTGCGCCCACTCTTGGGTAGCTTTGTTCCTATTTTTGTCTAGATATGTACCAGGTTGGTATTTAAACTTTTGGTCAATAAACGCAGCTGCTAGGTCCAGTTTTCCAGTTTGAGAAAACTGGATAAATTTTATTAAGTCCCTTACAGAATCTTTATAATCGTTCACGAAAATGCCATCATACTGTTTGTTAAATAAATAAAAATGATCGACGTACGATCTGTAGCTACCTACATTTAAAAATAAGCCAGAAATAAAGACCAAATCAGTATTTTCATAGTTAGGTACCTTATAAGTAACAACGTCGCTAAACGATAAGGAAGTGTCTCGAGTAAGCTCAGAAAAATGCTTGTTTATTTGTACACTTTGCAACGAGTTTAACGATTTAAACCACTTGTTGCTATCTGTATTAATAAACTTTGGGAAAACGCTTTCAAAATGGGGGTCTATAACAATGTATTTTATATTTGCTAGAGTTAGGAGAGGCAAAATGCTGTCGTCCGTCTTGTAATATACCGAATTGTTTAAAAAAGCGTCGAAATGGTGACTAACGCCTGCATTCAACATGCCAGAATATAAGGTTGGTTTGGCGGGGTTACTAACAAAAGTGTTAAATCCCGGCCCAATCAAATTACCTTCCGCATCTTTGTAATAAAAAGGGCTTAGATGCGGGATATTGTACACATAGTAAGTTCCCTTTTCAGAATTAAGCGCACTATACAAAGATTTTTCCTCTTCGTGAACTTTGAACATTTTTAAAGCCTCGAATAACTGTGGATGTCGCAAAGGATAAATACCAACGTATAACAAAAACAGTAAAGTAAAACGAAATAAATACTGAACGAATTTTAGTTTAATAAGTTTTTGAACATTTTGTGAAGAGTAAGACAAAAAAAATGCAAAAGAAAAACCACTAATAAAAGTAATGTACGAAATATTTCTCAATACTGCCATCAAAGGTAGCTTATAAAACAACGCGTTTATATTACCAAAAGGCGCATTTACACCCTTGAGAATAAAAACAGATAAAACAGCACAGATATAAAAACCTACTACGTGTAAATCCCTTTTTCTCCTATTAAAAATAATGCCTCCGAAAATTAAACTTAATGTCAGTGCAAAATACAAGTTGCTCAGAAGGTATTCCTTACCATGTATCGGATAATTTCTTTCATAATAATTAATCGAAGCGCTGAACTGCCTAAAAGCATTTAAAATCACGGGGTGGGAAAATGTCAAAAAAGTCACCAAACCATTTTGTAGTGACCTGATTCCCTCGCCAGACGATTTAAAAACCAAATCATAAATAGGCGGGAAAAAAGCTGTTGCTTGAGCTAAAGCAGTTACTAAAACAGATATTGCCAGCTGTCCTGCCAGTAACATTCCGAATTTTATGTCAAGATTTCTTTTCAAAAGACCAAGGAAAAAAAATACACTAATAGGTAGTAAAACGATGAAGAAAAGGTTTATAGACGTAGCAACGGCTATATACGACAGGGTAAAAAAAATAAAGTTTTTAATTTTAAATTTTTCAGAAATTACAAGCTTGTATAGACACCACAAGAATAGTGGAAATGCGCTGTAACTTACTATAAATTTCAGATAACCGCTTACGAGACTGTCAAATAAAAACGGCACACAAAGTGAATAATATAAGGCCCCCACAAAAGAATAAAAACGCTCTATACCGAATTTTCTTAACGCAAAGTAAGAGATTTGGGGAATTAAGAACAGCAACACTATTGGATATTTTGATATAATCTCACCCCCTACACCAAATACATAAGAAACAGCCAAAGACACCAAATCAATGTAACTTCCTGTCTGACGAACTCTCTCGTAACCTAAGTAGTTCGGAGACCACACAAAAAAAACATCTTGGATAACTTGCTGTTTTATCTGCAAGTTTAACGGTGGTATTGGCCAATCAGAGAACATACCGTAAGTACCCTCATTAACTAAAAACCTTCCAAACAAAACCGTGGCAACCAAAAGCAATGCCAACGGGTAAAATGAAGGAAGTTTTTCAAATCTATGCCACAATTTTTGTATTTTTATAAAATAAGTGTTATGTGAAAGTTTGTTAATGAGCTTTATCAATAAAACCAAAATTTGTTTAGCCCTGAGTATTACCCCGAAAGAATTACTAATGAGGTAGTTTTTCATCAATATTTCCTTCTACTAAGCCTAATTCCTCCCCAGATATTAAGTCCCAATCGTAGTCCTTAACAAAAATCAATGCTTTCGATTTCATGTCCTCCAGAATTTGCTGATTTTTGAGAACCGAGATAACTTTCTTAGCAAAATCGAGTTTGTTCCCAAGCGGTATACCGCAATAGTTGTCCCCCCACACAGCGTCCAACTCAGGGAGTGAGTAAGCAAATACAGGCAAACCGGCCGCCATTGCTTCCCCTATTGCTATGGCCCAATTCTCCTCATATGTTGGCAGTAAGAATAGTTTGGCACTTGCTAGTTCTTTTACTTTTGTTTCAAAATCATATATAGCACCTTTGAATAATATGTTTTTATCTAAACCTCTCTCGAGCACTCTCCTCTTGGCTTCCTCACCGTCTATACCTGCGCCAATCACAGCAAGTTTTGCGTCAGGTAGTTCTTTAACAACTATTTCCCAAATGTCTATCAAGTCGAATATGCCTTTTACTGCTTGCAACCTCTTCAAAAATACCGCTTCATAAATTTTCTTAGTAACTCCATCAGAGACTTTCTTCATTTCGGAAAAATTAACGCCGCATTTCACAGCGCCTACTTTACTGATAAAAAATCTTGCAAAAAAATCGTTTTTTATCTGATTCCTCGTAGAATCTGAAACCGCCAAGATGCGGTCCGCAAACAAACATGCAATGTACAAACTTAACCTTTCGCTTATTAAAAACATAAGAGAGTTCGTAAACGTAGACTGCTTTCTCCCCCACCACTTGTACGGTGGCAGCCAGTGCACAACAACCACCCATTTCAAAAACTTCCCTCTTATTATTTTTAACAAGAGGCCTGGAAGCACATCGTACAGCTGCTCATTTGTACTATAAGCTATTTCAATGTTGTTCCTTACCAGGCTTCTCGGTAAAAACATACTATAAAATGATTTGTATAGAAAACTGAACCTTCCAGAGCTCTTTATATGTCTAATATAGTGCGGCGTGACATCGAGACCGAAATCAGAACAAAGCTTATAACCCCCTTTGCTGCTCATCAAGTGGATAAGCAACCCTCTTGAAAACCACCCCTTAGCTACTTCTATAAAACGCGTCTCGCCCCCTGCAACACCAGGACTAACCTCATCTATTCCGTTCGCTATAAACAAAGCTGATTTCTTTTTATTTGTTCCGATATTTATGGGTAGGTACATCTCAATACTGTCAAACTTTTCGCCATCGACAAACTTATCTTGCTTTAGCACCCCGCATTGCACAAATCCGATTTTTTTATACAAATTTATTGCCACGGAATTATTTTCCCAAACATACAATCTTATCCTGGATATCGTTCCGTCCTTTGCAACAACATCTATAATATCTTGTGTTAGCTTTAAACCGAGTCCCGTTCCTCTGTTTTTCTCTGAAATCCAGATTCCATACTCAGCAACGTACGATCCATCTGGTTGTCTATTCCTTAAAATTACGAAACAGTGCCCGACTAAATCCCCCTCTACTACGGCGATGACAGAAAAAGACACAGCTTTATAGTAAACTTTTTTAAGAATTGCCCTTATTAAGGGAAAAGTGGAGCCGAATAACCCACCCTGAGCAAAAAACCACCTCAAAGACAAATGCTTTAAACCTAGCCAATATAGGTCGATAAAGTGCTTACCAGAAACTAGCCTATCATACGAAGAGTGCAGCCGTCGAAAATCAGCTAACTTTAGCGGTCTGATTTCTAGCATACTTCTTTTACCAAGCGACAAATTTTTTCTATATTGCGCATCTCCATCGTCGGATAAAGGGGTAAACAAAGTATGGTGTCAGATACCTTTTTAGCATTTATCAATTCTTTACCTACTTCCGTTTTTTTTCTCCCACCCCTCAAATATCGAAAATTCGATGTCAGGGGGTAGAAGTATTTTCTAGACGAGAAATTGTTTGTTATCAGATGTTCGTAGACCTTATCCCTTGTTTCTTTTGTATCAAAACATACAGGCATGTAGGTATGAACCGCTCTAGATATCTCAGGTTTCTGGAATTTTACCGGTGCTCCTTTCAAGTACTTTATGTATAATTCAAAAAATTTTCTGTTTTTCTCTATAGCCTTATCAATAGATTTAAGGTTACATAACCCCATCGCCGCATGAAACTCGCTCATTTTTGCATTAATTCCTGGAGATACAATATCTTCCTCGGACTCAAACCCAAAGTTTCTGAACAATTTACATTTGTGAGAAACCTGTTTTGCCCTAGCTATAACTGCACCACCTTCTACTGTGTTGAATAACTTTACCGCATGAAAACTAAGGACTGAAATATCCCCATACTCACAGATGGATTTGCCTTTGTAACGTACGCCGAAGGCGTGGGCTGCATCAAATATTAACTTAAGCTTGTATTTCTTTGCGATTTTTTCCAATGCCGATATGTTGCACGGGTTTCCAAAAACATGGACTGCGAGTATTGCCGAGGTTTTTTTTGTTATTTTTCTCTCCACATCTAGAGGATCGATATTAAATGTTTCGGGGTCCACATCTGCGAACACAGGTTTTAATCCTTTCATAAACAAAACGTTTGTTGTGGCTGCAAATGTAAAAGGAGTTGTTATTACCTCTCCTTCCAAATCCAATGCGTATAAAGCTGCTAGGAGTCCCAGGGTAGCGTTTGTAACCAAAGAGATGTCTCTAACTTCAAGATATCCCTTCAACTCACTCTCTAGTTGGCGAACAAGAACACCATTATTAGTCAACCACCCACGTTCCCAAATGCCCTTCAATAGGCTAGTGTAATCCCTGATATCTGGTAATGTTGGTTTTGTTACGTATATCATACTAAATACTCCTATTAAGTACGTTAAGGTACACTTTATAAATTGTCGTAGCATTGTCAATGCTGAAATGCTTTTTTGCGTAACCTTCACAATTGCTTTGCAACCTATTGTACTTAGTTTCATCCTCAGCCAAGTTTAAAATAGCGGTGGAGAAGTTATCTACAGTAGGCTCTACTAGTATCCCTACTTCCTCAGTTATAAGATTTGGGATCGCTCCAACTCGGGAAGCGATTACAGGAGTACCACAACTTATGGCTGTCAATACAGTGATAGCAGAATTCTCTGAATACCTAGAAGGTATGACCGCAATATCTGCCGCAGATTCGTATTCAGGTAATTTGCTATACGGTACCCCAGGGATAAACACTATATTATTTGATTTAGACGCCGCGGCTGCTAATTCATCCATCATGGGCCCCGCGTTCGATATAATCAAAAATTTTATTTTCTCGTCTTGTAATCTTTTAGCAGATTCAAGTACAAGATCAATTCCCTTAATTGCTATTGCCCTTCCAACAAATAAAACCGTAAATTGTTTGGGCAAACCCAACTTATTTTTCATTTCAATCTTATTGTAAGGTTTAAACACTTCCAAATTTAACCACTCAACATATGGTGTAATTTTTTCAGGACTTACACCTATTGAAATAAGTTCTTCCCTGCTTTTTTCGCTCTCTGTAATAACGTGGTCCATCCCCGAAATAACAATATTAACCAGCCGGGACAGCACGCTTCCCGATTTGAAGTCGTACAGACTCATTACACTAATCACTGCTTTTTTCTTGAAAATTTTCTTCAAGATTATGGCAATACACGCACTATTAAAACCCTGCGCATCGATCACCTCCACCTTCTTCGAGTTTAGTAACATCCACAAAAAACTTCTAATAAAAAGGTAGGGCGTCAGGTAAAGAAAATTAACAAAAGGGTATTTTTCTAACTTCCCAAATAGATTAAATCCTATCCACTGGAAGCGGCGTATGACCAAATTGTCCTTTTTCTCAAGCCTCGCACCTCTTGCACCAGGCGTAGTTATAGGTTGATAAGTAAGAACATTTACGAAACAACCGTGTAATCTTAGATAGTCAACGAGTTCAAAAGCATATGTTTCGGCACCGCCGATGTTGGGAAGAAAAAATGGTGTTATTACCAAAACGTTCGTCATGTTTTTTTTGCCTCTATATACAAACTAGTATTTTCCATGCTCGGAGAATCCAGCTTATATATATCAGGAACTTCTCCCCTGCTGCACGAAACCCGTTTAATGTGTTCAAAGCCCGAAGCCTTAAAAAGAGCGACCATCTCCTCCTCGTCATAATTCCAAAGGTGCTCTCTGGTAAATCTCTTTGACAACTTACCTAGGATAGTTTGCGGCTGCTTATCTTTCTCAAATCCCCACCACATGTTGCATAAAACCCTCGCAGCGCGGGTGTTGACACCAGAATTTATATAGATATCAATCAACTTGCGAATATCTGGCACCACAATTCGTAAAACGCCACCGATTTTTAATACGCGTTTACATTCTTTTAAAATAGCTAAAGCTTCCCAGGGTTCAAAATGCTCCATTACATGTGAGCAGTAAATATAGTCAACTGAATCGTTTTTCAACGGTAGTCTTTTTCTAATGTTTACAAGCTCTAATTTCGGCCACTTTGCAAAATAAAAGGAAGGAAGCAATCTATTAGAAAAGATAATCTTTTGGAGAAGAGGAATTTTTGATATAAGGGGCAAAACTCCCCAATCGTAATTTATCCAACCATTTATGCCACTGGGCCCACACCCTAAGTTGACCTTCACTTGAATAGAACTATTCTTCTTATTTTCTTTTTCAACTGTCATGTTAGTTTCACTGCCTCCACCCCTCCCTACTCAACTCTGCATGTGTAAAATACCCACTTATACGTCCTGTCCCATACTCCCACAACGTTATCCAGCATGCAACCGGATGAAATAGCCACGCAATATCAAATTTTTTAAATAGCCCGATTATCACTTGAATTAGCACAGGCAGTACGAGTACGCAAAACAGCACAAATTTTACCAAACCAAACGGGTTCTTTCCGCGTAGATCCATGTCTCCCCACCCGAATTCACGATCTTTTTTCTCGTGTAGATGAAATAAGTAGTCTTTGACTCTTCTTCTTTGTTTTCTCGCAAATTTTCCAACATTATTTCCACAGAAATTATGAATTATCCCGTTTTTAACTTTAATAAATTTCACAGAACCTTTTTCTTTTATTTCTTTTGCCACGATGTCTATGTCAAACAAATAGTCACCTTTTACTCTGCTTTTCAAAAATTCAGTTCTAAACACAGTGCCGTTGGCTCCTATTGTAGGAACACCGTTCTTGTCCAAGCCTACCAATATGTAGTCACCTTTGTCCTTCTCTGAGTGCACTACCTCTGTCCACTTACCCGTCAGCAAATTCATTCGATCGTAATTACCCAAAAACATCACAAAAGGGTCGTTCATGCCTATTAGAGCGCAATAACGGTCAATAAATCCATCCTCTTTTCTCCAGACATATTCCCAAGGCTCGCTTCCGACCGCTTCCGGTTCTTTCAACAACGGCTCAATCATACGATTTAACCACGATAGGTCGGGCAATATATTATCCGAATCTATAAGGGCAGTGAATTCTCCCGTGCAAACCCTCAGAGCCACGGCTTTTCCAGCCTCACCTGTTTTTAATGCGTTCTCAACTACAACTGCCCCATACTTTTTTGCAATTTCCAATGTTTTATCTGTAGAGCCCCCATCGGCAACAATTATTTCTATCTTTTCTTTGGGATAATTTTGCGCTGATATGGATTTTAGACAATTCTCAAGCACCGATGCAGCATTGAGCGTTGGTATTAATATTGAAACTGTAATACTTTCCATCTGCTTATTGTACTACAACATCTTGGTAGCTTTTTTAAGTATGTTTCCTCGCAATTACTATAAGAGTCTGACTAAAAGCATCAAGAATTTTAGGAGGATACATAATTCTGTATCTGACTGTGAGAGGGTGATAAAGTCCCAACCAAAAATACAGCACTTGTGCTCCGTTAAATAATGAAGAATCAAATAAACTTCCCAATGTATCCTTTGTGTACTCCCTCAAATGAATACAATCTCCCAAAACATCATCGGCTCCAAGTAATAAAGGAAATTCAGGAGCTTTACCGGTAACCAAAGCGCGCACGCGTCTCCCAAACCTAACTAAATTCGGTGTAGTAACATAAGCTACACCGCCTGGTTTTAACACCCTATGCATTTCATTCACGAATTTCAGGTCGTCTTCTACGTGCTCAATAACATCAAAGTTTATTACGATGTCGAATGAGTTATCCGGAAAACTAAATTTGTCCTTTTCAATAATTTTGAAATTAAATTTGTCATTATTTTCTTTTTTTCTGACATCGGCAACATCGCAACCGGTAACAATTCCTCCGCGCTCGACCAGATTTGCAGTCTTATCCCCGCCTCCACACCCGACGTCCAAAACCATCTTATTTTTAAAATCTATTTTATCCAGAAATTTATAGAAATCGCGCTCATAGTAATCAATCTTTATCTCCATCTTTCCATTGTACTACAACAGCATGACCGTAAACCGATTTTACTATAACCACAAGATTTGGTAGACTATCTGCATAAAATCAACATAAAAGGGAGGGAGAATATGTTCGAGTTTTTCTTCTGTTCTATCGAGGCTTTTAACCTAGCACTGAAAATACTGCGTGAGACCGATACCTCAATACTGCTTCATGACTCTTCGGAACGCCGAGTTGCTGTCTGGGACGGAGATATCAAAGAGCGTATCGTGTGCGAATTGGCACTTGGAGGTTTCGGCTCCAATTCATACCGGGTCGAATACCACACAACTGAAAAGGAGGCCGGCTAAACCAATCCGTAACTTCAATTGAGGACAAAAGCAAGTTAGAGACACCGAGAGAGGTAAAAGGCAATGATAAACTTGGGCAGTCCGGATGACCTGGCGAAGGCAATGAAACTGGCGGAAAAGCGTCACCTCTACGAGGGACAGCACTACACAGTAGATGCCGAGCGCAACTGCATGGCTTTCTTTCCTGAGTATTCCGACGAACAGCAGGAACTGGTGAAAGCTATGAGGGGCCTGAGATTTGACCCTAGGGGCAACCGCATCTGCTTTTCTGTAGGCATTAGCTCCGCGGTCGAAGCTGATTAATTTCTGAATCCGCTTTAAGCCCGTTGTTTTTACCAAAACACAACGGGCATTTTTTTGTTGTAAACACCCGCGTATGCTGTTAGAATCCCACCAGAAAGATATTCCATAAAAAGGAGAGAAAATATGACTGATACGTATATAAGGTCGTTGAAAAACGGCGGATTTGGGTACATTAGTGGAGAGCATCTCTGTAAAACCGACACTTGCGGATACTACGTAGACCGCAACACTCCGTGCTTTGCTCAGAAATCAGAGTTCCACAGTGTTATGGTTAAACGCTCGGGTATAGTTATCCAGGTTTTGGAATCTGACGTCTCCCAAGCAGAGTGCAAGTCGATAACCCAAGAGGATTTGATATCAGGAGATTACATCACTGTAATCAAGATGAATAAGAAGTACATCTCAAAAGGATTTGAGCCTGACTAAAAAGGGAGCCGAAGTGAAACACTTTTTGTCTTACGACAACGCACGGGCAGCCCGGCAGCACGTTCTTAAATTGCTCAGAACCGAAGGGTACAACACAGAGTACCTCAATGTTGAAATAATAGGAGCAAAAAAAGGCTTTTTCATCGAAGCAACTTCTGAAACCGACCCGCAGATGGTAACACGTTTTAGACACCTGCTTCGGGAATACGTGCGGACAATGAGAAAGTACGTAACGGTCCAGGAAATTGAATAAACACAGGAACAGAACCGCATATTCGTTTGGGGAGGACGTATGTTGTACAAGATTGTCGACCTGAGTTTCAAGACCGTAGCTTTCGTGTCACCTAAGGCTCTGGTGTCCTACCACAAAAAGCTGTACATCCATTTTGGTGCCAAAGCCAGCTTGGCACCTGACCTGTTAACCGGCAGAACAGTCCGTATTGTAAAGCTTGATAGTAAGGCACTCGTCGACTTCAGTACGATACCCAAAAATATCAGGGTAGTCGTCATGGATGATTATCCGATACTGAGCGTAGGATTTAAACCGACTCTATTCGGCGACATCATCATTGAATACAGAAACTAGAAAGGAGGACTAAATGACTCCGTTGAGGAAATTACCTGTTAATACACGGGTATTTGTCTCGCCGGGCGCATTTGTGAGAAATGAGAACGTTTTATACGTAAACCTCAATTCTCAAATAAATGCGGAGCGTGATCCGAATCGCTATTTTACGGTAGAGGTCACCCGGCAGGAATTTGGCGTTCTCGTTAATATGGGAACATTGCCTAAAGATCTTCTGCCTCCGGAAATCAGTAACAAGGCACTTATCGATGCTTACTTCCACCCGATTACCTTGGAAGGATTCAAGATTGTCGATACCTGCTGATTTACATAAAGCCGCGATGTTGATAAAACAACCCGCGGCTTTCTTTTTTTAAATGAAGCGTCAATCTTTTTTCGCGACAACGCCCCCGAACATACTTTTTATTGCGTTACCCCAAAATTTTGGAGATAGCCAGTTAACCTTTGTTTGCTCTTTATCAAAATCCAAAAGATGCCCGATTAATTTCCAGGCAGAATATCCTAAAAACTTTATATCGCTCCAATTTCTTATCGAAAGTATTTTTCTGAAAATATATTGAGGCGTGAAAAAAGAAGAATACAAAGACTGGGTGAGTTCATATAAACGTTCGTTCGAAAAAGGAATCTTCATAACCGGGGCTCTCATATCAAACTTTTCATAATCTTTTGCTCCGACCTGCAACCAATCATTTTCCACACAATCTTTATATAACGGGGTTCCAGGATAAGGAATTACGATTGTAGCCTGCATCGTATCTACGTAACCCTTTTTAAATAAGTCCTTAGCCAGATCTATTGTATTTTGAGCCATCTCCTCAGTCTCCCAAGGGTATCCTAACATTACCGTAATATGGGGCTCTAAGCCCGCTTTTTTGGCTATTTTTGCACCCTCTGCGATCTCTTCTACCAACAAACCTTTATCCAACTTGTCCAAAGTGTACTGATTTGCCGATTCCATCCCGTACAGGATAAATCTGAAGTTCGCTTTACCCATTAGCTCGTAATATTCGGATGTGAGTGCGTTCAGCCTCATGTTGCATCCGAAAACAACTTTTTTGTTGTAACCCGATTCTATTAGCAGCTCACAAAACTTTTTCAGGGGCGGGCCGATAAATAAAGTTCCGGCGTCATCAAATATTTCTTTGACACCATAGTTGTCGACAACATGTTTAACTTCAGCAAAAAGCCTTTCGGGAGAAAATCTTCTGTAAAATCCTTTCGGATTTAAAGTGTGGTCCCAGACACAAAATGTACACCTGTTCCACCAGCAATCTCTTCCCGAATACATGTAGGTCGCTGGCGTGTATTTATAATTTCCGTTCGCATACGCGTAGAGTTTCCATTTTGTTAAGTCGCGGTCAACAAATGGAAGGTCGTCGAGGTTATGTTGAAGTTCTAAAGGTCCGCTTTGAAAATATTCTTCTTCTCCGGAAATTTCAGACTTGTGTAATTTTAGCCACTTGGGATTAATTGAAACTCTTTTATCATTTACCCGTCCGTAAATTCCGCCGGGCAAAAAGGTGTTATTTTTTATGGCGTCCAGCGTGTCACTTAAAAGAAAGTCGTAATCACCGCCGGTTATAATGTAATCAACTTTGCAGGCATCCAGAGTTTCTACGGGATTCCAGGTGACATGGTCGCCCACCAGAATAATTGTCATTTTCGGGAGTTTTTCTTTTAAGTCGTCGATTATTTTCCAGTGAAACTTTAAAACAGGAGCTTTGGTCTCCATCATAAGATAATCAGGCTTTTCACTTTCAAGCTCGGAGAGCCACTCAGAATATGTTTTTTTCTCGGCAATACCGTCCATCCAGACCACAGCGTATCCTCTTTCTTTAGCTAGGGAGGCTGCGTAAGCAGGCACCATAGGATAAATATAGGTAGGAGCGTTGAAATACTGAAACTGTCTGTTTTGGGATAACAAAGGTACGCCTTTATATTGATCTATTGGAGGATAACCTATGACTACCTTCACCTGACTAGTATATATAAAGTACTTGATAAGTTCAAGAAGTCTATAGATGGGTATCTATTTGTTCTCAGGGTACAAAACATTACCTTCAAGGTCTTCAACAATTATTGCTGTGGTCGGGCAACTTTTAGCACCTTTAATGATTTTTTCCGCTTCGTCCCACGTTCCCTCTTTCGCGTAAACGATTCCATCGGAATCCAGATCAAAAGTTTCGGGCGCGTGTATTATGCAGGTTGCCGCGCTTATACATTTTTCATTTATGACTTTTATTATTACTTTCGAGTTTGGATTCCTATAAGTAGAGACCTCTTCCATTTTTATCCTCCTAAATAATTTCCTGTAGCTTTGTCGACACCCCTTAATTTTAGCTTGGGTTTTTTGATTATACCAACTATAAAATTAAATCCATAAACTACGTGGGTCAAAAATATTCCTGTGGGAATGTAGAAAAGTGTTTTCAAATTTTTATCTTTCAAAAAAACCCGCAGCCCTTCAATCAATAACATCGCGGTGTATATTAATAAACCAGTCAGATAAAATTTCCATAATTGGGGAACTAGTAAAGACATAAAAGGACCGAACACCAGGCCGATTATAAAAACAGACGGGGCAAAATACGAAGGAAGTCTGGAGGTCTCGGGAAATATCCTGGCAAACTGCCCCCTGTGGCGTCCGTACCTGGATATTTGCTTTAGGTGTGGGATAAAAAGGTTCCTTCTATGGTGGTACACGACCGGTGCCGGATTGTAAGTAAACTTCCTACCGTAGGTTTTTACAAGGTCAAGACAAAGTTTAGTGTCTTCTCCCGGCCAAAACTCGATGGGAAACCCCCCTGCCCTCTCAAAAGCCTCTTTTCTTACAAACAAGTTAACGGTGGGGTAGTCTGCAATTTCCATATTTCTTCCGGGTTTATGTCTGTACACCGTACCCGCACTTGCCATATACGATTCCAATACCCTGCCCGACATTTTTTCCAAAAATTGCGCATCTTTCGGTGTCATAGCCGGACCGCCCAATGCGTACACCTCGCTATCCGCAAAAATCTCCGCTGCCCTATCCAGCCAATCATTCTCGGGGTAGGCGTCGTCATCCAAAAATGCGAGTACATCTCCGGTCGATTTTGCGGCACCTAAATTCCTTTTTTCTCCCGGACCTATGGGACCCGAGTTAGCTAGAACGAACCTCTGATCCTGAAAGTCGTATTTTTCTTCCTCATCCGTAATAATTATTACTTCAAAGTTTTTATATGTAAGTTCTTTCAGATGGAGAATGTTCTCTTGTAAAAATGCATTTATTTTTCTTACTGGGATAATAATACTGAACTTATTCATCTTTCAATTCCCCTGTGTTCACCCGCATATCAAGTTCTTTATCGTAAACCCACTTTCGGTTACTCGCATCATCGTAGTATTTTAAAATTTTGAGTCTGTAAAAAACAGCGGCTGTATCCACAAGCATATTTCTGATATGCCTGTCTAATAAAAAGAACGAAGAGAAGGTGGATTCTGAAAAGTCTATTGTGATATATACGGGCGCTTCGAATATGTTGTTAAAACCTAGATGGCTTGCCACAGCCAATAACTCTATATCGAGCGCAAATTCTTTTATCATTAACCGGGGAAGGACTTTTACGAGTACCTCCCTTTTAAATACCTTCAATCCAGTCTGCGTATCCTTAAGCTTAAGTCCGAAAAGAAGCCACACCAGTGTGTGGTATCCCCAACTATATATCTTTCTCACAAACGGATAGTTAACTTTCGAAACCGGGTGTTTCTTACTCCCAACAATAATATCAGCCCCGTACCACTCCATGTGTTCCAACAACATCGAAATTCCGTTCGGATTTATATCCATTCCCGCATCGATGAAAGAAACGTAATCTCCGGCTGCCCTTGCCATTCCGTATCTTATCGCGTAACCCTTACCCTTATTCGTCTCATAACCGAATACTTTCAATTTTTTATTTTCAAGTGATTTTGCAATGTCGTATGTTTTATCCAGAAAACCGTCGACAACAACAATTATTTCAAAATCCCATCTGGTCTGAAGCATCGTGCTGAGAATATTCTCAAGATCTTGCTTGATAGTTTTTTCTTGTTTGTAGGCAGGGACAATTATTGAAACTAGTTTTTCAGATTTCTGTTGCTCTTTTTCCATTGTTACCTATTACAAAAAATACCGTAAGAAGTACTAGGCTGATTATACCAGCATATATATCCGCGCTGATTATATCGTACAAAGTCTCGTGATTAGTAAGGATAAGCATGTATTGAACAACTAAACCGGGCAATAACAGTAAAAACACCGAGGTTCTGTTAACAGCTAAAAAGAATAAGATTAAAAAGTTTATGACTATGTAAATTCCGATAAAAAGAGAAAACATAGGAAGATACTCCACTGAGTTCATAAATCTTTGACCAAAAAAGAGTCGTGTGAGAAAAGACGGGAAAACTGAAAATGCTACGAGACCTCCTGCGACCAGAAGGAGTTGCAGAGATAAAAATTTAAAGAACGCCCGTCCATAATTTAAACCTCTTGCCGCCAGAGAAGAAATTGTAGGAAACATTACTGTTGAGACAGCACCTGCACCGAATAAGAAAATCTTTCCAAGTGTTACTGTTCCTGCGTAGTATCCCGCCATCTCAGGCTCGAAATATTTTTTAACCAGAATAAGATCAATGTTGTTTAAAAGCATTAGTCCGAAGTTTACAAACATCACCGGAAGACTAAAGGCTACCAGTCTTTTATAATCCTGGATCAAACTTATGTTTTCGAATGTAGTGAGATTTTTTCTGAGAATTAAAAATGCCGTGACTAAAGAAACCACGGTAGCTACAAACATTCCCCCGAAAGCTCCGGCGAGTTTAAATCCTAAAAGTACCGCAAGAGCAGAAAACACAAAACGGTAGGCGCTTGACGCCACACTAAAAAAGGCAACAGCACGGTATCTAAGAAGTCCCTGAAGATACGACGCAGGTATAGAACCTGCAAATGCAAGGCCCATCAATACACCAAAAATCGTAATAACTCCTGTGTCATATATTTTTAACTGATTGGATATACTGTGCCTCAACAGGAAAATAATTAGTGAGATTACGACACCTAGCACCAATGACAAGGCTAGCAGTTTCCAATACAACGCCGTGAGTTTTTTTGAATCCTGCCTCGAGGAAAGTTCCGAAACGTATTTTACAAGTGAGACACTAAACACTCCTGCCGGCACCCCTACTAAATACGAAAGTGAAATAAGCGCATTAAAAGTCCCGAAGTCCGCGACGGAAAGAATTCTCCCGAAAACAAATTGCAGAAGATAAGAAAATACCGCGGCAAAAATACTGCCTGCTCCAATATATACGGTCCCCATCAGATATTTGTTGTCCTTTACCTTTTGAATAAACGCACCAATCATAATGAAGTTCTCTCGTATACCTTATACACTTCAACATTTCTCAAATAAATGCTGTCGACGTATTTAAGACCAAACCTCTTCTCTTCCCCGGAAATATCGTCCCAGACCGGATAGACGAAATATTTTGTTTTTGTAGCAAAAGGCGAAAGATCCTCAATGACTGCGTATCCCCCTATAACGCGGAAAAACGGGTGTATCTGAGTGTAATATTTTTCCTGGAAAGCGACGGTTAGGTTTTTTGAATAGTCAGCCCCGCTAAGCACTTTTTCGAGAGAGGTGTCACCGTAGACGGGTGTTAGATTTTCCTCAATCATTTTATTTTCGAAAAACGAAACAATCTCCCTCTCCCCAATCAACCACTTAGGTTCCAA
>Ga0209727_1001336_pt1 | contig 20729 bp, 23 predicted proteins | sample RifGroC1_FD_183995 | JGI IMG/M metagenome (GOLD analysis project Ga0209727, IMG submission 183995) | Groundwater microbial communities from Rifle, Colorado, USA - Groundwater C1 (SPAdes) (version 2) | ecosystem: Environmental > Aquatic > Deep subsurface > Groundwater | place: Rifle, Colorado...
AAGAACCTTACTTCGGAAACGATTTAAGGTTCTTTCTTTTTTTTCTCATACAAAGCTACTTACCAATTCATAAACCTCTTTGGCAACCCCCAAAGTTCGAAAATCACCCCATCTAGCGAGCCAAAAATCCGTAACTTTACTAATAAGGGAGACTTAATTTCTCCGTTATATTATTAATCTCATCTTTTAAGGATCCTATGTTTATTTTTAAGTATTTGGACAATATCTGTATCCTCTCTTCCTTATCGATCTGCGCGTAGTACTTGTCTAAATCTCTATAAACCTCTAAAACTTTTTCTTTTGTGTCCAATTTTCCGATCGAACCACGATCATATAACTCATTTAGAAGAATTTTTGAAGTAACTTTTATAAAAGGATCATCGTATATTTCGGAAACGGCATCCGTATTATCATTTATTACGTTCTTTGAGAGACGGTCTTTCATCATATTAAAGTGTTGCTTAAATATATTTGTAGTTGGATTCCACAAAAACTCAGCCATCTGGGTGTATTCCTCTTTACTGTCGTTTATGTATTCATAATTGAGAATGTGAACGTATTCATGGAAAAATTTTGCTTCAGTAACATCGTAATCATCTTTAAATTCTTCTACACTTCCATTAAGTGCGTTTTTAAAAAAATTTTCATAGTATTTTGTTTCAATTTGGATAACGTCAGGACCTCCGCCTGAGGTATTTAGCACCTCAAGAGTATCCTTACGAGACACCGTAAACCGCACATTTGCTAACTTCATCTTGTCCGAAGCACTCTGGTCTAGTAGTTTGTAATAATACTCAATCGGAGCAACAGCAGCTGATAAATATACTAATTTGGGGTCAACTCCCGTTTTGTCCAAGAAATTTTGAGAATCAGTATCACCATAAGCGACGGTAGCTTTTTTCCAATAGGTCATTCCCAGACTACCTGATTCTAGTTCCACGTCCTCACAATAAATACATATATTTTCCTCTCTATCATAGTAAATATCTATAGGTGCCCCCATTTGTCTTTCCACGACATCCGGTCTAGCACCCATAACCTCACTAAGAAAACGGTGTTTATTTTCTTTATCTAACCACGGGATGTATTCCAAGTGTTGATTTAGCTTCTCAGCCTCTTGTGCAATTTTTTTAACTTCCGGGTTATTTAAAAATTCCGCGTTTTCCTGAGCTCCGTACATAGTTTCGTGCATAATAAAAGTATAATACCTAACGCAGGCTATCGACTATGAGTTTTGTTTGCATTTGTTGAGATGTTCTATAAACACGGCGAGTAAACTTCGTATAAAGTTCTGTATGAGGAGCCAAAATGTTAACTTTTCTTAACATAATAATTCCGAAGATAGTATAACCCGAGAATTCAATACTACCCTATAGTACTTGACATGCCTGCTTAAAACCGCTATTATTCATACACAAATCAGCAATATTCCATCTTTAAGATAGCCAAAATGGAGGCCATTGTGGAAAGAGAATTGCAAATTAGAATTGCACTGCGTTGGATTTTTGGATGGTGGTTAAATCTTTATGGGTGGCTCGCAGGTTATAGCCACTGCAGACAATGCAAATGCACCTGGAACTGGACTGAACACAAAGTGATTTACTATAACGCGTCGAGTGGCATGTTTCCAGTCTGCAAAATGTGCTTCGATCACCTTCCAAAGCAAAAGATTATCCGCTGGGCCCGTTACCTTGTAGAAGAGAGGTGGGGGAAAAACTGGGCGGACTATGAGAAAAAGGTTATTGAGTCAGTCGACATTCTCAAGGGCGGCTAGCATTATTTAACTAGCTCCAAAGGAATTGCGGCATCTTGCTGTTTTGGGAAACCGAGACAATAAGGTGCCGTTTTGTTTTTAAAAAAATTTATTAAACTAATATTGGAAGTAAACTTCGTCTAAAGCTCTGTATACGGGGAGCCAATGGAGCAACACCAGAACAACTCTATTGAGCAACTTCTTGTATACTTCACTTACGAACACACCCACAAAAATCCCGACAATTACAGGCCGTATCTATTCGAAAACACTCGAGCTTCTCGAAAAACACCCGGAAGGCCTACACTGGTCAGAGCTACTCTCAAAAATTAAAGCTTCCGATAGTACTTTTCACCCGAAAACGGTCAACGGATGCATTTGGAAACTTACCGAAAGATTTCCTGATAAAGTTTACAAACCGTCTAAAGGGCTTTTCCGGTTGCTTAAATATAAAAATCAAAAGTAACGTGAATGTGACCGAACAAGTATTTTAATTCTTCACGATTTAGTACAATCAAAATATACGTAAAGGTTTCTCGAGTTTATTTATAATAATTGCCGTCCTCTTTTTAATTCCCCTGTCCTTTTATCTGGGAGATAGATTTTACAAACTACCTCAGAACAAAGAAAATCGAAATCAGCAAGTTATACCCAGTACCCCACCTCAAACTACAGATGAAAGCGACGAGGTCAATGAGAATAAAAAATACTTTGTCGGTGACTCCTGCGCACTAGGTGAAAACGAAATCTTTGTTATAAAAACAAACCGACCTTTAGGAATGACTTACAAGATTCCGAAAAATTATACCTACGAAAAAGTTAGTGAGGCAGATACGGCTGATTGGGGCATCACGCTGACTTCCCCAACCGGAATAATATATAACTTCTGTGTGGGTTGCCAGGATTTGCGTACATTTGATTTATGCGGAGGGCCTGGCTATCCCCAGTGTTCCGCCGGACGAAAAATTGAGCTAAATAACATTGCTTTTCAAGAATTTGTTTACAAAGAAAATAAAAATAAACTCGCATTCATCTACGGGGAGTTGGTCAACGATCCTGTTATTAGGATAGAAACACAAAACCAACGGGCTATAACAGCCGACGATATAAAAGAAATGGATGAGATACTGTCTTGCATAGTTTGGTGAGCCAACCAAACAACCGGGTCACAAACAAAATCATAATCCCGACAATTCCTGTTATACTTAAGAATAGTAGTAATTCTTAAACAGTTAGCGGGGTGATTTGTATACAATTTTATAATCTTAAAACAAAAGAAAAAGTAGAAATACCGGACGACCAGATAGAAATAATCACAATGGAAAATGGTAGAACAGCAGCAAAAGCCGAAGTTAACGGAATGAAACTTTTCAAATTCCTAAGTAAAGCGGACGCTGAAAAGTTTGCCCCCAAAGCATAAATAGTAAGGAAGACACGTGCAACGCAGCCATAAACTGACGAAGATGTGTAATTAACCATTGACAACTTGTACAACTAGTTGTAGTGTTACAGGTATGGCAACCGGTACAGGTAAACGAATCACTCTCTTCATTAACTCTTCTATTGTTAAACAAGCAAGAGCCCAGGCTGTTGACGAAGAAGTAAGTTTGACCAGTCTGGTGGAAAAAGCATTAATCAGCTACTTACCCAAAGAAACCATAATTAAAAAGCCCGATTTAAAGGGACTATAACTCTCAACCTACAAATAACAAATTAATAGCAGAAATTTTGTAACTATTTAGACAAGATTGAAGGCGGTGAAAACATATGGAAAACGTAGTAAACAACCCAGCCCCGGCGCAGGGAAACGGGAATGATGGAGGAACCGGTTTCCTGATTGGTGTCATCGTTCTCATAATATTCGTTGGTGTACTTTTGTATTTCGGCATCCCCGCTATTAGGAATATGGGACCACTTCAGGTTAATATGCCAGCCCCGGAAGTAAAAGTCATCGTACCGGAAAATGTAAACGTGGAAACAACACCCACAGCACCCGCACAGTAATACACTTTTTAAGAGCGCGGTAGGAGTAAAAAATTGGGTTTAGAAAACGAAGGGCGGTGAATGAATATGGGTATTTTACTTTGGATAATTTTCGGAGCATTAGCAGGATGGATCGCGTCGATCGTAATGAAAACCAACTACAGCCAGGGAACTTTGACGGATATTGTTCTGGGAGTGGTTGGAGCAATAGTAGGCGGATTCCTCATGGGAATGGTCGGCCAACCTGGCGTTACCGGGTTTAACCTTTATAGCTTGATCGTTGCAGTAATCGGCGCGGTTGTAGTTATTTATATCGGACGTGTGATTCGTAAAGGTAGGTAAGAACAGCAATAAAATTTGTAGTTGTTTAGAAAAACGAAAGCAGGTGATAAATATGGCAGAAATTGTACAAGAAACAGTAACAACGGAAAACGTTGATGCAAACACAGACAAGATTTTGACAACTCCTGTGAAACCGGGAGCAACCAAATCCGAAACGACCGAGTATTTAATTTATTACATATTCGGAGCTCTTGAAATACTCCTTGCCTTCCGTCTTGTGCTTAAGATCATGGGAGCAAATATCTCGAGTGCTTTTGTAAGTTTTATTTACGGATTATCCGGGATATTCATCTTGCCTTTTGAAGGAATATTTCGAAGAGGAGTTTCCGAAGGACTGGAAACAGCTTCAGTACTGGAACCCTCAACATTGGTAGCAATCATCGTGTACGCCTTTTTAGGATGGGGCATAGTTAAACTGATACGGATATTCTCCGGGGAGCGTCAAGCAGCCTAACATAGGTTTGTGTAAAGGAATTTAAGGAGGGTGGTGAAAAACATGGGACTCTTAGACATAGTAATAATAATATTGGTCGTTGCCTGGTTAGGAGGATTTTCACTCCACATCGGAGGCGGACTAATCCACCTACTCCTTGTTATCGCGGTTATCGTGCTCGTTGCCCGTCTTTTAGGTGTAAATGTGTAGTAAATATTAATACCCGGGAGGTGATAATCGGTGAGCTTCTCTCTTACAACCCTCAGTCCTTTGGCCTCATTAATCTTCGGTGTGTTGATTCTTGTGTTTCCGAAATTTCTTAATTACCTGATAGCTATCTATCTAATAATTATAGGAATTATCGGACTCGGTTTGCTAAACTGATTGTAGTGTAGGGACTATTAGGAATAGCCAAAATTGCGGTGTCTCCATTCAGACGGAGGCATCCCCTATTTTCAATTATTGTCAGGAGATACGTAATTTCTACTCTTTTTCCTCGATCTTTACGATTTGCATTATAAAAATATTTTGCTAGTATATATAGACACTTATCTATATATAGATATTTCTATGTATAAGCTGCCTGTTTTACTTAATCCCAATAACGTTAGAAACCAAAACCAATATGTTAGAAAATTGGATATTGGAGGGAGGTGAAGATGTGAAAAAATCCTACAAGATACTTGTTTCGATTTTTCTGACTCTCGGATTATTCCTATCAGGCTTGACTTCAACAGTAAGCGCACATCAGGCACCTGCAAACTGTACAAACAACGACTTCGTCGTAAATTTGGGTAAGAGCCATTCTATTGCATACGACGAGACAAGTCCGTTTGGCGCAACAGTCATTACTTACACTGTTGATACAGGTAACCCGAATTCGAGCACGACCGGATGTGATGTTGGTGCTGTGGAAGTTAACCTGACTACTCCCGACGGCGTAGTCCACAACCTGCAATCAGGCGGAGCCTACCCGATCGGAACTGCAGTAAGTACTCTCGGAACAGTCAACTACACGGCTGATTCTGCCGACGTAGTAGGTAGCACTTTAACAGCAAGTGTTAGCGCAGCAGGAGATTTGCATGATATTTCTATCGGCGAAGATCCGTTCAACATAGTAAAACAGGTCCAAACTCTCGTAATAAACCCGACCACCATTACAAGCATCAGCTCCTCGGCCGCTCAGGTAATAGCCGGAGGCACAGTTGATCTTACTGTTACGGAACAAAACGACGGTGATGTTGACTTGACAAACGCACATGTCGACGTGGATAACGGCGTTGGAACGTTAAGTGCGCCTCCCACCTCAGGTGACGATGGGGACAGCATTCTCGAGCCCGGAGAAACCTGGTCCTGGTCAGTGCTGGGAGTAGTGATTAACGCAGACACTACTTTCATAGCAACGGGACATGGTTTGGATCCGTCTCAGAATGACGTAACCTACCCCGGAGATGCTGAAGAGCAAGATTCGGTCACGGTTGATGTTGTAAATCCAAGTACAATCCTCAGCATAACTTCATCGGCCGCTCAAGTAGCAGCAGGAGGGACAGTTGACCTTACCGTTACTGAACAGAACGACGGTGACGCCAACCTGACAAATCCTTTTGTGGACATGGACAACGGAATATCCGATCTAGTCGCGCCTCCAACCTCAGGTGACGATGGAGACAACATTCTCGAACCCGGAGAAACCTGGTCCTGGTCAGTGCTGGGAGTAGTAATCAATACAGATACTCTCTTCACAGCAATAGGACACGGAACGGACCCGTTTGACAATGATGTAACCTATCCTAATGATCCTGAAGAGCAGGATACGGTTGAAGTTGTTGTGATAAACCCAACCACGGTCGTCAGCATATCTTCCTCAGCTTCTCAAATAGCAGCAGGAGGGACAGTTGATCTTACTGTTACTGAACAAAACGACGGTGATGTCGACCTGACAAGTGCACATGTCGACGTGGATAACGGTGTCGGAACGTTAAGTGCTCCGCCTACCTCGGGTGATGATGGCGATGCCATTCTGGAACCGGGAGAAACCTGGTCCTGGTCAGTGCTTGGAGTAGTGGTCAGCGCAGACACTACCTTCATGGCTACAGGACACGGAATGGATCCGTTGAATAATGACATAACGTATCCAAACGACCCTGAAGAACAGGATTCGGTTGTCGTAGACGTGATAAACCCAAGTACAGTCCTCAGCATAACTTCATCAGACGACTTGGTAATAGCAGGAGGGACAGTTGAGCTCACTATTACAGAACAAAACGACGGTGACGTAGCCCTTACAAACGCACACGTTGATGTAGATAATGGTGTGGGAACGTTAAGCGCTCCGCCTACCTCGGGTGATGATGGGGACGGCGTTCTAGAGCCAGGAGAAACGTGGTCGTGGACGGTTCCTAATGTAGTGGTCAACGCAGACACTACCTTCATGGCTACAGGATTCGGTACGGACCCGCTAGATAACGTGATTACCTACCCCGGAGATGCTGAAGAGCAAGACTCGGTTACGGTTACAGTCGAAGAAATATTAGGCTGTACTTTAACTCAGGGGTACTGGAAAACCCATTCACAGGAAGGCCCCGCGCCTTATGATTCCGAAGGATGGGGTGCTCTCGGCGACTTCGACTCAGATGGTACGTCAGAGGAAGAGGGTGAGATTCTCGCCTACAATATAACTTGGTATACAGCGTTCCAAACAGCACCGAAGAAGGGCAACGTTTGGTACCAGCTGGCACATCAATGGATGGCTGCATACCTTAACATAGCAAACGGCGCAGACTCGCCTTCGGAAGTAGATAGCGCAATAACCGGCGGTTTAACCTGGTTACAAACAAACGATCCCGCAACCAACCCTAAGTCTTCCCAAGCGGGAATATGGGCTGGAATACTTGCGAGCTTCAATGAAGGTACGACCGGTCCGGGACATTGTACAGACGAATAAGACCTATACAGTAAGAAAAAGTAATAAATTTGCGCACTGTTAGTGGTCAAAGAATTAGGCGGGAAATAAAAATCCCGCCTTTTTCTTGGGTTGGTTTATTACAAAGAGGCTGGAAAAAAAGTATAAAATATATAAATGCACAAACAATTTAAGTGGGATAATAAATATAGCGTAAAAGTTCCTTCCATTGACGAACAGCACAAATACTTTTTCGATCTTACAAACCAAATACTCGCGCTTCTCGAACAACCCCACAACCCTCACTTAAAAGAACGACTGATACTCCTTACAGTAAAACTAGGAAGATACTCTTTTTTCCATTTAGACTTCGAAGAAGATTGTATGAGCAGATACAGTTGTCCGGATTTGGTTGCCCACCGCGAAATCCACGAGACATACAGAAGCAAAGTTATAAACTACTTACGCCAAGTGCGTGAAGAAGAAACGGATTTGTACAAACTTGCGGAAGAGGTGGCAGAATTTTCTCAAGATTGGTTGTCCGGACACATACTAACTACAGATAGAGATTATATTGATTGCCTTGAAAAAAATGGCGTTGAGTAAGACGCGTCTAACTTTTTGCAGTATTATTAATCTATGACACCAATCATAATAGAAATTAAGCGCTTTATTGCCCGCTACCCTTTCATAATAGCTGTCGTGGCTATCGGCGCATTGATTCTGTTGTTTTTCTAAAAGTGCGACAGCGTTCTTAATTTATGACATCACACTATGACTATTGAAAAGAAAGTCTGGCCGGAATACTTCCAAGCTATCCTCGACGGAAAGAAAAATTACGAACTCCGCCTCGCCGACTGGGAATGTAGTGAGGGAGATACTTTAGTTCTTAAAGAGTGGCATCCTGAGACCAAAAACTATACCGGAAGACAACTCACAAAGAAAGTTACATATGTAGCAAAATTCGATATTGACAAACTGTTCTGGTCAAAAGAAGAGATTGAAAAACACGGTCTCCAAATAATTTCACTGAAATAGAGATCCCCTCCGGGCATATAATGCTTATATGAAAATTAAGAAGTACCATCAAACATACGACATAGATAACTGCAACAAAAATATCAAAGACGACCAAATTCTAAGAGATACTTTACAAAAAATAGCGGCCGAAGTCGGAACGAAGGTTTCGGAAGGACCTGTTAACGAAGATTGTGCTCCCGAAAACTCCGGGTACTCAGGCTTGTGTGTGGTAGAACACGCACGCGTCGCACTTCAAGCTTCCGGTGAAACCAACACAATCCACGCCGATATATTTAGCTTTAAAAAGTGGGATAAGGAAAAAATATTAAAGTTGCTGCTCGAAACATTTTCTACGAAGATATCAGAGGTGAAAAACAAAGAAATGTGGTGGGGGTAACCCCGCAGATTTACACCATTTCCGGATTTTGGCCTCCAAGGTAACAATAGTATAATTATCTCCTTAAGCAGATGAATACCAGACACAGCGGAACTTTACTAATAATCCTCATTGTCTTTATTACTACGTTGCTGTTGTTGTCGGCAAAAAGCGACGGTTCGCTGGGTTCGACAAATATCCTTCTTCTAGGCGCTCAGTTTCTGGGAATTATAGGTGCTGTTCTTTTCAGCCTCTCATTCGTTCTAAGCTCACGGGCAAGGTTCGTAGAGTACTTATTTGACGGACTGGGGGATGCCTATAAAGTTCATCACATTACGGGAGCCATAGGTTTTATCTTTCTCATCAACCACCCTTTTCTTTTGGTGCTGAAAGCCTTCATCAACGGGAGTTCTACGGCAATGTATCTCATACCGGTCGGACCTGTTTCTTACTCTTACGGAATATACGCAATATATTTTCTACTAACATTAATTGTCCTTACACTATTTATTAAACTTCCATACAATATTTGGAAAGTTACGCACACTTTTATGGGAGCTTCCCTGTTTTTCGCGCTGCTCCACGTTTTAAATATTGAAAGCGACGTGTCCAGAAACATGGTTTTAGGACTGTGGGTAGAATTCTTTTTACTTGCCGGAGGCGTGGCGTTTATTTACAGACTTTTCCTATATAAAAAGGTCACCGGAACTTATTTATATAAGGTCGGACATTTCAGCGCGGTAGGAGAAGTCTTTAATTTAACCCTGTTTCCGGAAGGAGAATCTATCAAATCAAGTGTGGGACAGTATGCTTTTCTAAAGGTCCTCAATAATAAGCAGGTTTCGAAGGAAGAACATCCTTTTTCTATTGTTGAAATAAACGAAATGGGAGGAATTGTCTTCTCCGTTAAAAAAATCGGAGACTACACCCGGACTCTGGGTAATCTGAAAAGCGGGGACAAAGTTGAGATTGTCGGTCCGTTCGGCATTATTCATAAAAAGTTGGACGCCCATCCTGAACCTGTTTTCGTTGCAGGCGGTATCGGAATTACTCCGTTTGTGGCCACAGTGGAGGAAGCTCTCGCCTCAGGTAAAAAGGTTTATCTTTACTACAGCGTGCGGGAACCGGCGGAGGCACTGTACGACGAGCGGTTTAAAGAACTTGCTGAAAAATTTTCTAATTTTAAATATAAACTCTGGATTTCTAATACCCGGGGAAAAATTGGCGCGCAAAATATTCAACAGGATATAAACGACCTGAGCAAAAAATTCTTTTTCGTGTGCGGACCAAAACCGATGATGGATAGTTTGAAAAAACAATTAAGAGAAAAAGGAGTAAAATCAGACGACATTTACATGGAGGACTTTACCTTAAGATGATTACTAAAGTACTAACTAAAGTCATACTTGTTAATTTGCTTGTCGTTGCAGCCATGTTGGGCGTTATCATTGTAAAGAGCTCAAGAGATGCTGCCAATGCCTCCGAAACCGGCGGTGTAACAACATTACTGGCCGATATAGAAATCCTAAAAAAAGACATCACACAGTTAGAGGAAATGTATTCAAGCACTTCAAGCCCGGCCGAACCACAAGCGCCCGTGGTTGAGGAGAAAACTGCCGCTGTACCTACTCCTGCACCCGTCAAAGCTGCTCCACCGCCGCCCGATAACAGATGCCTGATCACGGTTAAAGGAAATAGGTACGACGTGACAGCATACAGAAAAAGACACCCGGGGGGAGATATTTTTAAATGCGGCAGCGACATGACATCCGCGTTTAATGATCAGCATAGTTCCGGCATACTGAAAAAAATGCAACAATATATGGTCAATTAGTACATGATTTGTTAACCTCCGTTGTTTTGTATAAAATATCTCTGTGAATATATTGGTAGTGTATGACTCAATGTATGGAAACACGAAAAAAATCGCGGAGACAGTTGCTAAAAGTTTTGACAGTACACATAAAACAAATTTATTAATAGCCGGTGACGTTACCGCTCAAAATCTTAAAGACATAGAATTGTTAATCGTCGGAACTCCTACTCAGGGCGGTAGACCCACAGAAGATATTCAGGAGTTTTTGGATGAACTCCCCATGAACAGTTTGCAGGGAACTAAAGTTGCGGCGTTTGATACAAGATTCTCAGAAAACGGTCAAAATTTTGCACTGAGGATGCTCCTGAGAACAGTAGGCTACGCTGCCCCTCGAATTATTGAAGAATTAAAAATAAAAGGCGGAAATGCCATAGCCTCCCCCGAAGGTTTCATTGTTTCCCATAAAGAAGGCCCCCTAGCTGAGGATGAATTGAAACGGGCTGGAACCTGGGCGGCTAAGCTGCTTACACTTTAAAAACTTCCCTACCCAACAATCATTATTATCCCATAGTTTCCAATACCGCGGGACTATGCTAAAATGCCTTCACCCCAGAAGATAAGTTCAAATTCCCCGGTTTCTCAAACAATAAGTTGAAGAATCCGGAACATATCATTAAAGGAGGCGAGATGGAAATTTGGTTGGAGGTGTTGTTAAGTGGGCTGGTCGGGCTCATTATCGGTGCGGGATCTACGTTCTATTTTTTATCGAAGAACCCGAAGAAACCACCAATGCCCTACAAGGTCTTTAAAGAAACGTTTCACGACTCCACGAGTAAAGAACTGGTTGTAAGTTCGTTGCGCGAAATGTACCGTGGTGAGAAACCGTACCCCCGTTGGAAAGATGTAGCAAAAGTGTTTCTATCCAGCAAAAAAGACTTGCTCCCGATGCAATCCTATGCACTGTGGATTCTTGCCGAAAAATACAAGAAGCAGAGAAATGTCCTGAAAGTGTACCCAGAGTGTGAAAAAACTGCCCGCGGTGTAGAAAGAGGCGTACCCTTTTCAAAAGCCGAACCGAGGAACTGACCCGTGATATGCACCTGATTACTTTATGTAACCCAGGTGCATTTTTTTGACCGCGCACCCGGTTAAAATCGCACAAACTAAAGCCCGGTATCTTCCTTGATCTTTCCCAAAATAAAACCGGCTTTTTCATTTTCCGGGTCAAGGTCCAAAACTTTCTCAAGATAATAAACTGCCCCTTTCAAATTATTTCTGGTTACCTCAATCTCGGACATATTGAAATAGGACTGCCACATTTCCGGATATGTTTTTATATTCTCCAAAAAATGTTCTTCTGCTTTTTCGGACATCCCCAGCCTCAGGTAACTAAGTCCTAAATTATTACGCGCTCCCGGGTAATCCCCGTTTCTCAAATTTAGTGCAATTTCAGATTCTTTCGCTGCTTTTTCAAAATTTTTATTTTCTATGTAGTAATCGGCCAATACTTTATGAGCTCGGGGACTGCCGGGGACTTCTCTAACCGTCGACACCCAAAGTTTTTCCGGGGTAGACCACTCAACGTTTCTTGTTACGACTCTGAATGAATACAGTACCAACACCAACACTGTGATTATTACGGCCAGGCTCCTAATTTTTAGCTTTTCCTCGATCATCGTAAAAAGCAACGCAAGCAACATGCAAAATCCTACCGCCGATAGATACATATACCTTTCGGCGTAATAACTTGAAATAAGAACCGGACTAAAAGTAAGTAACAAAGCCGTAGGTATAAATAACACCAGACCTGAAATTTCAGGTTTTCTTTTTCTCAGATAAAATGCCGTCCCGAAAAACGTTACCGTAAAAAGCCACATAAATAAAAATCCTGCATCCGAAATCGCGTCTCCCTCGTGAAAAACTGAAAGGGAGTCCGGAAACACCATTAGTTTGACGTTCGAATATAGTGTGTAGGGAAATCTAAAAAAGTAGGGCATCGCAGCGTCAACATTTGCCTCCGATGAATCAGACAAATAGGTAACCCTGCTGCTGTACTGCGCATATTTATATAAAAAATTTACGGCAGTTAGCGGAATAAGAAATGCGACATTTTTTAAAGAGCTGCCAAAACTTTTTTTGTCTATAAAAAACCTGTCTATCAAAAATATTAAAGGTACGAACGAGACCGCAAAATTACTCCGCACAAAAAATACCGCGAATAGATACGCTACGGCAGAACCGACCAGATACATTTTTCTTAAAGAGTTTTTATACAAAATATAGAGGATAGCCATAACCAGAAAAGCTGCCGCCTCCAAAGAATAATTCGAAGCTGATATCCAGGAAACAGCCTCGGTGTTAACCGGAAATGCTGCAAACAACAAGGCCGCCAGACTTCCCTTTTTCTTCCCAAATAGTAAAGACCCCAATACAAAAACCAGAATTGAATTAAGCAAATGATAAAAAACTGAAACGACATGTAACGGCATTGGGTTTAAACCGAAAAATTTGTACGACAGTGCGTACACAATTTCCTGAACTCTTAACGAACCGAAAGAACCGGCAAGATCTCTAACCTGAGGGTTATCGCGAAAGCCCAAAATATCATCAACCACGAACTGTCCTTTTAAAGAATTGAAATAAAGCGTGGTGATTAAAACAAAAAGTCCGAGGACTAACCACTTACTTTCTTTGAGAATCAAAAAAACTTCGCGGATAGTTTTGACTTTCTTCTCCCCCGGTGCTTCAACGATTTTCCCCACATCTTTTCCGGATTTTTTTATGTAGGACAAAATTTCTTCACGCGACAATCCGGTCTTTTTGGAAAGCTCCTCAATTGAATTATTTTTATATGCGTTTTTTAGGATTTTTTTCTGGCTTTTTGTAATTTTCGACATTTTGTCCCTAAATATACCTGATACTTTTCTCAATCTACCTCATTTTATTGGAAAATTACACCGCGTACCATCCTGCCCAAAAAGGCGAAAAATTTGCCTTAAAGTGCTATATTATTACCCATCTACCCTGGGGTGACAATAATTCACACGAAAAGCACTTTCACAACCTAACAGAGAGGAGGAATAGATGGCTAAACAAGGCGTAATAACGCTAAGCACAAGTAAAGCCGGTCCTTACATAATATGCCCACACCAAAGCTTTCTTCACGCCCAGCCGGAGATTCCCAAGAAAACAGACTACCCACGTCTTATGGGTTCTGCAGTACACCAACTCGTTCAGAAAATGTACAAACCAAGTAAAAACCCTCTGTACTATTCCACTCTGCAAAAAGCGCAGGGGGCGTGGTGGTGGAAATGGAAGACAGCGTTGGAACAAAAGACACCGGTTATGCGCGAACGATCTAAAGAGTGGGACGAAGAGTTCGGTGTAAGCGGTTTGTGTTGCATCACCAACTACTGGAAAGACAACGTAGACAAACCCCGTCCCAAAGAAGTGGAAAAAAGATTTAGAGTCAAGATGTTCCCAAAAGTCTGGTTTATCGGAATTTTTGATCAAATCAGAACAGTACCTCTAGAAGGAATCGAAAAAATCAGACCTGATCTGATAGTTAACGGAAAGCTGAAAGATGGTTATGACCCGGTCCTTCTCGTCGACCTAAAGACAAATAAGGAATCGTACGATCCGCGGCGGTTCCGTCCCAATATTACTAACGATGGGATGGCGTCGTATCAGTTCGACCTGCATGAAAATATGCAGATAACGGCGTATTACTGGCTTTACTATCAGGTGTACAAAAAACTTCCCGTCGCATTTTACTGGTATCACCTTCGTAGTGGAAAAGCCTTTAGAACGTATCGGACTATGGGCGACTTCGAGCCATTCTTGGACACAATGCGTTATGTGGCAGAAGGTTTTAAGAATGAATCGTACCCTCTGCACTTCGGAAAGCATTGTAAATTCTGCGATTACAACACGGAGTGCAAAGAACGTAGGCCTGAACGCCCACTAATGTTCGCCGAACCCTCCGATGGAATCGACTTGGGCGGAGAAATGATTGTTTGGCCGCAAGTTTTATCTACCGGAATAAAACAGCTCAGATTGAACTTCCCATCCTCGAAGAAAGGAAAATAGTACTAAGCACCGTTGATATGGATATATTCCAGTCTCCGGTGCCTTTTTTTTATTTATCGGGGCACATAATATATTATTAATCTCAGGAGGTGATCTTCCATGAAGGGATTTTTGGATTTTATTAGAGAACAAGGTGTCGTGGGTTTAGCGGTCGGATTCATTTTAGGCGGTGCGGTGTCCAAACTAGTTGCATCTTTGGTGGCGGATATTATCAGTCCGTTGCTGGCACTGGCGTTAAAAAATATTGAAAATCTTCAGGGTGCTTATCTGCAAATCGGGGCTGCAAAAATAATGTGGGGAAGTTTCCTGAACGTATTCATAGATTTCATCGTTATAGCTTTTGTTGTTTACTTCGGAGTAAAACTGCTGAAGCTTGATAAGTTGGACAAAAAGAAAGCCTGATTTTTGTTAGCCTCGGGACGCTGCCCAAAACTCAAGGGCTACAAAACACACGTAGATTATAACGAGAACAATACCCTCTTTTCTTGAGATTGTATTTTTTGACCTGGCGAAAAAATAAAAACAGATCAGCGCGATAAGAATAAATACCAGGCTTTGTAAAAAGTTGTTGGTCAGGGTAACTGTGCCTCCATTCATAAAAACCAGTCCACCGAATATTAAAGTATTGGCGGACGCCGATCCTATGTAATCACCGAAAGCTACGTCTTTCTTATTCTGCCTTATTCCCCTAAGAGCCAGGAGGAATTCAGGCAAATTTGTCCCAAGAGATAGAACGACAATACTAAGCAAAAAGGGTGACACTTTTATAATTTCTGAAAAAGAGACCGTTTCTCTCACAATGTATTCACTTCCGAAGAAAACAATAACCAGTCCGGCTAATATTTTTAATACATTTATGAAATGAGTTTTCTTGTCAGTCACGAGCGATGTTTGGATAGATTCGATTTTCTCGAGGAGGTTTTGTTTTCTCTGGACAATATACAAAGTTGATATATACAGAAGTATCATAAGTACGGCTTCAAAAATCCCTACCCTCTTATCTGCAACCAACAGCGACGGTGCAATACACACTATCATGGCCGCCAACAATCCCTTGCTGTCCATACGGTGACTAAGATTTATCCCATTTCCGAATATAGCCAACACGGGAATTATCAATAAGAAAATTACCACTATCCCCCCAAGAAGATTTCCCACGAAAATCTGGGGGTTATGATCGACTACCGAAGTCACCCCCACCGCCAGTTCCGGTATAGAAGTTAACAGGCCCAATACAAAAAAGGAGAGGGCAAAAGTTGATATCTTTAGTATTTTTGAAGCTTTTTCAACTGCGGAAAAGATTAACCCCGAGCCTAACCACAGCACGAAGAACATGAAAAAATACACTACGACCCGGAGCAGGATTGTCATTATCTAATTATCCAGTATAAATTTTTTAATTCAACCTCGGGCGAGATCCTTATTGAATTAGTAATCTCAAAAGACTACCGCCGTATGCAAACATGAGTGCTCCTATAAAATTCGCGATAAGAGCAGTCCATGTATATTTCCAGAGAGACACTTTGTACATACCTCCTATTACACTTACAATTTTTCCTCCATACCCCGGTAAAAATCTGCCGAGTATTAGAAATGCCGTAGAATTCACGGGAAATTTTTTCTTTATTATTGGAATTGTGAACGTCTTACCTTTTGTCCCCGTAACATCTCTCACCTTTAAACCTACAAAATATTCGACCAGCGCAGCTATTGTGTTTCCTATAGTAGCCAAAATAGTACCGACCAGAGTACCGAAGACCAACCCGTTAACTATAGTAAGTGAGTCTGTGGGAACCGGCGTAACGCTGAACAGTCCGTAGAGACCAATACTTATAAGAGGGCCCAATAATCCTGTTGATTTAAGAAGAAACTCGAGGTTACTGAAGTACCTCAAGGCTAAAACCACTATAATTCCGGAGATCAAAATACCTACTATCGTCCAACCCGCAGTCTTTTTTTCGTCGTCCATATGGAAAATTATACTTCATTTATGCCGGAGACGGGAACTAAAGGAAAATTTTGATATACTCAGATAAGTTCTGAAACTTAACTAACCCATGAATAAAAAAGCGCTCTTTATCATTGCCATCACAATACTTACCGCCACGGGAATTTTTTTGAGACTGTGGCATGTAGAATTTGGACTCCCCCACAGCTTTTACGCGGACGAGCCTGAAATAGCCGAACTTGCCATAAAATACACTTACGAATTCAAGGCGATAGCCGCAGAAGGAGATTATTACAAATTAATTCCGGTGTCGTATGTCTACGGTACATTTCCATCCTATCTTTTCACTATTTTCACGATGGGATACAGCAAAATATCAAACGTATTAGGAGCACCGGCAACAAAGTACGACTTATACGTGGCTATGAGAGTTTTCAATGCACTACTGAGTTTTCTAGTAGTTCCGGTTGTAACTTTTATATTTTATAAACAAACAAAAAGAAAGGGTTTCGCCCTGATTTTGTATCTGCTGCTTGCACTAAATTGGAAACTAATTGTTCACGCTCACTACGTTAACCCCGACATAATACTAACTTTATTAATATCACTGTCGCTTCTCACTTCTCTCCTTTACCTTGAAAAAGAAAAAAGCGATACGGTTCTTACGGTTGCTACAGGTATATTACTAGGCCTGGCTGTCGGTACAAAAATTACTGCACTAATAACCCTCCCGCTCTATATTTGGGTATTTTATAAAAAAGGACAATTCAGGAATGTGATAGCCCTCATGTTCTTGGCTCTAGGTGCTTTTGCACTATCCAACCCTTTTTCTCTAATTTTTGTCCAAGACTTTGCATACAGAATTTACGAAATGCTCTTTAAAGAAGGTGGGCTGGTTTTCGACTCCGTTGATTACGGATATTTTAAATATATTTTTGCGCTGCGGCTTATGGCTACCGGCTCGATAGTGCTCCTGTCACTCGTAGGATTTTTTTCAAAGAAAAAAAGCAAATTTGATTATTTTCTTATCCTCAATATTCTTTTCTACGTACTCTTCTTTTCCGTACAGTCACGAAGAGTAGACCGCTGGCTTCTTCCGGTATTACCTTTAGTTTTATATTTCTCGGTATGGGGAATGGAAAAACTTGAGTCAAGATTCGGGCGTTTCAAAGCTTACTTTTTAGTTTTTACCGTATTGGGATACTATATGTACTTCTCCACACCCCTATTAACACAATTTCAAAGATGGACGCCCAAGTCCGAAGCCTACCTGTGGATGAGAGATAACATCCCACCACTTACCACAAAACTTGTCTACACCGAGGAAGGTCTGGACCCGATGAACAAATTGCCGGGAGCTAAAGTCTATCAATATGAGGTGTATGCCTCAAAAAATGCGGAGCTTTTCTACCCCAAAGATCCCTCTTACTACGATTACATTGTAGTTTCATCGCGGCCACTTGAAAACCACAGGCGCCCGGAAGTCAAAAATGCATTTCCCGAATATTACTTAAGGTGGGATAACTTCGTCCGGGCTTTGAACTCTTCCGGCAAATTTGAGCTAACAAAAGACTTCACTTTATCAAAACCGAACTTAATTCCGTTATCGGACGTGTTTATATACAGAAATTTAGACAAGAAACCTTTGCCTGTTTCGGGAGTAATTCCCTTTTTAAGTACTAAAGATAATCTCTGAGACGTTTACTTCTCGAAGGATGCCTGAGTTTCCTCAACGCTTTGGCTTCTATTTGTCGGATTCTTTCGCGGGTGACACCGAACTCTTTTCCCACTTCCTCAAGTGTGCGGGTACGCCCGTCTTTTAATCCGAACCTTAGTTCCAAAACTTTTCTTTCTCTTGGATTTAAGGACTGCAGTACTTCGTCGATGTGTCCTTTTAATAATTCCCTACTTGCAGCCTCAAAAGGAGACAACGTAGTTTCGTCCTCAATGAACTCCTTTAGTCTCGTATCTTCCTCTTTTCCCACGGGAGTTTCGAGAGATGTAACATCCTGCGCGATTTTTACGATGTCGTGAGCTTTCTCAGGTTCTATACCCATAACCTTGGCAACTTCTTCGGGGGTGGGTGTCCTTTCAAATTTTTGCTCAAGTTCACGCTCGATTTTTTTGTATTTGTGAATGGTTTCGACCATGTGAACAGGAACTCTTATTGTTTTGGCCTGATCTGCGATGGCACGCGTGATGGCCTGTCTAATCCACCATGTTGCGTAAGTAGAAAATTTAAAGCCTCTGCGCCAATCGAATTTATCGACGGCTTTCATAAGACCCATGTTTCCTTCCTGTATAAGATCGAGGAATTGAAGCCCTCTGCCCATGTGTTTTTTAGCGATTGAAACAACAAGACGGGTGTTGGCCTTTATTAACATTTCGTGTGCCCTTGCGCCTTCTCTATCGTTTGTGCCATGAGAGAACGTTTCAATATCCTTAACTTCCTTTTCTTTAAGACCCATCTCTTTAGAAATATCCTTTGCACTGGGTTTTTTATTTCCGGCGTGCTGCATTTCTTTAACAGCCTTTTTATATCTTATGACCTCAGCTTTCTTCGCCAGATCCACTTCTTCTACAGAGGTTAGGAGGCTATAGTTTCCGATCTCCCTTAGATACATCCTCACAGGATCGGAACTTACGGTCTTATCAAGTTTGATCTGCGAAAGATCGATGTCTTCGAACTTGTGAATCTTTTCAGCTTCCTTTTCCGAAGCAACATCGAACACGTCAACTCCGGCATCCACAAGTTTCTCGTAAAGGAAATCAAGAGTCTCAAGCTCTTCTTCAGCTTGAGGGAATAATTCCAATATGTTGTCTAATGTCAGAAAACCTTGCTTCTTACCTTTTGTAACCAGCCGGGAAATCACTGCATCGCTTATCGCACCTTTGCCTTTTTTTTCTTCGGGCTCTTTAGATTTTTTTACCATGTTTTTTTATAATTAGGAAAATTTATACTTTATAGAAACGATTTTTTAAGTTTTTCTACCTTCTTTGTTAGTTTTAGAACCAGATCCCAATCTTTTTCCAGTTCAGCAACTTTTATTTTCTCCGTCAAAGCTCTTACTGCCCGTTTGGCAGAATCTTTTTTTATACGCTTAAAGACACTTTCAATCTCCCTTTCAAGTATTTGAGGGGAGTCGACCTCAATAATACCATCAAAATCCCAAAGGTAAAGTTCCGAAATGTTGTCATGATGGCCTTCTTCGGCCTTTTTAATGACTTGTTTAATGTTGAAAGATTTTCTGTCTTCTTTTAAGTAGGCGACTAAGGCCTCATAGATATTAACCACTATAGGGTTTAAGAAATCCTCAACGTCCATTTTATACGCGTATTCACGCATTATGTCAATATCCGCCTTTAGGAGAAGGGCTAAAAAATATCCTTCGGGGTTGTCTCTGGATAGGAGGGGCAATTTTTGGTCTTCCTCGGTTGAGTTGTTATATTCACCAAGGGAGCCTCCTTTGAACATCGTCGTAACGGTGTCTTCGGAAAGCCCGAGCTCCGTAGCCAGCATCTTGGAATAGTGGTCCACAATAACCGGGTTGTTTATCTTTGAAAAAACGGAGTGCCTCCAAGATAAGCTTTTTTCCGAGGGCGGACTCTTTGCTGTTGGCCTTAAGTGTGCTCGATATATAAAAATCGTAAACATCCACCGCGTCACGGATGGCAATTTTAGCTTTTTCCGGGTCAGCCTTAAGAACTTCGTCCAAATCTTTGAAAGGAGCCGGAATTACGGCCACTTTTATGTTAAATCCCATTCTTTCGGCAATTTCTACCGCGCGGTAAACGGCATTTACTCCCGCAGAATCGGCGTCGAAACAGAAAGTAAGGTCATTTGTGTATCTTTGTAAAATTTTCAGCTGAGATTCAGCTAAAGCAGTTCCGGAAGAGGCAACAATGTGTTTTATTCCTTCCTGATAAGCACTAATAACGTCCATCTGACCCTCAACTATCACAGCGCCGTGTTTTTTAATGTCTATCTTGGCGTTTACCAGGTTAAACAGGAAGATGCTCTTGTGGAATACGGCTGTTTCAGAGGTATTCAGGTACTTGGGCTCACG
>Ga0209727_1001337_pt1 | contig 20672 bp, 40 predicted proteins | sample RifGroC1_FD_183995 | JGI IMG/M metagenome (GOLD analysis project Ga0209727, IMG submission 183995) | Groundwater microbial communities from Rifle, Colorado, USA - Groundwater C1 (SPAdes) (version 2) | ecosystem: Environmental > Aquatic > Deep subsurface > Groundwater | place: Rifle, Colorado...
TATTATAAAGTGTAAATTATGTGGTTATTCAATGACATATTTAAAGAAAAAAGATACTGATAAAATTTATATGAAACCTTGTTGGTATATTGATCCATTTGGTAAAAAGTGTGGTAATCGTTCTGGTAATGTTGAAGAAATATCAAAAATAGTTTGGGAAGAAATAGTTAAAGAACACGATAGATTAATTAATGAAATTACAGATAGTTCAAGTAAAGATAATACAAAAATAGAATTAATGATAAAACAAAAAAGCAAACAATTAAATAAGTTTAAATTAGCTTCGGGAAAAGTAAATGAAGCATATGAATTAGGAGATTATACTAGAGAACAATGGTTAGAAAGAAAATTTAAATGGGAAAGTGAAATTGAGAAAGTTAATATTGAGATAAATGAATTAGAAAATGAATTAAATAATGATGAAGTCAAAACTAAGGAAGAAAAGATTTTTGTATACAGCAAAGTATTAAATAATTTAAACAGAGAAGATATTACATCTGAAGAAAAAAATCAATTATATAAATTAATAATTGAAAAAATTACATGGTTAAGAATTGGAGATGAAAATGTAAAAATGTCTATTGATTTTTATTAAAGTGATATAATTAATTTTTACTTTAGCAAACATGACACCAATGGCAAGTCTACTAAAGTAAAAATTAAAGCATCATTTAGATGCTTTAATAGGTAAGTATTTATCATATAAATTGTATTGTTCAATTATTTCTAATAATTTTTTTGTAAAGTTTTTTATTGCTTGATCTGACGGACGTTTATTAACAATTACTTCTATTTCGTATTTATTTGTTTTACTCATATCACCACCTCCATATTTGATTATATTAATTGAATAGTAATTTATTACATGGTATTTATTGTTAACAATTTTGGTATTATTTATCCATTCATCCTACAAATATTTCTCCTCACCAACGCTCATAACCCACCTAACAACCTCATAAAACTCACTCCATCCACCAACTCTAAAATCACATTCAATATCTTGATTATATTTCCTATTCATAACAACTGTAATTCCTTTAAACTTCTCTATGTATTCAGGACAATCATCGAACAATATCCCACCATCTAGTCTCTCTAACAATTCACCTTTATTCCCAACTAAAATTAAATTTCTAATATTAAAGAATGGTAAGTATTTTTGAATCCATTGATATTTTTCAAATACAGAGAATTCGTTTGAAGGTGAGGAAACAATAAATACTTCATATAATCCATCATTTAATAACTTTTCTATTGTTTCTATTGAGCCTTCTATTGGTTTTAAATTTGCAAAAAATCCTGGACTATTAATTATTTCAAAACCTTCATTACCTATGTAATCTTTTAATGAATATGTCTTAATGTCATTTGGTTTAAGATTTTTATTATATTTATAATTATATTCTTGACATAGATAAGATAGCATATCAAGAATATAATTATCTAGATCTATATAGATTGTTGGTTTATTCATGTTTTTTACTCCAATCTAATCCAATATTATTTAATTTGCTTTCATCATCATTCTTCTTTTTTCTCAACTTTCTTTAAATAATGTGGCATATCGTCCCATTCTATCTCACCAAGTTCTTGATGATGCATTATAGCAAAAGCATTCCATGCAATAGCAGATAAATGATCTTCTGATTCATCGCCTTTTTTAAAAGCAATCACATGTCTTTCTAATGAAGCTATGTATCTTGAAAATGGCATACCTTTTTCCCAGTTTCTATCACCATACTTCTGTGATCCTAATTCATACCATTTTGATAATCTACTCAAAGCAAATGGAGTAATTAAATCTGGTCTACCTTTTCCTATATCTGGTTCTCTTTGTGCTGCATTTTCACCATAATTTATTCTTTGTCCATTATCGTTCATTTTACCGTCTAAGTTTGGCATAAAGTTTTAACTCCTTTCCATATTATTTTAATATTTTAAATGTCTACTATAAAAATAATCATTATATGCTATATATCTTTCTTTAATATCACTCATATCTGCATCTTGATTTCTTTCTAAAAACTTTTCAAAAAACTTACGATTACACATATCGAATTCAGGACAACCAAATCTATAAATACAATGAGGTACTAATGCATCTGCTAATTCAGGTTCTTTTTCTTTAAGAATAATTTTAAAATCTTCTGCATATTGTCTTGTTTCATCACTTGCCTGAAAACATAATCTTTTTCTCCATGTATCAATTAAATGTTGTGCATTAGCTTCCCCTTCAAAAGTAACTAATTCATCTTGTGTTAATTTATTTCTATCAATACCTGTTCTATCAGTTCTTCTAGTTGAAACAAAACATTCCCATTTATGTCTTACCCAATGAACAGCAATCCATGATTTAATATTATCCCATATCCAATTCACCTTAATTATTCTAACTGGTGAATGTTCAGAGATAAGTAATTTAGTTTTAAAATCTGAACTAGGTTCATTATCTGTATGTATTTTATTTACCGTTGTACGACATTTATTTTTTGCATCTGTCCAATCGTTTTCTATTTTATTAAATTGTGTTTTCATATGTATATTGTTCTCCTTTTTATATTTATATTATTATTCAATAAACTATTCAGCAAATTTTATTCTTACTTCTTGTTTTTTAATTGTTTTTCAATTATTTTTTCAATTCCAAGTGTAGAAATATTCTTTGCAGCATTGTAATCAGCATGAACAAAAAATTTATGTCCATAATCACAATTCATACATTTAAAAGTATCTTGTTTTGGTCTCCATATATCTTTATCTTCATTTCTATGTATGTGACCACATTTATTACATCTTGCTGATGTATTTTTCGGTTTTATTTTAATAACTTCAATACCTAATTCTTTTGCTTTATACTCTATTTTTGTTTGTAAATCATAATAAGTCCATCCACCTAAAAATGTTGCTTTTTTCTCACCATCTGCTATTCCTGTTAAATCTTCCATTTGAATAATTCCACAGTTATTTTTCAATGCCAAATCAATTATGTATTTACTATACTTATGATTAGTTGTATTTTTAAAATTTTCAACTTTCCCTCTTAATTTTTCAATCGGTTTAAGTTTAGTTGTTCTGCCATGTCCACACCTCCCTTCACCACAATACTTTCCTTGTTTTAATAATTCATTCCTTCTTTTTTCTATTCTTCTTCTAAATTCTATAACTTCACTCCCTTCAATTTTATATCTGTCAAGTGAATTATTAAATGCCATATAAGCAGGATTACATACACCTAAATCAATTCCCATCATATTGTTTTTATCAAGATTTATTTTATTTTCTTGCTCAAAAGAATAAGTAATATTTATAAACCATTTAGTTTTACCTTTTTTGATTTTAAATATTTCAGATGCACCAATTTTATATTCATTATTTAATAATCTTTCTAAAATAACTTTTTGAGTATTATCATATGCTTTAATTAAAAAATCAATCTGTCCTTTCTTTAATTCAAGTTCAGTTTTATATTCTTTACTCAATAAACTTAATCTTAAAATATATGTATTTTCATCATTTTTAATAATCTTTATTTGTCTATCTCTTAAACAAATTGGGAAACTTCTTTTAAAATTAATCATAGATTCTGTACCTTTTAATATTTCTAATTTATGTTGATTCCATTTCTGTTTTGCTTTTATAACTACACTATCAAATGTTCCAGATGGTAAATTAATAAATTGATTTCTTAATTGATTAGATATATCACCTTCAACTGAATTGTATTTATTAGGAATGTCTTTCATATTTAAATATTTACCGAATCTTTCTTTATATGTGAAACTTAAATTTTGAAAATCCCAAAACATTTGAATTGTTTTATTTGCTAATAAATATGATTGATATTGTAGTTTATTAAATATTTCTCCTGCCAATTCCCAATCTATATTTATAGGTTTGATAATTTCATATTTCATAACTTTTGTTGTCATCTATATTCTCCTTTAAATTTTCGCAAATGTCTATATTTTTTATGCCGAAAATAGTTTTGCGAAATAGTTGTATTTTATATTTTTTGATAATTTAATTTAAATATTTAATATTAAGCAATGTAACGGATATAGTGCAAATTATACTGCAAATAGATTGATTAACTTACAATCAATTATATTTAATATTAAGCAATGTAACCGACTGTAATGATTTTATATAATTGACTTATCGAGTGTTATTTTTATTTTGTGTATTTAATATTCTTTTTAAATAACTTCTCGATTTAAAGATGTGCAATCACCTTAATATTATTTTAATAAAGTGGGGTTAAATTCCCCACTTTATTAACCCAATCATTCCATACAAATATTTTCTATCATATTTTCAACAATATCATCTTTCAAAATTACTCTACCATCTTTACCAATTTCCAAAAACATAATTAATTTATCAATTTTCAATAATTCATCATGATATTCTTTTGCTAATTTTTCACTGACAAATGGAGTTATGTATTGAATTTTCGGAATAAGATTAACAACAAGAGAATTTTTTGTTTCACTTTCACCATTAACAATATTTAATTTAAATACTGCTATAGCATAATTAAACTCCTTTCCTAAATTATAAGACTTTAATTTCTTTCTTAAATTCTCTGCGCTTGATTTGTTAAGTTGACATTTAACTATTACATTAATTTTGTCTGACACGTTTGATACATTTGACATAAAATTATCATCCTCTCTTGCGTAGGTCGCAACCCTTATTTTAATATAGCTGTACTATATTATTTATTAGTTAGATGATTAAAAAGTTTATCTTTATATTTTTACTTTGTAAGTTTTAGCATATTTTTAACATTTGGTATTACTTCATTAATTGTTTGCTCTTTAGTTTTAGAATTAAATAATTTATCAATAATAATTTGTAATTTCATAAATAAAATTTCACCTCCTTTAATTATTTATATTATATATTTATTTTAGTATTCTGTCAAGTTAAAATATCATCATAAAACATGAATTTCATATTAATTATTTAATTAAATTAATTATCTTTTTCCTCAATCTCTCTCAGAAAATCATCCCATGTACGTTTTTCAACTTTTCCATCTCTCATTAACTGCATTTCTTTTAACGATTGTTCAAGAGATTTAGCAGGAGTATTTTGTCTAAACTCACCATTATTAATATTAATAGGATTCATTTCACAATTCCAAGCATGATTACTATTACTAATATCTTGTAAACAAAATGGACATATTACATTTTTCATAATATAATAATTACTCCTTTTTTAATAATTCCATTTCATTTCACTTTATTATTTTAATTAAACTCAAACACAAAATAACATCCACAATCACAGAATATAATAGGTTTTCCATCACTATCTAATTTAACTACTTTAGGATCAACAATTAATTTTCTACATTTAGGACAGTTTATATTCCCTATTAATAAACCTCGTTGCATATATGTACCTCCTTTCTAATAATTTTTATTTTTCTTAGATTTAGTTAACTCCAACACCCAATTAGTTAATTCTTCTGGAGTGATAATTCTGCTATGCATATGCGAATACCACTCATCATAATCTCCGTCATAAAATACTATTTCTTTTCCATAGTGATTATCAATAATACTTTTTATTGTTCTAAGATATAATTTAACATTTTTCAGATTGATTCCTCCTTTCTGATGTTTATTTTATAATTTTACAAGATTTTTTATTTGTTATAATTTCATATTAATTCTAAAACCACATTCAACTATTAATCTGGATAAATCTTTCTGTAGTTTTGTTGCTATATTGTTCCATTCTATTAATTCTATGTCTGATGCTTCTGTGTCTGGATTCTGAAACAAACAAGATAACTCTTTAATTCTATCTTGTAATTCTTGAAACTGATTAAAAAATTTTTCATCTGATCTTGTTGTATATTGCATATTAAAAATCCTCCTTTGTAGATTGTTGAATCATATATTCATTATCAAAAACTTGTTTTACTTTCTTATACCAATAAATTGCTTCTTTACTTAAATTATCATTATTATTAAGAATAAAATTAAGACTATTCCTAACTACATTCATTTCTTCTGTAGTTAATTCAATTTTATAAATCATAAATTTACTCTCCCTTCTTTTTTATTCTTTAGATTTATTTTCAATCAGAAATTCGATAGTATCAAATAAATCTTTGACTAAATTATAATAATCTTCTCTTACTGAAATTGGATAGTATTTTAAGCACATTTCTTTATATTTACATTCATTATCTTCATTTTCTTCAGGTATACATTCAGAACATTGTTCAGTAAAATAATAATCTGTATTATAAGAATCTGAAATTGATGGTTCTTCTAATATAAACTTTTTTTAATTTATCAAATTCTTTTAAATTAATTATCATGGGTTAATCTCCTTTCTTATAACCAATATATTTTATTAAATCTCCAAATTAATTTACATGATTTAATTCCATATCTACGTAATATTCTCCCATTTAAGGTTGTAAAATTAATTGTTTTTCTTTGAGGTTGTAAACTAGTAATCCAACCTATATATATTTCTCCAGATTTTTTAGTATATTTAATTAAATCTCTATGTTTAAACCCTAGTATTTCTTGATAAATTGCTTTACTCTGTCTCCTCATGGGTTTAATAGACCATTCTTTAATATCACAAATATCAGGTTTTAATCCAGTTATAACAATAGCATCATTACTATGGCTCTTTTCAATATTCCAATCTATTCTTTTATTTGCAGTTTCACCTCCAGTAGTTAATTCTAATTTTGCAATTTTACTTAATTCCTGTCTCAAATAATTTTTACCTTGCATAACGTGTTGAGCATAATCAAACCTAATACTTTTACCTTTAATTCTATTTTGGTATTTATTAATAAATTTTTCTTCATTATTTTTAGTTTTATCATGACATTTATCACATAAAGTAATAAGATTATTTATAGTGTTAGAACCTTTTAAACGTCTAGGTACTATATGATGAGCTTCTAACTTACAATCTCTTTTACCACATTCTTGGCAAGTATAATTATCTCTCATTAATGTAGCAATTCTAAGGTTTTCATCTAATCTATTAGATTTCTGATATTGCCATTTATATAATTTATGACCTTCTTGTAATGCTCTTATATCTATTTGTACATCTTCAAGTATTATTTTGTCAATTTTACACCATTTATTTAATCTATTAACTACTCTCAATATTGCTTGTTTCTTTTGTTTAATAGTTGGTGGTAATTTACCTTTTCTTTTAGATGAATTACGATTATTAAATCTTACAGGTCTATATCTTTTATGTTTTCTACGATATTTTCTATAATTTCTTCTATTATCTATTAAATATTTAACATCTTGTCTTTGTTTTATAGTACCTTTAAATATTATTTTATTTTTAGTTTTACATTTTTGTACTATAGCAATTCCTACATATTTTGAACCATCATCTACTCCACAAATAAACTCAGATTCATTTTGATCATTAGTTTTAATTTCTTTTTTAAGTTTAATAATCATTGGATATTTAGAAATTAATATTGCTTTTTGTTTTCTAATAAAATACCAAGCATTATTAATAGGAGTAGGAGATAATTTTTTATTATTTTTATCTAATACAAAACAATATTCTTTTTGTTTTTGTAAAATTGTAGTCATTTCTGACCAACCATCCTCTCGGAGAATTTTTCTTCTTGTCAATGACAATATAATGCACATGTATTTCGGTGTTTGACTTCAGGATAATAGAAGTCGGTCATCCTTTGTACTCACAGAGCAACAGACTGAAGATTACATCTATTGGTGTGTTTTTAGCATTTATATAATCGTAGTTCATCGCACAATTTAGTTTTCACTATACGGCACTCACTTAGACTTGAATACTATAAATAATTCATAAATAATAGAATATCTATCCACTATTAATTATTATATAATTATTTATAATATATTTAATATTCCATTGCATTTTCTAATACTAATTCTTTTGCTATTTTAATTGCTTCATCTTTATTTTTTGCTTCTACAGTTAAACTAGCACAAAATCCTACTGCCATTTCTACTACATAATTTTTCATAGTTTTAATTTTCCTTTCTAAAGTTTGAATAAAACTAAATTTTTATAATCTTTTATTCTAATGCTTTAATTAATTTATTTTCTAAATCATTTATAATTTCCATTCCTTTTTTATCACCTTCATCTTTACACATATAATAAAAACTTTCTAAAGCATTTCTAATTATATCATATTCTCTTAAAGTTAAAATTAAATTAATTTCTTTCATAAATAAATTTTCTCCTTTAAATTTTAATAGTAATATTCTCTAATATTAGAAATATGAAATTCCATCATAAATAAATCCATATTATTAAATGAAGCAAATATAGAAATATAATTTGTTCTTTCTATTGTAAATCCATAAATTTTTATTTTATTTAATAATTTAATTCTCCAAGGTAATCTATTTTTAATCAATCTTTTACATATGTTGCCATTATTATTGAAATCAAAACTTAATTTATCATATACATCATGTGTTTCTTTGCTTGCTTGTTCAGATTGTTGTTTCTCTTCTAGTATCTCTTTTTCTAATTCATTTTTAATTTGATTATACATATCATTTAATGAATTTATTGTTGTTTCTAAATTATTTCGTATGGTGTTTTTAATTTGTTTGCTTTTTATAATTAATCATCTTCTTCCTTCTTATATTTTTTACATTCATCAAAATTACAACCTAGATGTTCCATGTAATCTAAAGCAGAATTATTTGCAATACACCAATCGAATACTTGACCATATCCATAATAATATGATATACAATACAATTCTGCTTCGCTTATTTCTGTTTTATTAATGCAAGTATCGCATTTTTGCATGTTAAATACTTACCTTTCTTTTTAACAATTATATTCTAATTCTTCAAATTTATATCTACATTCGTTACATTCATATTTATTATATAAATTATAATGTGAATGATACATCACACTCCAACTACCACCAAGACCAAACCATCCTTCTTCTTTAGTTGTATGTCTATTTCTTTCTTCTTCGCCAATCTTATTCACATTAATACTCTTACATTTGTCACAACAAATTATCTTTGCCATATGATTTCTCCTTTATTTAAATTCAGAATAAATATCTAATCCCTTATTCCTTCTCTCACATTCATCTAAAGCATTTTTATGACCAAAATGCAATAATTTATCTATTTCCATGAAAAAACACTCTTTATCTTCCCAATATCTTAATTCACCATCTTCATCTCTATCAATTTTATCTATTGAGATTAATTTCTTAGACACTTCCCATTTTTGTTTAGTTTTATTATGTATACCTTTACCGTTACATTGAGTACATTTTTCATCCACTTGACCATTACGATAACATTTATTACAGACTACTTTTATTTTGTAGTCTTGTAATTTTATTTGATACATTTGAAGGTTAGTATTATAGTAGAGATTATTTTTATTATCTTCTTTTGTTTCTTGATTTTCTTTTATAATTTCATAATCTTCTTTTAAAATATAATGGCTATAATATTCAGATTCATCATCAATAACTATATAATCTACAGCACCACTCTCTTCTACTTCAAATTCTTCTCCGATATGCTTACTATACCAATAATCATCATATGTTGGTCTTATAATTTTAATTTTCATATTGATTCTCCTTATCTATTATTTACCATCTTATAAATAATTGTATTATTGATTTTAATATGTTACAATAAACTTGCCCAAAGATTATATCTTAGGGAATTTATCCAGTTAGAGAGAGGAAGTGGAGTCCTTCTCTCTTTTAATTTTTGTAATAAATTTTTATTTAACTTTTCCATGCCTTACCTTGTTTTTGAGCATTAATGATATTTTTAATCTGATTTGCAATTATTTCTGTACTTGTTTTTTCACCTTTAATGATACTATATTTAATACCAAAATTATCTAACATTTTTCTTAATTTAATATCATCTTGTTTTGCTTCTTCTGCTGTTTGGAATCTACCTTTAGGATTATAAGGTTTAACACGTTCAATAAAATAGTTTATATTATTAAATTTATTAAATTCGTTTAATACATGTTGATTAAATGTTTCATTTATAGGATTATTGTAAAATGCTGATAATAGTATAGGTGAATCTGTAATCACTACATCTAATTTTCCTACTAGACGTTGAATATTATAATGTTGTTTTCCAAATATGTAATTTTGGTTTTGAAAAGGTGCTGTACGTTCTTCCCAAACCATCATCTTGCACCATTCCGCAACATACTCGGTATTTATTCCCATCCATTTTAATTCAGAAAATACTCCAGTTGACATACTACTTTTTCCTCCACCTGCTCCACAAAAGAAATTTACAATTAATGTCATGTTAATTTTCCTCCTTATTTTTATATTTTATAATTAGAATACATAATAATCCTGATAATAATAGTGACATTGAATTAGTGATTAAAAACATATAACCTGTTTTATTAATTGCTAGATTGATAGCATATATTTCCATACATAAAATACCGATAAAAACAGATGTAAAAGTTTTTAAATTTAAATCGTTTACTGATTTAGTTTTCAATATTTGAATTACTTGAAAAACATACCCAAACGATAATATACATCCACCAATTAATTGTAATAAGTTAAATATCATGTTTTCTCCTTTAGTCTATTTTAACATCTGTTTTTATTATTAAATTTTTTACTTCTTCTGATGTGCCAATTTGATCTTCTAACATCTCTTTAAAATCATTAGATACTACTTTTTTATAATCCTCTATAGTTATATTTTCTTTTTCTAAAAGATTATAAAATATTTCTTCTTCTACATCATAAGAAATAGTATTAACTATTGTAAATTTCATATTAATTTACCTCCTTTCTAAAGTCATTATGAAACCTATATTTTGTTATGATATTGGTATTCACAAACCCAATAATAACAAGGATTTATGAATACGTAATATTTGATTATATTAATAATTTGTAATAATCACATGAGAATTTTTCTTTTCACTTTTAGCATTACATTTATAATCTTTTCCGTAAGATTCTTTAATAAATTCATTAAAAGTATTTATTATGTATTTATTCTCTTTAACTACTAACATACATTTGCATTTAGATTCTTTCATAAAATCATATATGTATTGATAAATATTTTCAAATTTCTGTGAAGGTGTATAAAGTGTATCACAATCTAAATATGGTGGATCGAAAAATATAAATGTTTTATTATTATTTTTATATTGTTTTATTACTTCTTTATAATCTTTGTTTAGGATAATTGTATTTTGCAATAATGGAATAAATTCATCAGTTAAATTCTTGTAATTTTCATTTTTATAACTACCATATCCAACATTAAAATGTCCTTTTAAATTGACTCTCCATACACCACTAAATGCAGTTTTATTTAAATAGTAAAATATTGCTGCTTGTTCAATATTATTTTTGTAAGATTTAGTATTCAATTGATTAATTATCTTACGATATTCTTCTATTGTATTTATATAAGGTTGCAATTCATTTTTTAATTCATGATAATTATTTTTTAATACTAAATAAAAATTTATTAAATGTTCATTAATATCGTTTATTATTGCATTTTTAGGTTGAAGATGCCAATATAAAGCACCTCCACCTACAAATGGTTCAACATATGTATTAAATTGTGGGATATACTTTTCAAAATATTTTATTTCTTTGCGTTTTCCACCTATCCATTTAATAGGACTTTTTATAGTTACTCCTCCTTTTGAATATCATTATATATTTTCTATTTCATGATCTCTTTCTAATACTCCCAATAATATTTGCCATTCCATCTAATGTGATTCCTAATAATATAACAGTACCTAACCAAATCCAAAAATTACTAAATATATATTTTAATATTTCTAGCATTATTTACTCCTTTTATCTAATATTTAATTTAAAATAATAAATTATCTTTTACTTCTTCCCTAACAAACTCTGCATTATCAGGCAATAATTCTTGATGACTTTCTGGTATTTCACCGTTGTACCATAAATTTGTATTTATAATTTCTCTACCATCATGAAATTTTATTATATGTTTTCTTCCACTAAATCCACGAATTGTTCTATTATTAGTTTCTTCACCTATGTAATATTGGTTTTTATTTATTCTTGCGATTCTAGGATTGTCTTTTATTTCTACCATTTCATTCCAATAATTTACATGGAAACATTCACTACTACATAGAATAGCATTAGTAAATTCACTTTCTTCAATTTCTTTGTTGCAAACTATACAATTCATATTTATTCTCGATTTTACATTAATAAAATAAATACTATTCTTTGTACTAATTACATAATTCGTAGCATCAATATCATCAATAATCTCTACATTAATAACTTTAGATGTTGTAATATAACCATCATTTTCAGGAAACATAATTAAACTTACTCCTACCTCAATATCTTCTGGAAATTCTACATTTAATCCAATCCAATTAGGATGTTTATTATCACCTTCTGAATCAGTAATTTTATCAATAACACCTTTCTTCATAATAGTTTTGCCTTTTACTACATCACCTTGTTCGTCAACATAGATTTTATATAAAGGAGTGCCATTAATACTATACCATTTACCATTTAATTCTTTTCTCTCTTCTTCAGTTAATGGTCTACAATCTTCTTTTTTAAACTCAACGTTTATAAACCCAAATCCCTCTTCAAAATTACCTATATAATGTGTATCTGTTTCTTCATGTACTCTAATATGCTCATCATTTTCTCTACTAATATCACCTAATCTATGTATTGCTGGACTTCCACCTTTAAGCATCATTATTTTATTCATACATAATCTCCTTTTATTTTATTGATTTATTGATTATATTTTATAAACTAATTTCTTTGTTTTCATACCTATATAATTATAAACATCACATGACAATGTTTTATCATCATATTTAAGATTCACTATTTTTGCTTCTCTAGGAATTGAACAGCCACTTAAACATCCTAGAATTGAATTTCTTACTATAGTTTTACATTCTTTAATTTCTTCGATATAATCATTCCAATTTTCTATTTCTATTACTCTTGATTGATGGTCTACTATATTGTCGTTACTGTCTAAGGATAAATTAGTTTCGATTATTTTAATCATGTTAAATATTCTCCTCCTTTTTATTTTTCTTATTGCTTGTAAATTTAGAGAATAAACAAAATGCTCCAATAATAAACATATGTAATGCTATAGTTATTTTACTTGGATGATAATAATTTAGTAAATATAAACCAGTATAAAGTAAAAATATACCACCACATGCGTTAAGAAACATATTCATAATTTTTTCAAATTTAGTCATATAATTTATCCACCTTTCTTTTTTAATAGTCTTTTCAATGCTAATTCATTTTCTAATTCATATATCGCAAAATCTTCTATATTCATTACCTCTATTTTATTTTCACTATCTCTAACTTTAAACATTTCACAATTATAACATTGATGATACATTAAACCTCCTTCATAAATACCATTACTATTTCCAAATGCACCAAATGGACATCTTGATTCTTTATAATTATCTTCATTATCTTCTTCGTCATCATTATATAACAATTTTTACTTTATCACAAACAGGAAATCTATCATAATATGCATTTCTTTCTTCAGGAGAGTAATAACCATATTCATTACATTTTTCATGTGGTAAAATTCCTAACGCATAATCTATCCAATCCTGACCACTCATTAAATCAGTATTTAATTCTTTACCAAATCTAGCATAGAATAATTCCTGTCCTGAGAGTGGCATTTGATTTACGAAATCTAATATTTCTTTTTCGTATTTGTAATTTAATTGCATCATATTATATTCTGTGTATGATTTAATAATTTCTAAATTCCACCATATAGGGTTTGTAAGATTAAAGCATATTGGACAAAGCTGTAGACGAGTTAAGAAATGTTCAAATTTACTGCCATGATTAAGTGTAGGAATATGGATTATATGAATTTGTGGGTGTGATTGTAGACAATTAAAACATATATTTTCTGGATTATCTATTACAATATGATGTGGATTTGTTGAATTATTAGTTTCAGTTAATTCCGTTGTGATTAATTCGTTTGATTCTGTCATAAATTATCCCCTTACATAATATATTATATTATTAGTTTATTTGATTATTTAATTAATTTTAAATTGCCGTATTGCGTTTCAGTTTCTAACCTATCTAATTCTTCTTGTAATTCTGAAATTTTATCTTTTAATTCATTTTTCTGTTTCTCTAATTTATACTTTTCTACTTCTATATTTTTATTTTGTTCGTTTGCTTTAAATTGCTCTTTATACTTCCAATATTCTTTTTCTGAGTATCCCCAACAACTATATCCAAGATTAGTTTCTTTAATTAATCTAAATGCTGGTGCTGAAAAGTCACAATTTTCACCACAACAACCATATTTTTCATTGTAGTCTTTATCACTAGGAGAACATTGACATTCTCCATAAGCTCTTTCATCTTGTAAAAATTTTATATAATATTTATGATTGCAAAAGTTATTAATATATTCGTATTTTTCTTTATCATTTGTCTTCTCAATTAATATTTGAATCTCCCCATTTGTATAACCATCATACCAATCATCTTTATAATCATCAATTTTATATGTATGATTGGTAATATCGTCTATAAATTCTTTGTAATTTTCAATTTGTTGGTCAATTGCTGAAACTAAATAGCATACATCTAAAAGTTTTTTATTATTGTTAATTCTGTTCTCATTCTCATCGTTTAATGTATCAATTAGATTTTGTATAAATTGGTCTTTAGTAGAAATTGTCATAGTTTAATCTCTCCTTTAATATATTATTTTTTATTTTATTATTCTTTTAAAGTTATTCTTGATTATTTTTAATTAAACTTTCCAATCCATCTAAATAATCATACTCTTTGACTAATGTTGCTATTTTACAAGTTAATTCTTCTTTTTTATTTGGTATTTCCGATAGACCATAACAATTATCTAGTAAGACGTATTTACTAATTAGTTGGCATGTTTCGAAGTAATTGTCTGATTCGTGGTAGAATTTACACTCCCATTTTATACATTTTAATTTATTTGTTTCTTCTTTAGATTCTTTTTCTTCCATTCACAGTTTGTCCTTTCTTGTGTTTATATTTTACAATTATATTTATATTTTGTCAAGATATTATTTCCATTATTTCTTTGTATTTATTTTATTTATTGTTGTTGGTTTAATTTATTTTGGTTTATTGTAGGATTAGCAGAGAGAAACTAAACTCTCTGCTAAATTAATTGCTTGATTATTTATTTGTACTATCTAAACATCCCATACCTCTTTCAGATTTAAATGTTTTTAGTGTTTTATAATCAATTTCGTCAAATATGATTTTTGGCACAGGCAATAAAACTGCCTGACAAATTGCTTTTTCGTATGGATAAACTATACTTAAAGATTTAAGTATAGTTAACATTTTTTCATCTTTTTCTTTTGTAATAATTATAGGTATATTATTATGATTTGTAATAGGTATAAACCATTCGTTTCTATATCCAGAATCTATAACTCCGCATCTTTGACCCATACCTTTTGTTCCTGTAGACCCTCTTTCAAATAATTGAAAATAATAATCTTCTGAACAAACACTAGCAATTCCCGTAGAAATCATTTTTGTTTCGTGAGGTTTAATAACAATATAATCTTCTTCAAAACAACAATAAATATCCATACCTGCATTTTCGTTAATTTTAGAAGGTATAATTGCATTTGGTTTAATTTTTGCAAATCTTATAGTAGTTTTCATGTAATTTATTCTCCTTTTCCAATATATTTATTTATTTTATATGGAACATTTTTTTTATATTTAACATTTAATTCTTCTATATATTTTTTATTATCTTCAAATACATTATTATCTAAAAATGGATATTTAACAGACCTTATTTGATTTAATCCTTTATCAAATTGTACAGTGTATTGTAAGGATAGTAACATATTTTTAATAATTTTTCTAGATATATTTACACCGAGAGTTTTGAATATAATATCTTTATCAATATCATGTTTTAAATATTGATAAGGTAATTTCATATCTGTATGTATTCCATCTACTATATTACATTGTAATATTTTTTGTATTTTCAATGGGAAAGTACCATTGGTATATATAATTAATGGCGAATTTATTATATTTTTTATCTGTTTTATATCAAATAATATTTCTTCTATATCGTTGATTAAATACTCTCCACCACTTATAACTATATATTCATAAAGATAAGCATTTAATTTCAATAATTCAATAACTTGATTAATATTGTAATAATTTTTATGTTTCTTAATTATTAATTCTTCATAATTAATGCAGTTATAACATTTTAAGTTACAACCACACAAACTATGAATTATCAATGTTGGTGAATTATTTATTTCTGATATTGATGTAGTAAATTTATCATAGTATTTTATCATCTATAAATCTGACTCAGTGAATTTTTTTCTTATATTCCAATCATATCTTCTTGCTTTACTCCAAAAATTATACTTACCTTCATATATATTAGATTTATTTAATTTTATATTTTTTCTAGAAATCATTTTTACATATCCAATAACTCTTGAAAATGTTGCTATATCATCACTACCGCATATATCACATATTTCAATATTTTTACCATCAGTAGCTACAAACTTTTGACCACAATTCATACAACTAGTTAATGTTGGTGTAAATGTAATATAATTGATTGGTTTATTAAATAATTTATCTAAATATTTTGCTAATTTAATAGGTTCAATTTTTGATTCAATAAAATGGTGTAAGATTGAACCACTTGTTGCGTAACCTTGATATTCTGCTGCATTTTCTATTTGTTGAGTAAAATCCTCTTCACTAAATGGTAACATACATCCAGATGTTAGATATACATCTTTACCAACACCTTGAACAAATATTTTTTTATTATTTTCTTTTGCCCATTTTAAATCATTTCTAGCTAATTTAATTCCCGCATTTTCTGCAGGTGCGTATTCGATCCCACAAGCTACTTGATCACGAATAATAAATTCATTTATAATTTCTGTAATATATTGCATTATTTCATGAGCAAATAATTTACCTTCTTTATTTTTAAGTCCGTTTTCATACCTTATATTAATTAATGCTTCGTGCATACCAGTTACAGCAAATACATTAAAATAATTTTTTAAATCTTTATTAAATGAAAAAAATGTAGGATATAATTCTTTATTTTGCTCAATAAAATTTCTTTTAGCCATATGACCTTCTTGCATTATTTCAAAATATTCACGTATTTTTAATTTTAATAATTCTTTATTATGACCAAATTCAATAAATACTCTATTTAAATTTAAATTAAGAACTTGAATAGCACCTGTGTTACCTATAGAAGAACCAAATATTCCTCCTCCTAATTTTGACAATAAAGAAATGTCTAGGCATAATCTACAGCATAAACTTCTTGATACTTCTGGATCTTTAGATTTAATATTAGGATTCAATTTCCTATAATACTCATCTTCAAAAGGTTTGGTTTTGAAATTTTCAAAATAAACTCCACCCCATGAATACATTTTATCTAATAAATACAAAAATAATTCATTTTCATAGTTAAAATTGTCATCAATTTGTACAGTAATTAATGGGAATGTAAATGGAATTCCTGTTCTTGTTCCTTCTGCCATTACATCAATAATAGCTTTATTAATTCTGTCAAAATATTGCGATGGAATTTCTGAATATGTAAAATCACTAACATCTCCACTAATCACTACTAATTCATCTTTTATTTCTTCTGAAGGTTTACCGAATTCCATTGTTAAATTTGAAAAAGCACTTTCACTACCAGAACGTAATGGTAAGTTTAATTCATAAATTAAAGATTTAAACATTCTTCTAAGTTGTTTATCTGAATATTTAATACCATTCATTTCTTCATTGTATAAATAAGAAGCAGAAATTGTTGTCATTTGAGATAGCATTACTGCACCAGATACTTGCTGTGACATTAAAACAACTACATTACTAAAGTGCCTTAATAATACTTCTAAACTAGAACAAGGTTCTGATTCTAACATATTTTTTGCACGACTTGGTATTCCTAATGTAGCAATATCTTTACAAGAAACTGACTGACAATATGAACTTAATTGTTTATCATGTATGTATATAACTCCATCTTTATATAAACCAACAAGTTTTTTAGGGAATATTTTCGTCATTAAATATTCTTCTTCTGACATATTACAAATATTTTTTCTTAATAATGGTAGTGAATATACAAAATTACTATTTTCTCTTTTTAAATAATCTGACTTGATATCATCATCATTGGTGATAAATTTATTAATTAAATCATTTGTATTTTTAAACATCGTCATATATATTATATCTCCTTTACCCATTTAATTGCTTCATTAAAATTCATAACTTCTCCATCTACTTCTAGCATGGGGACACTCAAAAATTTCTTCTCCATCATAATATCAATATCATTACATTCTTCATAAACCACTTGTTTTTCATCTAATTTCATTTTTAAAATTTTACATTTAGCACACCCATTAGAATATAACGTAATCGTGATAAAACCCTCCTTTTATCATGTTTTTTGATTTTATAAACCCTTGATTTATAAGGGTTTGTTGACTATCCATTTTTATAACTTTTATTTATTTTATCATTTTAACACTTATTTAACATTTTTACCTCTAAAAAATACTCATAACCATTATTCTCATCACAATCATTTTTCCCATCCATATAACTTTGATATTTATCTGGTTTTGCCAGAAACCTAAGACAATTCTGTGCTTTCTTGCAATCATCATTCCTATATAAAGTTAAATCACACAAAAACTTCACCTCCTTTATTTAATCATTTTTAATCTATTATTATTTTAACATTTTGTTACTTGCTTGTCAAGTATAATATTTGCTTTTTTTTATATTATAAGTTTATAAGTTTATTCTTCTCTCGGTCTACAACAACCACATTCAGGATTATAAAATTTACAGCACCATTTGCCTTTGAAATGCCAATAATTATCTTCACCTAAATAAAAATCATCTTTGTCACCAATATAACATTTATTATTTCTTAATAATTCACATTCGTAATTTATATATTCATCTCCTGTATATATACATTTTCCTAATATTTCCTCATTTTCTTTCTCAAAATAGTCTCTAAAATTGTCAACTGGACAATTAGTAAGGTTTATATCAATATTATCATGCCAATCTATTTCAACTTCTTGTGCATTAAAAGGAATAAGACTGCAATCTGTAGAATTTCCTATGTCATGCATAATTTCTTTTATATTGCTATATTTATCGTTATAATCTATAATATATAACTCTACTTTGTGTAATTTTGCCATAATTTACTATCCTTTCTTATTTATTATTTTTAATTAATTTCACCATAAAAACAATCAAAGCAAGACGAAGTACAACAAAGTTAAACCTACATACGGACATTTAAAGTTTTAATATTAAGGACAATTTTCTGGCATAATTTATATTTCTCCTTTCTTATTGCATTCATTACAATAATATTGTGCTGTTGTATTTTCAAAATAATTTCCACATTTCATACAATTTGTAGTATATAATATTTTATGATTATCTCCATCATATGTAATATCAATACCAAATTTATAAGATTTTAATGCTAATTGAACAGATATTGAATTCATATATTATTTTACTCCTTCCTTAAATTATATTAAAAATTCTCTACACTTTCTATAATCATATTGCCTTTAAGATATTCTTCATAATCATATTTAACAACACAACTATAATCTTTACTATTAGGAGATGCAATATCTACAGATAATACATATTTTTCAGGACAACAATTTGCTTTATTATAAATATCTATATATTTAAGTTTCCTATCTTCTGATAATGATTGATAATTTATATGAGATTTATTTTCACAAATTATTTCTTCAATCATACGATACACTCCTTTTTTATAATCCCTCAATTTTAATCTCACTTTTCTTGAATATATCATTTACTGTATTGCGATATGCTATTTTTCTCAACACATTAAATGTATCTACTCTAAATATATCATCTCTCTTATATATCTCTTTCCTCCTACTAGAACATTGTTTGACTGTCGTAATACCTTTAAATTCAAATTTATTTTTCAACCTTATTTTATAGTTTGAAAGATCGACAGTAATTAACCCTATGCCTTTAGGTAATCTATCAATAGATATAATCCCTATAGGAGCAATCACATATGTATATTCACATTGAGTACAAAATCCATTTAGAAAATCAGAATAAGATGCCTTTGCTTCTATTCCCATTATTTTGTATTTATCTACTGTATTTTCTCTAAGATTTAATAAATTACCTTTAATTCCTATTACGTCTATAGTATTTTTAGTTACTGCCTTACCATTAAACCATTCATAATCTTTAAGATAGTAGGATTGTTTTGAGAATTGTACTTCTGTTGCTATGCAATTGTAACCTTTAGAATATAGGATATATTTTGAAATTTGCTTTAATTCGTAATGTTCTTTTGACTCATTTTTATTATAATTTTCATTTAATAATATTATGTATCACCTCACTTTATTTTATTGGTCTTTTAAATATTAATCCACAATCAGGACATCTCCAACTTTGTTCAAATTCATCT
>Ga0209727_1001343_pt1 | contig 20633 bp, 39 predicted proteins | sample RifGroC1_FD_183995 | JGI IMG/M metagenome (GOLD analysis project Ga0209727, IMG submission 183995) | Groundwater microbial communities from Rifle, Colorado, USA - Groundwater C1 (SPAdes) (version 2) | ecosystem: Environmental > Aquatic > Deep subsurface > Groundwater | place: Rifle, Colorado...
CCTACTGAATTAAGCATGATTCCATTTGCTGCTGTTGCTGCACTTATTAATTCTGACCCTGGAGCAGCTACCCATCTGAACGTTGCTCTCTGATTGAGTGGTATCATAAGAAGAATGTTTCCTTGTGCTGGTTGAGCAGAGAAAGTTCCTCCAATAGCTGCACCTGTTGCTGCTACTGTTAGAGGATCAAGAGGAGCTTCAGTCAACGCTGTTCCACCTGTACCTGCATCAGTAGTTCTAACCATTGTAAACTCTGTAGCCTGATCCGCTGGTGTTGCATCTGACCCAATAATAAGATCATAAATCTTACATCTAATTGCTGCACTTCCTGTTAAATTAATAATTGCTAAAGTTGTCCCTGCTGGTGTTTGATGTGACGCACTATACTTTCCCATTTTAATCCTCCTTATGTGGCTGTTACGCCTGTTAAATTTCCCCCACCATCATAACTCAAAGCGAGAGTTTTTATGGTAGAACCTGACTTCTTATATTCTACTTGGGTTAATGTCGACCCAGACCAACTTAAAACTAATTCATCAAACTCTTGCGTAACAAGAGTATTTAAAACTTTTACTTCACCTCTAACAATATTCAGCATTTACATCTCCAAATAAATAATATCTGTCAATCTCTTTGCTATCTTCCCATTTGGGAGTAGGAAAATAATTTCTGCTGAAGTATGAACAGGTCCCCAAAGAGGTTGACATCCAATCTGACCTACAAAACTTACATAGGGATATTGCCAACGATTCTCTCCTTTAGGCCACACAATATCCGTGTAGATGGATTTAAAAGAAAGTGTAGCTGGATCATAAGTAATAATTGGTACATTGAATAATTGAGCATCGGCTGCCCAAAGAGGATATACCCAAGCTCTATTTTCTTTGATCCTAAGAGGCTGATTGGTTTGTACGAACCATTTATCCAAAGTAACAGTTTCCACTGGGATACTGAAATAACTTGTAGATGTGAAGTTTGTGTTAACTGCTTGTCTTATAGGCTCACTTGCTTTAACAAACCATTTATCCACAAGAATAGATTCCCCTTGAGTGAGTATATAAGGGTCTATTAAAGGGACTGAAGGATAAGTCCAATTTATATTCTCTGGTACGTCTACGGGTTCTGAAGTCTGTCTAAACAAGGTACCAGAATAGATCTTTTCTTCTAAAGTGAGTTGTTTAGGGTCTATTACAAAATTTGGATAAATCCATTTATGGTCAGGAACAGATTTAATGGGTTCAGAAGTACGAACAAACCATTTATCCAATGTTACTACTTCTTCAACTGTTATAGGAGTAGAATGAAAAAAGAAGAATGGATACGTGTGTTGCTTATGTATAACATCTATAATTGGTTGGTTTGTTCTTTGTATCCAACGATCTATAGGTGTGTGAATTACGGCTTCATCAAATCTAAAATCTCCACATGTGATGTGGATTCTGATAGGTTGGACTCTGACAGGAATTGCTGTAGCAAAGAACCACTTGTCCAACAATATCTGTTCAGATGTAGTGCTTATAACCTCAGCTTTTTGTTGATATTGCCATCTTTTCATATTAATATCCTACAACCTCATTTTTAAATGGAAATGGTTGCGACGTATTTGGAATCCAGTCTGGTATGGTAAGACCACCCGCTGCTGGCGTGTCATCATCAGACGTTAAAATATTATAATTAGTTGTAACATTATCAGCCGAAAAATTGGTATTATATAAAGCTGCATAAAAAAGAGTCCCATTAAATGACCTACCAAAGAACCCAGAACTTTCACGATTAAATGCAATTAAATCACTATTAGTATCTATACTCAAAACTGCAAGCGTAGGAATTAAATCACTTGTTAAAGTTCCGTTAACATAAACCTTAACAGTATTTGCAGTATCATTAATTACAACATGAACAACGTATCTTGTTCCAGCAGTCAAATCTGTGCCAGTAAGAATAATATCGGTTTCATTGTAACCAAGAGTCATAGTAAACGGAGAAACAGTATCTGTTGTTTTTAATATCAAATCACCAATACCACCAACTCTGTTATTAATACCAAATATTCGGCTTCCACCACTCGTTACTGCATCAACAATAAGAACAACTTCTAATGTAAATAATGAACCACCATCAGCATCACGAATTATATCTGATGTATTATCTATGGCGTGAACCAATCTTTGGTTTCCCGACGTACTGGAACAATCTACTCCTCTATTACCAGATACTTCAACATACTCCATATTCGCCGCAACATCTGCACCAGTTGCAGTTAAATCATAGTTATTCCCGCTTGCGTCTCCTATAGTTACAGGGTCTCCTGATGCTGCCTCATCGAGATAATATCTAACAAGTAAACCTGTGTCTACTAATGCCATTTACTGTATCCCCAATGTTTTAGGCGGACTTGCCTTCTTTGAGAACATAGCACAGACTTCATTACTAAAGTCACTTTCGTTTAAATCAGTATTATATGCCGTAGCCACAAAGCACCAGTTCCCTTTTAGGTTCCCGATAGTATTCTGAATATTAATACTTGTCACGTTTCCTACATCCTTACTATCTGTATCAGTGTAGATCCCACTGGCTTGTGAGTGATAGACCTTATAGCCTGCAAGGTCAGTCAAAGGTGAGCCGTCTATATTTGTTGTCGGAGACTCCCATGTCAGTGTTGTCTTTGGCTGATAAGGTAGAGCTATCAAAAGACCTGCTGACAGGAGAACTATTATTAAACCAATTAACCATTTATACATGTAAGACCTCCTATCTTTTTCTTAAAGCGACAATACCCAAAACAATTAAACCTGTTAATGCTAACAAAATCAATAAGTGAGATGTATCTATTTTGAATTCAGGCACAGAATTTGGAACTGTGTTTATTGTAGGAACTGAAAATGTAACTATCTCATCATCACTTGAATCTCCAATACCTGGATCTAATTGTTTGGTCCCATATTGTTCTACAAAAGATTGAGCATATTTTGGGTTTGTCCCAGAATTTACTAATTCTTTGTATAATGATATGTTTCTTTTTGGTAATGATATAATCATTTAAAACTCCGTGTCCCAATAATTGTAAGTTAATATTGTTCTATTGTCCCAATTTGTTGAGTATCTTCCCCTTGGAGATATCGAATCCATAGCATACTTTATAGAACCATCTGAGTCTTGTTTCATAATATATGATTGCCCATTGGCGTTAATAAACCCATAGTAGTAAGGATAAGCATTATCATCTATATTTGTTAGAGCATAGTCTTCAAGTTTATGTTTCATTGTCAATTTATTGTACTTGTGAACGAATAACCAAATTTCTACTATTTAAAATCCTTGTTGTAATATTACGAAAGTTATGCTGTCTATTACAATTGCCGACACCACCTGATGTAATAAGTTTGCTTACTTCATTAGAGTAATTGCTTGCATTAGCAGTTACATCATACGCCGTAGCCGCAAAGTAATATGTAATACCTGCCGTCAGTCCGTTAACGATATAACAAAGAATATTCCCAACATCAACAGGAGATCCATAAACACCTGTTTCTGTCCCTTGGTATATATTAAATCCCGCAAGGTCAGTGAGGGGAGTATCGTCTGTGTTTGTCGTTGGAGCATCCCATCTAAGAGATACGCTTTCAGCAAATACAGTCCGTGACCAGATCAGGAATATAATCAGTATAATAAATAACTTCACGCTACCTTCCTTTTATAAATTCCTTCAGCATTCATAACCCTTGTAACTGTCTCCCGCTGAAGCCCTAACAATTCAGCTACAATTCTATGAGATAATAACTTTACTTCAGGATGTAGTTCAAGTAATGCCGTTACACGCTCATATGCTTCTGGATATTTAAGGCATGAGACAATATCCTTACCCTTCTGTACTGTGTCTATCCAACCCTCTGCAGTTTTCTTATCTGTATGTAACTGTAACATATGCAGCAGTACCCCCAGCAGTAACTGCACATATACCATTTGTGAATTGATGGTTAATATCATAAATAGTGTTATCTGTAGTAGTATCAAGAAGTATTGCTGTATCGCCAGAAGCAGGCGTTCCTGTACAACCAGCAGTAGCAATATCATAAAACCTGATAGTACTTGTAGCTCCTGGGTTGTCGGATCGTGTAATAACTTTCATTGCTTTACCACCAGTTGCCTTCACAGCTGTTGTTGCATTAGTTGTTATAGCAGATGTAGCATTGGATGTTGTATTAGAAATAACAGCATCTGTAGTATCTGCAAGAGCCCCTGGGTTAACATAAAGAGAACCATTGGTGTCTATTTTGGCTCTATCCCAATTAGTCCCATCATAACCATAGAGACCACATGCATCTAATCCGGAGGCATTGTCACCCACACCTGTTCCTTGTTCAGCATGCACCCCAGTGGATATAAAAAGTATTAATATAAAGAATATCCCTACAATATTTTTAATCATTTTATCTCCTTGGCATAAATTACTTAGTTTTAAAGACTCCTGGTGCAGCCGGAGCCATTCCGACCAAAGGGACTACTACCTCATTACTATATGCACTTTCATTACTATTGGTATCTGTAGCTGTTAGAGCACAATAATAAGTTGCTGTTCTATCTACATTCAGTACCCAATTTATTGGATATTCTACTTCACCCAAAACATTTGTTGGGGGTAAACCAACACTCATAGAAGTAGAATAGTTATTCGTAGAAGAACCACAATAAATTCTATACGAATCAAGGTCTGTTAACAATGTACCATCAGCGTTAGTTGTTGGTGGAGTCCAAGTAAATATGGTTGCCCCAGAACTAATGTTGGTATGCTCCATAAAAGTACAGCTAAAATCAATTTTTTCACATTATCCTCCAATTAAAAGTCCTGTGTAAGAATTGATATATCTGATGCAGCAGTTCCAGCAGTTAGAACACACACAGATTCTGAAGCATCTTCATCTAACCAATTTATATCAAATATTTGCCCTGTGGACGTTGTAGGTAATGTAAACAAATAATTTGTATCACAAGCACCAGAATTGTCATTATAAAAAGCTGCTGTGGAACCAGTTCCGGCTATATTAACAATCATTTTTGTTAAAATTTCTGCTGTTATTATTGTACTTGTATTTGTAGTTATGTTGGTAGAAACATCAGCTAATTTACCATCATGTACTAAAATGCCAGCTTTGGATCCCAGAGTAGCTGAAGAAACCCTGTCCCAATTACTACCATCATACATATAAAGGCCAGAAGCTAAAACTCCTGTAGCAGCGTTATCTCCTATACCAACACTTCTGGCTCTATCCCAATTAGTTCCATTAAATACAAGTAGATTTGCGGATGTTTGTTGACAAAGATTGCAACTTCCACCATCGGTTGGTGCTACATATGTTTGTCTTCCCCAAGATGTTCCAGACCAAACCATATTATGTGATTGTACAGCAATAGCTGTAGATGGGTTAGATGTCGTATCTGATGGTGTAAAAGCTCCAGACGCTGATGTTTGTAACGCACCACCTGTTGCCAAAATTCGATCCCAAGTAGAACCATCCCAACCACTTAAAAGACTTATAGTTGGCACGGCTCCACTTGTTGGATTTGCATAGTTATCTGAAGGTGTAATAGTACCTGAAACAGAAGTTGCTCCACCTGCCCCAGCTACTTTCCTCGCCCATTTACTATTTGTAGAATCCCATTCATAGTTTCCCACTTCAAACTGTACTGCTGCGTAGACACCCCCAGCAAGCATTAGTGTAGCTACCAAACCTGCTAAAATTAGATAAAGCGTCCCATCCAGACTTTTCTTTTCCCACCATCTTTTACCCATTAGTCTCCTCCATTTCAAACAAGTGTCTTCTCTCTTTTGCTTTAGTCTCCAAGACAATAATTCTTCTATCCAAATCATTGTACAAGGCTAAAACTTTTTCATTATCATTGAAAAGTTTTTCAATATTCTTTTCTATTCTACCCAACATATGATATATAAATCCAAGTAGCATTCCAAGAACGGCTATTCCAACAATAACAAGAATTTGTATCATCTACCTAAACCAGTAGACTTTGCTAACTTACTTACAATATCCAGTCCCCTTTCAATAAAATTAAATCCAACGTCAACTCCAGCAATGAAATCATCTCTGTACTTTTGTATTGGACTTTTTTCTACCTCTATTGGTGTAACATCAATAATATCAATTACTTTCTTATTTTCCATACAGCAACACCTCCTATTAAAAGCCCACCAATTATTAGCCAAGTCCATGGCACCTTTGTCTTCTTTACTTCACTAACAACTTCACCAGGAATTTTTATATAATCTTCTTGAGGCAAAGCATCAATTTTATTTTCAATCTCACTACGTAACCCTTCTTTCTGAGCTTCAATTTGATTTAATTGGTTTTGCAAAACAATAATTTGTCCAATTAATTCTTGACGCCTGCCTTCATCTGATTGAGCTTGTAATTTTAAGGAATTAATCTCAAGTTGAGCAGCTTCAGCTTCACTTTTCTTTTGGTTATATGAAGACCATAAACTCCACCCAATTAAAGCTGCAATAGCTCCAGCACCATATAAAATTGTTTGATCAGCTCCCAAATCCCCACTTAAAAATCCACTAGAATCACGAGTTGCTTTTGAATTTACTTTCCTAAGTGCAGTACCTCTACTAACCCAGTTATCTACAAATGGTTTTGCTACAATAGCATTCCTTAAAATCATAGTCCTCGCTGTTATGAACTTCTCAGGTGAAAACTTAGCTGGAGACTTAGCAATCGCCGAGTTTGAATTATAAATAAATCCGTTCCTGTTATTAAACGTTTTAAAATCCATAGATCCCATACTACCTCCTCAATAACTTAGTAAGCAAAAGAATACCAACTGCACCTGCTCCAATTGGAATATACCAAGGCATTCCAGCTATCATATACATTTCTGTAGTAACTCCAGGAACCCCAGGTTCAAGCAAAACTGGATCTACTCCAGGTGTAGAAGCTGGAGCTGTTCCTGTAGCTGCTGTTATCTTTGTTTCAAGATCTTTTATTTGAGCATCTACACTTGCTTTCTGGTTAATAAGATCATTTATCTCAATTGTCATAGCAGCCATCTGAGCTTGTAGTTCTTCTGGAGTTGCTCCTAAACCTCTAACATATCTTCTTGTAAATAACATACCATCACCATATCCTTTCAATTATACAGCAATACCAAGGGCTCTTGCTTTTATTTGCAAATCAGCTAATCTTGTTTGAGCAGCAGTGAGTGCAGCTTTAGCAGTATTTAACATTGTTTGCAGATTATTCAACTTTGTTTGAAGCTCATTTGTTTTAGCATCTATCAATGCTTGAATCCTATCAGCTTCAGCTGTTGTGGAAGTAGTTGATGATGTAACTGTAGCAAGAGATGCTTCCAAAGTAGCTATGTCAGTTAACAAATCTCCAAGTCCTCTTAAGCCTCTCATTCCTCTAATTCCATTAAACATAATATTCTCCTTTCTTATATACTAATTCCCAGTGCTTGTGCTTTTGCTCGAAGATCTGCTAAACGAGCTTGTGCTGCTGCCAAAGCTGCTTTTGCATTATTAATTTTTCCTTGAAGATCAGCTATTTTAGCTTCAAGATCGGCCGCAGTTGAATATACTTGCCAAATTCCACTTTTAAATTCATAATAATTTGTTCCTGATTGAGCAAGGTAATTACCTGTAGGACTTATTCCAACAGTAATTCCTAAAATAGGATATGGAAGTCCATTTTGTTCACTAATACCAATAACAATACTTACACCAATTTGAGTAGGTGATATTGCTGCAGTATTTTTAAAAACTGTTCTAACAGAATCAATTTCAGAGGATGTTGCAGTAATACCAGTTGTCAATTTATTATCAATATTAATAATTGTTTGATTTGTAAACCCAGTTTGTTTTAAAGATGAGATCCATGCCATCTGATTAGCTAACTCTGTATAGAATGCTATTGTGGGCAGTTCTACAGTTGTTGGAACTTGGTACAATCTTCCAGAAGTAGTTAAAATACTTGGATCGTAATTGTTTGTAGAACTTCCTTCACTTGTATATAAAATCCCATCGTTTCCCCGACTATAATAAAGTATAGATGGGTAATCATTACCTGTTGGATTATAAAGTTTTTCTATTTTACCTATCAGAGAAGTAACAAAAACACCCGCACGAGTATAAATGTTTATCAAAACTGTATCACCAATTTTAAGATAGATTGGTATAGTTGTGTATAGAGCTCTACCTTCACCAGAAACATACTGAATCCTTAGAGTACTAATACTTGTCAATGTTCCTAAACTTCCTAATCCTTTAAACATATCTAACCTCCAAACTTAAGCAGAAGTTTTCCTAAACAAAAACCAATAAGCCAGTAAAGCTCCTACTGCACCAACCGAATAATACCAAGGTAAACCAAGAATAGTATAAACTGTTGTAGTAGGAACTGTGTCAACTCCAAGTCCCCTGACTCCTCTATATCTCATAACTGTCATAAGTCCTCCAATATAATTAACTAATGCTTTAATAAATAGTTATTGAAGTTCAAACACCTTCAATGTTAATCCAGTAGCAGAATTTGAAACTGCCCACAACTCTGCATTTGGTTTCATAAAAAATTTAAAATCTTTTCCTTCAAGAAGAGAAAATCCTGCTATAGTTGTTACATCGGGTCCACCAAGATAAATCGCATTAGCTGTTCCAAAAGCAACTGATGTATCTTTAAGAATATAGCCAATAGAAAATGTAGACGTACCAGCTACACTAACATCCCAAGAAATTGCAAAATTTTCATCTACTCCTAAAGTCCCAAGATTTGCATAATATGTTCCTACAGCTGACGGACTACTAAAAACGTCTACCTGAGCATTTGCCCAATTATCAGAAACAGGATCTTGTGTCTGAGTATTTACATTAACAACTCCACCAGTGCCTCCTGTTATTGAAAGGAAAAGCTTAACTTCTTTATAATCTGATACGTCTAATGCAGAAGCTTGTGTATTGCCAGAAGCAAGTGCTGCTCTATTAGCAGAAGCGGCAAAAGTTCCAGTCGATGCTTTTCCTATTGACGATGTTGGATTTACAAGAATATATCCTCTAAGAAATTGTGCTTGTATAACTCTTGTTGGAGTATTAGTAACAGTTACTGATCTGCCAATAAGGCCCCTGTCAAGAGCAAGCGTTGTCAAAAATGTATCAGCATCTCTCACAAGTCTTTGCAAAAGAAAATCTGTCAATGACTCCTGTCTAAACTGCTGAGGAGTTGGGATTTTAGGAGTAAACTCAGGATTAGACGACCTCATAAATGGAGTCTGCATGCCCGAGTCAACAATTTTAACACTTTGATCTGGAATTGGTATTTCATATGGATATGGAAATGCCCCCATATGTTTTTTTCGCCTATTCATATATTTTTACTCCTATGAAATTAAGCTCAACATCATTAGCAACCCCACTAAGATCTTGCAATGTTACAGCAATAACACTTCCTCTTGCAATATATCTTGGAGCTGGCAATATATTTGGGAAATGTCCATTACCAACAAGATTATCAAAATGAACAGCAGTATTCATCCACTGTCTATCTCTAGCTCCATCTTTAACTGTCACAGTACACGAACCATCTCTTGCGCCAACAATTTTATGTACAATAAATGCAGCATCGTTATCTGTTGCTATTGAAGCTGACATTGTTCCGTTAGCTGGTATTTGAACAGTTCCTGTAGAAGAAATTGCATACATATAAGGAATAACTGCTCTTGGTTTATTACTCCAAGGAGCTTCCCCTTGTCTAACTTTATTCCCATGAAATGACATATATAATGTTCTAACAAGTCCAGAAAAATCAGCAGCAGACACTGTAAATGTGGTTGCAGCAGCAATTAGATAAGGACGAGGCCAAATAAATGGAACAAACCCAGGAGGAGTAGGATTTCCAGGTGCCATTGTGAAATGTGAGTGTCCAGAAATAGTTCTTATATCTTGAGAAGCTTTTCCTAAATACCTTCCTGATGTATCATCTCTATATTTTATTCTTGCACGAGCATCTGGAGGATAATGATGTGATTTGATAAATTCAAATTCTGAATCAGAGTCAATCCTTATTTCGTTATCTGTAAATACAGTCCCATTTCCGGCTGCGAGACTTGTAAACGTTGTTTGATAAATATAATATTCTTTGTACATTCAAACTCCTTCTCTTGCCAAGAAGTAAAGAAAGGTATAACTCACTGACAGAGCACCTTTCAGATTAGTCTACCAAAAGTTAATCACCACCAAACTTGTATTGTAACCAAGCTTATGTTGGTCTCCGCATAAATCCCTGCAAGAACATATACATGTCAACTGAATACGAGGTAGTTATAGTACCATCAAAATTCATTGTCACGCTAAAATTCTCAAAAGGATTCAAGGTAATTGGAATTGGAAGCTTATACATTGCAACCCCAGTTCCACCACCAGGATTTGTAGCAAAGTTTGATGTTCCAGTAACTCCTGCAATAGGATCAAGTACAGGTATTGCAATAAGAGGAAGGAACAATATATCTTTATCTACGATCCTTACCTGAAGATAACCACCATCAAGGATGAGTGCACGCTCAGCTGCATTACCATCAGAATTTGCTCCTGAACGATAACGATGAACAAAAGCCAAAGAAATACCAGTGAACTTAAACATCTTTGTAGGAACAACATTACTGTTTTCCATGTTCGTATCACGATAAGTCTTTGTCTTTGCAGCAGCAGCAGCAGTTCCCGTTATCAAAGTAGCTGACTGCCCTTTTGGTGTTCCAAAAAATGCTACCTGTGTAGCTACTGTAGTAGTAGCAGCTATATTGGCTCTGTCATAAAGAGGCTGCCACAAGTCCTCGGGATTTTCCGATCTCTGGGTACGGTATTGCTGAGCCCTAAGAGGATCAGCTGTCGTAATGTTAGGCATTTTACTTTCCTTAAAAAGGCCACTAAGGGCACTAAGGTAGGACACTGAGGTCACTAATTATTTAAAAACCATACTGATCTGACGGATATGCTCCTACACCTTCATATGGACTAGGAAATGCTCCTACTCCATAATCAGATGCATCAGAATAATCTGTCACTGATTGTGGGACATACGGACTTGGAAATGCAGTGTATCCTGATACACTAGGAAGCCAGCTTCCAATTACATACTGCCTAAGCAAATCTGCAAGAATAACAGCAGATCCTGCCAACATCCAAGCATATGCAGCACTTGGTTTCTTCAAGAACTTTGAGATAACATAACCGCCACCAGCCACTACTCCAATCTGAGATCCATACTTATACATCGGACCTTTACCAGTCATTCCAAAATAATCTGGAATAGCTGCAGTAGCAATTACTGACGCAGCACCAGCTGCTATCATAGGTATATTCCTAAAGAAATCAAAACCAGCTACACGAAGTGGATTCCTGCGAAAACGCCTCATCGAATGCCTACGCCTTGGATTTGCTCCAGCTATCATAAGAGAACCAATAGGATTGCGTGAAAGCTTACGGTGCTTACGAGGATTAAGCCTTATTTTACGAGCCTTTGATTTTGAATATACAGAACGCGACCACAAATTACCAGATCCGTAAAGAACTGGTCTATGACGAGGTCCCATATGCAATTTCGCCCTACCACGTCTTTTAGCTTTCCTTTTAGCTTTACGAGGAGCATTACCAAACATCCTTAAACTACGTCTACGTTTACTTCTGTAAGGATTTACTAAGAATGATTCAGTTGCCATATTAATATCACCTCCTTTCTTTTTTAGATTATTTTCCATGTTATAATTATATTTAATTATAACACAAAACTTTTAAAACTAATAATTAAAGTTTTTCCAAAGTTTTTGATTATTATTTCTTGGTTTAATTAATAGTGAACCATTACCTAAACCAAATATTTTTCCACCCTTTTTAAAATCATGCCGAAATTTTTCCCCTGGCCATAAACTACTTTTTCCCTTTTTAGCTTCAATAGCGAGTATATTATCATATATCTCTATTGCTCTTACTGGATTTTTTCTAATTGATGCAAAAGAGACAACATGTAAATTATTTTTATCAGTACCAATTCTGTAACTGTAATTCCTATTTGTTAACCATGTGACAAACTTATTTGCATTTGTGATACTTTTAAATATTGCCCGTATATTTGACATACCTTGTTTTATTCCTTTAGCTCCAAATTCATTTGCCATATCAATTGCTAACAATTCTGTTGGTAATATTTTACCTAATTCCGGATTTTTTTTTAACTCAGAACTTTTTCTTAATTTTATTGTTGAATAAACACGGCTTAAAGGTTGTAAACTAACCTGATAACCTTGATATTTAGCTACTTGAATTGCTTCATTTTCTGTTTTATAAGGTCCAAATACAAAATTAAATAGTTCACCAAACTTATTCTCTATAACTTTTCCAGAATAACCAAACACTATTGCTGAAGGCAATCTTGAAGTTTCTATTTTGTATTTTATTACTCCTGCATACCATTTTATTCCTGGGTTCATCCTGTGTTTCTTACGAAGTCTATCCTCAAATTTTTCAGCATCAGTGTAAGTTTTAAATGGACCATATACTGTCATAAATGCTCTACCAAGTTTAGCCATAGTAGGTCTTTCTGCAGAAGTAAACAATTTTGGTTTAGCTTGATGTGTAATACCAACATAAGTTTTTGCAGCTGGATTTAAATTTAACTGCTTACTTATTTTTGCTGAATGTTCATGTGCACCTTGCCAACCAGCATGATAATATTCTGATGTATCTGTTGTTGCTCTACGAGACAATTTTCTAGCTTTAATTGCTTCTTTTTTGTGCCAAGCAGCACCTGGATTTTTATTTGGTACAGTTCCTTTGTATTTAAATTTATTTGGTTTTTTTCCAATATATTTTGCTGGCATTATTTATCCTCCTCTTCGTAAATAGTTTGAACAACATCTTCCAAGTACATTTGCAGTTCACTAAGTAATTCATCAGGATCTGAATAATATCTTGAAGCTAACAAAACCGCCATACGTAAATATTTTTCAACTGATTCAGGAGGATTTGATATTGCAAACTTACCATATTCTTTTGGATCATGTTGACGAAAACGAATATATCTGTCGGTAATATCTACTTTGCCAAATTTGAATTTATGCTTAACAAGCCAATTTTTTGCTTTTTGTATTGACCAATTATTTTTATTAAATATAAGTGATTGCACTTCTGATTTACCACCGACATAACCAGGTATTTTTTTAATACCAAATATAGCTTTAACTCCTTCTGGCCAATTTTGCTTCACGTATTTTGTCCTTTATAATATAAATATAACGATAGTGATAATGAAATTCCAGAAGCTATAATTCCTATTACTGCAAGTTGTTTAGATGTTAACATTTTAATTCCCAGCCTCAACAACAGTTTCATCTTCATGTTCAAATAAAGCGACTTCAAGAATTTCAGTAACAGCTTGCTCAACACTTGCATTAGTATCTTGAGCGCATTCTTTTAAAGCATCAAACATATCATCATCAACTTCAATTGTTATATTTGTCACGCTACAACCTCCTTAAATATCCACCAGGATTAAATGTCATCATAAACTTCTCACATGATTTATCAACTTCAAATTCATTGGTATGTTCTGGAAGCCACTCATCAAGTGCTTCTTTAGGACCATCAAATTCATCGGTATGTAATAAATTATTATTTAGATTTGTATCTTCAACAATAAGATAAGAATCCTTAGTAACAAATTTTGCATACAAATCCAATTCAGCAAGCACATTTTCTTTTGAATGATCAGAATCAAGAATAATTATAACAGGTCCACCTAATTTACCTACTATATCAAAACAAGTATACACAGACCCTGGATGAGTTGACATTCCTATTATCTGTGTTATATTTGGATGCTTGAGTGTTACTCTTTGTTCAACATCAATGGTGATAATCATTCCATCTTTAACACCTGAAGATAACTGACAGTTTAATAAATACCAAGCTGAACCTCCAAAAAAAGTCCCTGTCTCTATAATAACTTTTGGTTTAATTTTATAAATTAATTCTTGATAAATCCATAAATCAAGTGGACATTTAAGGATGGGGAACCCAAGGTAGAATGTAGAACTCCAGACATTTGAATCATAATACTGTTCATGAAACATTTCTGTAATTACAAGTTTGTCAATTGGCTGATCTATTAAAATTTCAGACACATTATCTCCTTGGTTTAACTGCTCTAAGTACAGTTATAACGTCAGCAACAACATTATTATAATGTACACGAGCCCATTCCCTTGCTTCATGTCCTCTGGCTTCCCAAATTGAATTGTAGATATACTTTATTGAATCAATATCAAAATCACACTCAACTCCATAATGTGAGAGTTTTTGTGACTTAAGCCATGGTTGGTTAAAGTAGATAAAAGTATTTTCTGATATTGGTCTTACATGTGTATAATCCTGAAAAGCACGAATTGATGTATAGTAAGGTGCTATTAAAGTCATTATACCACCATTTACAAGAATACGATAGCATTCTTCCATAAAACTTTTCAAGTCTTTTGTATGTTCAATATAATGTGAGCATCTAATTTCAAATACAGAATTTGACTCAATATCCCATGGATAGTTTTCTAAATCACACACAACATCTACACCAGGAACATCTTTATGATCAACACCAATAAATCCAGGTTCTTTACGCTCCCCACAAGCTAAGTCAAGTTTAAGTATGACATCTGTTGTTTTAACTTTATCATAATCTGGATCGACATCATATACAGCTCCACGTTCTTTTAAGTCCATCTTATTCATATCCTTTCTCTATTTGTTCTATTTGTTTAACAGCGCCACGTAAAATTGCTCGTATAGATTGTATGTCAGATTTTTTTGTAAATCCAGGAGCCCAATCCATTATTGTATTTACAAATATAATAGAAAAATCTTCTAACACTCCAGAAGCTCCTTCTGTGGTACCAATTTCATTTATATAGTTAGCTATAAAATTTTCATCATACATTTTTATTTGACCTCCTAAAAAATCATCCCTGTTTTATTATCGTAATGCGAAACTCTAACACCTGTATGCACACCTATTCTCATTTTTGCTTCACGGACTTTGCGTAAAAAATAACTATCTTCAGTGTACTGCAAGACATTACCATTTCCATTTTGATCTATAGGAGTATAATCATAACCTGTTTTAAAATATGGATATGTAATATTCTCAAATACTTCTGGTTTGATAAGACAAAAATCCATTCCTGTTGAGTCACAATCAACAACTTCTCCTACTTTAAAGTGAACTCCAGGTACAAGTGCCCCAGGCACATTTATTCTACGAATTAAAGGTGAAGGTGGTTCTAATTTTAAATAGTATAAAGCTGAAAGTACATCCCAAGTCCCCTTTTCCATTTCATCCCAAAGTCGAATCAAAGCATCCCATGAAGGAAGCATATCATCACCAAGGAAAAATAAATATTTTGGTCTTGGATCTGCTTTCATATATTCCTGTGCAATAAAATTTCTTGCTACTCCAACTTCCATCCTCTCTACATACAAAGCAGTTGTAGCTGAATTGACTGGTATCTGAAGACGATTAAAAGCCATACAAAATTTCATACTAACTGTACCAAGTGAAGGTAAACCTATCATAAAACTAGGTCTAACATATCCACCTTCAACATGTTGTGTATTTTCTGGTGAACGCATTAATAAGAATCCTTTCATTTTACTAATACACTTCAGCTATTGCCAAGCATTGTGCATTAGCTTTTACTAACGAATAATGGAATGTGCTACCATGCTAAATACCCTAAAATCTGGACTTGTAGTATTTCCATTGTTAATAACCGTGACATTTGTTGCGTCTGAATATGCAGCAAGATTATAATGATTTGTAGTTGTTACAATATTAGTTATACACTGAACGCCTACAAAATCTGGATCTGCTGGAAGTCCATGCGCAAATGTTAAACTGTTATCAGTAGTTAAACCAGCATTTGTACGTGAATCAATATAGTGACTGAGTAACGCCATATTTATTTACCTCCTTTCTGTGCAAGATGGCTACAAGGAGCACAGTTAATAATTTGTTTATTTAAATTTTTCTAAACACAAAATACCCACCAATACCTAATGCACCTACAAATGCAATTGTTTTCCATGGTATGTCTAACCCAAGTGAAACACCGCCAGCTTTATCAACTAAACTTCTAACACTCTTATTGTGGTCATTAAGAGCCCACATAGTGGCAGTAGCAGTTATTATATCACTCATAGTATAAGCACCTTTTTTTACATTTTCAATAATTATTAAGGTAATTTCTAATTCATTTTGTAATATGGAATGATAAGCAAGTAATTTGTTTGCCTCAGCAACAATATCAGGTCCTTTTGTATTGACGAGTTTAACAAGCATGCTTTTGGAAATCAAAAACTCCCCGACAACAGATTGTATTTGTGATGTCAACAGTTCAGTAGGTGTTAGTAAGCCAAGTCCATTCATATTATTTATTTCCTTTTATTGATGGTAGTCTATATAACATAGAATTTATTTCATGAATAATATCTAATGCCTTTGCATATTTTTTAATACCTGTTGTATTACTATTATAATAAGCATTGTCAAGTAATTCTTGATATTCATCAGCAAGATTCATCAATAATTGTCTAATTTTAGTTTGTGTTTTCATGTTATCTCCTTAATAATAACAAAAATATAACAGCTCCGATTCCTATACCATAAATATAAATTGGTATCGAGCCTAAACCTACAATTCCAGCTTTAATAGCTTCTTCTTCAAGGCTATATTTAGCTAAATCAGATTTTGAAACTGTCAATCTATTTCCTGTTTCTATTTCATATATATAAATCATTCCAGATGGAGGCATAACAGCTGTATAACTCATAGGAACTTTAGTATTTGACATAGATAAGCTATATTTTGTGGATTGTATTGCCTTAGTAGCTGGAATTCCAACTGTAGTATGAGGACCATAGTAAGATATAGAAGAACCTTGTGATTGTAATATTTGAGCAGATAAAGAAAATGGAATAGGAGAATTTTCCCAATTATTTGTATAAAAGTTATAACTATATACAGATCCTGTAGGTTTATATACACCATACCACGAATCTCCATATTTAACTAAAGTAACTTGTTGTTGTGTTGGAAGAATGATCTCTTTCCCTACAAAAAATGTTTTACTATCAAAGTCTATTTGACCAAACATATCATTTCCACCTTTTTGTTATTCCACTTAATAATGCAGGGGCAATTAATTGTATACCAATAAAACCAGCTAATACCCACGCTAATGGTTTTACAAGTGTAGAACCCATACTACCAAATATAGTATCAGTAGAAAGTGTTATTCTTGTTTCTGGTACAGTTGATTTGATTAACTTCTGTGCCTGTTCAAGCGTAAGAAGTTTTTGCTCAACTCCTTGTATAATTCTTTCTTCTGTTTGGTAATCTTTTAACAATTGAAGTCCATTATATGCTACATATGACAAAGCAGCTAATCCACCTATACCTAATGTTACAGGAATCCAAAAAGCCCCTACTCCTGTACTTGTTTGTTTTGACGAAGCTAGCCAATCTGGAAGATAAGTATCAATTTTATTTTTTACATCAATAGCTAAGTTTAACAAGGATGCTAATGAAACACCTGATTCAGATAATTGAGCTGTTAAATCAGGAGCTCCTACTGCTTTTGTACGCAATTTCAAAGTAGTAGATTTTGTCATCAAAGAAGTAATTCTGGAAGGCAAGGCCCTCAAAGAAGGTATATAAGATTTAATGGAATCCCAATAACCCCAAAATGAGCTTGTATCTGTTGTTGTTAATGAGTCAGCACTAAGCATAGATCACCATTTTCATATTTAGCACTCCCAATTGTTTACTGGTTCACCTAATTGAAATAAAATATCCATTAATGAGTCCAATTTACCATAAAAGTAAGCATCACTTTTAAATTCAATAAATTCTGAATGTGTAAACCTTAAAAAAATAGCATCTCGAAGTCCCACAGATTCAGCTGATGTTTTAAGTGTGTTCACTAAACATCCCTTTCAATAACCCAAACAGGGTTAGGAGGTTCCCAACCTAATGGTTTGTTTTTATGAATAGCATCAAAAACTATAGGATAATCATTAATATAAACAATTCCATATACGTGTGTAAATTGCTTATTTGAAGGATTATAACCAACTACTTTAACAGAAGTTTCATAACCAATTGAGCGAAGTAAAGAAAGAGAAAGGACCACATGGTCATCGCAATCCAGTGAGGGAATATCCCCAATCTCTAATTGCTGTAAAATATAGACAGGTGTTTGTATATATTCAAATTCTAGGGGATCTTTTGCATAGCGAGTGTACTTTTGAATAAATCTGTATATAGCATCAATTTCTTGATATTCATTTCTATCAGGAACATTTTCAATTATTTTTTCGGCCCACTTCCGTATGTACGGATTAGCAGCAGATTCCCGAATAATAGCTATTATTTTATTAGCTGTATTAGTTGGCACTGCTATTGGGCCGAATCCTAAAAAATGTTTAGATATTGGAGGGTTAAGATAATTAAGCATCAACAAATTCCTCACTTTCATGTACATAAGGAAATTGCTCAGTTACAAATGGTATTGGTTCTTTGCATTTTATACTTATTATGGTTTTGCATCTAGGACAGTCAAATTGAGCTTCATATACTGTTCCAATTAGTTTAACCGCTAGTGTTTTTTTACAATTTGGACATTTAAAAGGTCCACCTGTTACCATTTCCTCACTCCTGTAATATTGTTTGCTCATATTTACTTTTTTAAACTTTTAGTTATATCAGATAATTTATCACTAACTAAATCTGCTAATTGTTCAACATCAACACCTGCATTATATATACACTTATAATAATTAGAAAGTAGTTTACTAATTGTTTTACTAATTATTTTCTATTATATATTTTTTTTCTATTATACATTTTTTTTGCTTCATTTTTATAACTTTTTGATGCATATCTTTTTAGTGTTTTATCAGATACTCCTATAGGATCTCTCATAAATTTTATAAATTCAAGCCAATATAAAGGTTCACCATTATCAATTCTATCAAGTATCCAGTTTGTAGTATTATTATCTAATGTCATTTTATTACCTCATTTATTTGTCCACCACAATTACATTTATTATCAATAGCTAACTGTTCTTTGGAATCATAAATATATTCTTCATTACATGCACTACACTTACCTACAACTTCGTTTGAACGAAGCCATGTGATAAACTCTGTCATATATTTGTGAGATATTGGTAAACTAAAAAATTCGCCACCATAAGGTCTTATTTTATCTGAAATAACAGAGATTGGAACAGTTCCTTCAACTATTTGTGTAAATGTATCTGGAGGTACAACACCTTGAAGGACTCCCTTTAGCTCAGGAAAGAAATTAGTATCACTATTCTCTATTGCATTTCTAAACTTCTTAAAAAAACCAAGCATTGCTATTTCCTCCGGTGAACTACCAGCTATAGGTTGTTCAACTGGATTATTTGTTATTGAATGTCCATAGGTCTGATTTGGTATATTAACATCAAATTCTGATTGATTTGATGGTTTATAAGGGTCCATGTAATTAGGTTGGCTAACTGGATTGTTTGGTGTAATTTGTTTTATTGGTATAACATCGGAATATTCAACAGGGGGATTATTGAGGACGTTACCAGACATTGATTTTGATTTTAATCCAATTGCATTATTTATTGTCCCTGTAACATCCCCAATAATCTTTCCAGCCTGGGGAGCTAGTTGTTTAACAAGTTCAATTAAAACTGAGCCACTTTCATTTCCACCATCACCTCCACCTAAACTTTTAACAAGCGGAATTATTGTGCTTAACGTTTCAAGTGCTTTTGTCATTTGGTCTTCTTTAGGTTTGTCATCACCAAGGATTCCAGCTGCTTTTAGCTTGATTAACTTATCCAGAAAATCGTCCTCACGAACTTCTTTCTTTTGTAAAGATGAATCAAGGAGCTTAGGTAAAAGTATAGAAAGCAAGGTCATTGTTTCATTTGGTTTATTTGTAGTAGCATCAATATCCCTTCGTTTAATAAGCTCAAGCATCAATTGATTTGTTGATAACTGATTTGCCATTTGATTAGCAGAATCTGTTTGAACTGATTGAGCTTTGGCATCAATACCAGCTTTAAATGACTCAAAAATCTTTGATTGTATTTCACCAGGATTTACTTGAGGATATAGTCCTTGAATTGTTTTTACTAGCTCAGAAAGATCTTTCAATTTATCAACTTCTTTGCCATCATTTCCATTTGAGTGTGCGCCTTCATTTGTTGCAATTTCCATAGCATCAACATGAAAATCTAGTGGTTTGAACTTGGAACCTCTAACACCGCCTTCTCTCCATATAATTACTCGATAGTGACCACTTCCCCATTTTTGAGGTGCTTTTAATGTATATGAGCGAATTAGATTAGTAATTTCCCATTCAAGATCTGACCACATATCAAATGTGTCAACACGAAGTTTTAATTCAAAATCATTTGGACGTATCTCCTTATAAAGCTTGAGATAATAACCTTGATTTTGGGGGACTGAAGCAAGAAGCTCATCAATAACACGGTCTTCTTCAAGAGCCTTTGTGTA
>Ga0209727_1001349_pt1 | contig 20565 bp, 20 predicted proteins | sample RifGroC1_FD_183995 | JGI IMG/M metagenome (GOLD analysis project Ga0209727, IMG submission 183995) | Groundwater microbial communities from Rifle, Colorado, USA - Groundwater C1 (SPAdes) (version 2) | ecosystem: Environmental > Aquatic > Deep subsurface > Groundwater | place: Rifle, Colorado...
TATTACTTCTCCAGAATTATCTTTTAATTTAACAGTTCTAATTAATTTATCATATTTGGTAATTAATTTATCAACTGCTTCTGCTTCTTTATTGATATTGTTTATATTTTGTGTAGGAGTAGAAGTTGGAGTTTCGTTAACTGGTGGTTTTTTATTTTGTTTAGGATTTTGATTATTGATATTACCTTTTAAATTTACATTTGCTTCGATTCTTGCAGATAATAATTTATTTATTCTTTGAACTATATCTGATATATTTTTAGTAGTAGGCATTTTTATAATTGGTGTGATTGTAAGTTTTTCATTTATATTTTTGATTAATGTATTTATTTCTGTGGTTAGATTAGTTTTGGAAGTATTTTCCAATAAAATCTTAATTAAAATTGAGAGATCGTTGTTATTTGGCATTGTTTCACACTCCTTTGTATAGTAGAGGTATAATTAAAATACCCCTACATTTGGAGAGTAGGGGTTTGTTTTGGATTTGTATTTAATTTGTTGTTATTACAATATATAGAATTAATTAAATGAGGATTTGATCACATTTTAATTAAATTTCATATTTATCTTTTGCTTCTTGCATTTTCTTTTTGTCTTGTCTAAGGTAATGTTTTTTTGTTACATCTAACCCACTATGGTTCAATAATTCACTTATTTGCTCAATCGGCATTCCTGACAATTTTAACAACTGGCTTTGTGAATGGCGAAAGTCATGGCTGTGCAAAAATGGAACACCTATCAATTCACCAACTCTTTTTGTCCATTGTTGACAAGTTCCTTTTACTGCCTTATTATATTTTTTATTGTATCTAGTAATAAATACCCAACCTTCATCATCAATATTATTTTCTTCTCTATATTTCTTTAATTTAAGCAATAATTCTTTTACTTCATGAGAAAAATAAAGTGTTACTATTTTTGCTTCTTTTTCTAAAACATCATTAACTGTTCTTTGCTCAAAATCAATTTGTTCCCATTTAGTATTAGAAACTGCATTAACTCTTCCCATAGTAGATAAAGAGAAGAGTGCATAAACTTCTAATTGTAAATCACCATTATCTTTCAATTTTTGCTTCATTAAATCTACTTGTTCTTTTGTTAAAAAAGTTTGAATAAGTACATCAGTATCTTTTTTAGGTCTTTCTAAAAACTCTAATGGATTCTCCTTAATAATTTTCTTGCGTCTTAAAAACTTATAAAATGCAGAGATAGAAGAGATTCTACGTTTTATTCTTCTAGAATTATTGCCATTAATCTTACAATAATAAATAAATTCAACAATATCATCTTCTTCTAAATCAGTAATACATTGATCATCTTGGTTATCATAGATAAAAATAAACCAATTCTGCAAATCATTTTCATAACCAGCAATTGATTTAACACTCAATTCTCGTATAGTCATATCAATTTTATATTTATCATATAATTTCTTAGTCTCTTTATTCAAATTTTTAATTTTTTCTGCATTATAAAACTTAATCTTTTTACTCATTACTGCCATTATACTACCACTCCCAATTTATTATTTATATTATTATTTAAATTTAAAAAGAAAAAAATCTCTTCAAAAGTTTTCTTCTTTAAATCACATGGTTTAATTATTATGTAATTTAATCCTTGTCTTTTTAATAATTTTTTCTTATACATTAATTTAAAGAAATAATTCTTTTCTTCGTTACTATATTCACTAAAAACATTACCATTTAAAAATCCTGCCATTTCCACATACCATAATGTACTATTATATGTTATTACATAATCACAATCCATTTTACCTTTATATTTATCAATAAAATCTATATATTTAACATTTCTTGTATAATTTATATTAATACTTTTTAACCATTTTGAAATATCAAATTCATAAGAACTTGCACAAATCTCACCATCTTCTAAAATATATTTTCTATTGTTATCATTTGGTATATATCCATAATTTATTACTGCTTTATTCCATGAACCAAACCTATTCTGATAACACCAAAAAGAAGGATATTCACTATTATTAAATTCTATATATGTAGGAATACGACCACGTTCAGAAACAAATCTGTGAAATTCTGATTCTAAAAATTCATCTGTATGTTGCGTTATAGAATTTAATGGTAAATTTAATTCAAGTAAAGTGTTATTCCAACCACCATAAATTAATTCATATAATCTTTTTAATCCATGAAAATTATTGTTTTCTTTTATTAATTCATCAAGAGTAGGTATTTTACTATATTTATTTTTATAATCATAAATAATACCAGATAAATATTCTTTATTTTTATATTTATCTGCATATTCTTTTTCATTTAAACCAATTGGTTCAAAACCAGACAGTCTAACAACTTCATTAAAATTACCAAAATGGTTACTAAAAGTTTTTCTTGAAGGGTATCCTTTTAAATTTTCAAAGTCTTTTTGTATTGGTATTTTATTAAATTCTTTAACAAATCTTTGTACTTCACTAATTAAAAATTCTTCTTTTAATTTACCATTCCCTATTTTATTATAATCAAAACCACAAGACAAAACAAAATGATTATAATTGTCAAAATGTTTATATATTAATGGGAGTGAAGGAAAATCTTTTATTTTATCTAATTCAACAGAACTAGGGACACACCCTAATTCTTTTACTAAAATTTTAAATTTTTCAATAATAGTTTCTGAAGAAATATTATAATCTGCTCTATTATTAGTAGGAATATTAATTAAATTTTTTGCATTATTCCAACTACCAAATCTTTTTATATACGTTTGATAATGTGGCAATCCATATTTTGCACAAAAATTTGATTGTTTAGCATTTCCATGAATATTATAATAATTATTTAATATTTCTAATAATTCTTCATTGGTATGTTTTTCTTTTGCCATTTTACAACACCATCCTTTAATGTTTTATTTATTTGTCCTATCACCAACATATAAAAATAAAAAATCATGCAGGAAGCAGTAGGACTTCTGCTTATCGTGTTGCAATCACTATCCTGCAAGGTGTAATAATTTATCACACAAAAATACCTATCACATTTTTGTGGTGGGTATTTTTGTGTGATAAATTAAATTAAAAACAAAAAAGATAGCAGAAATTAATCTACTATCTTTCTCATACGTTATATTCTATTCAGTTGTAAAATAAATCCACTAATCCACTAACTCTACATATTATTGAGACATCTAGCACATGCCTTTATAATAAATTTTAAAATTATTTACTACTTCCCAGCCATGAGGTTAATCTAAAGCCAAATACAATCATGCTAAACCTTATATCATGGATTTTGTAAAACTTTCCGATTTAATCTTTACTATTTAATCTTTAGAAATTTAATAAACTTTTATCTTTGAAATTTAAGATTTAAACTTTTAGATTTAAACTTTATATTAGATTTAATATATTTTGTATTTTTATATATGTAGATAATATGCAACTTTTGATTGCACACTATATCTAATATTAAATTTAATTCTTCTTTTTTAAATCATCCAGTGTATGTTTTCTTTTTATTTTTACATAAGTCTAAACATACTAAAAAGACTGATGAACTGTAGTTAAAGATTTTTCGGAAAGCAGTAAATAATTTAAATTATATTAACTTACTAACTTATTTATAAACTAGCTTTAATACTCAATAGTTATTTCAGTCAAAGAATTTGATACCGACAAACAAGCATCTATTTCCGCATCAAATTCACTTATCTCTTTCTCTAGACTATCAATCTTTTCCCTAACTTTAATTGGATCAATTAATTCAAATGTATTATTAACAATAAATTGTTTTCTAACACTTTCTACCTCATCATTTTGTACTTTATCTTTATTGCCATACAAACCAATTACATAATTCTCTGCTTTTTGCTGTAATATTTCACTATTTTCCTTTTCAGTAATCCTAATTGCATCAACATATTGTCTATTTAATTGATTCAATAATTCTTTCTTAAATTGCATACCTGTATTTTTCATCTCAATTGCTTCTGCAACAGTAAATTCATCATTACCTACTTTTACTATAGTTTTTGCATTGGATAAAACTACATTGCGTTTAATTGCATTTCTACGTTTAATCAAATCATTAGACTTATCCCAATTACCTTGAATCTGTTTTTTAAATTCATCTACTGATACACCATTAATTTTTTCGTTAGAATGTTTATTTGCTTTAATGAAGGTAGAAGATGATATAGAGTTATTAATTCTATCACCTATAATTTTTAGTTCTGCCAATGCCTTATGGATTGTCATTTTTTCTGTAGTCATGTTTGTAATCTCCTTTTAATTTTAAATTTTAAATTTTGAAGTTTAATTTGTTGATTATATAGTGAAAATAGTATGAACATATCTTCACTATATAAAAATTTTCATAAGAGAGTGAGCAAAGACTCTCGACATTTTTAATCACATTCAATTATTTAATTGTTATTGTTATCTACTATATTCTATGTAGACGATATATTAATCCTACTCAACAACATCTTTCTTCTTCCTAGACTTCTTAACCTTTTCTGCAATCTCAATGCCTGCAACTGCATCATCCCACTTCTTGCCAATCTTCACTTTAACAAAATTAGATGCAGGGATAAAAATTGGCTCACCATTTTGTGGGTTTCTTCCGTTGCGACATTTCCTTACAGTCGGATCAAGAGTAAGATAATTATTTAATTTTACCTTTTCACCTCTACCTAGTGCTTTCTCAACACTTAGTAGAAATGCATCTAATGCAATTTCGGAGTCCTTTTTTGTCATACTACTAATTTCACTCATGCTTGCAATTGTCTCAAATCTGTCCATAAAAATCATTTCTCCTTTTAATATATATTATTTTTATTCCTCAGTTCTTATTTCTGAGGTTATTTGTATTGTACTATTATATTTACATTGTGTCAATAGGAAATTGAAAATATTTTTTATAAAGTTGATATTTATTTTTAAATTTAATTTACTATATTTTAGAGTGTGAATATAGTAGGTGAGAGTATACATAATCACTTCACCGAATCACTACCCAATCTCTTCTTTAAGGCAATTTTCATAGTTTCAACATGACTATTAGAATCTTTTATATCTTCTTTTGCTTTTGTAATAAATTCCCTTGGTTCATTCCAAGGAGAATCCTTATCCCCGTATCCATATTCAATGTTAAAACTTAATGATTTACTTAAATCTACATCTCCATAACCACCATGACTTGAAGCAAAATCATGATTAAAATCAGCATTATCTTGAACTTTTAATACACCATCATCAATTAAAGTAGATTCCATTTGTTTAATATCTCCAAGTGAACCATTTTCAAAATGTCTACGTTCATATTCAATAGGATTAGGGTATGCAAGATAAACATCTAATGCAACATGATTACTAATTTTATTTTTAACCATTGTTGATACTTCTTTTTTAAGAGAATCATTTATTTGTTTTTGGATGTGTGCTTGGATTTTTGCTAATTGTTGTTGTAAGGAGGGAATTTTATTCACCTCCTTTAACAATAATCTTAGGATAACTTCTTTCAGGAATTCTAATATTATAATTATCTTTTAAATCTTTATTAATATTATATTTATCTTTAATTTCTTTATTAGCAGTTATTTTAATTAAATTATTATCACTTATAATACTTGGTAATAATTTTTTCAATTGTTTCTTTGCATTTTCTTCTTTCATTTCTAATTCGTTGCATAATAATCTTATTAAATCTTTTTCTAGGCAATAATTTTTTGAATCTAATAAATCATTAATTTGTGCAACTAAAAATATTAATCTTTCTTGGTCTGCTTTTGATATTGTCCTCTTATCAATTTCTCCTGTATTTTTATTTAAAGTTAATTTGTGTTGTGGATATAACCAGTTAGCAACATCTTCACCTTCATTTTTGTAAAACATGGTTCTAGACATTCCTTTCATTGTATATCCAAAATTTCTCCATTTCATTCCTTGTTCTTCTATACCAAAATAACTATTTACAACAAGAGGATTTATAGTAAACCAATTTACATGTCTTGCAAATCCATCATTGCAATATATAGAATACCCTTGTGACTTCTTTAATAATTCTTCTGGAATATTTGCATCATCAAGTTTAGTTAATAATTTATGATATTGTAATAAGATAATTTTATTTCCTATAGTAGTATTATCCATTTTAGTATTTCTTACATGACTACTAATTAATTGATTTGATAACTGTTCCCTATACATAAAAAATATAGGATTACCATTATTATCTTGATATTTTTCAGAATAAACATTATCTTTTGCTATGGTAATAATTTCCATAAAAATATCACGTACATATCTGATATTTTTTGCTGTCTGTGGGCAATACTCATCAAATTCTTTTATATGTATTAGATTTCTAAGCATTCCATCATATTCTTTTTTAATTTCTTTTTGATATTCTGTTTCTACTATTTCTAAATTAAAAATTTCTTTTATAAATTTTAAAGTATGTTGTCTTCTTTGAAAATTACATAATGACTCTATTAATGTAATAATGTTTAACCATTTTCCTTTATATTTACAATTACTACTGTAACATTTATAAAACCATTCACCACTTTGTTCATTCTTAATTATTGATGCAGAAGGATTACTATCTTTATGTAAAAAACATTTAAATATATGATATTTTAATCCAAATAATTCTAATAAATCTATTCTTTTTATATAATCAAAGAATTCTTTATCCGTAGAAAATATTATATGTGGATGATTAATAATACTTTTTAACTCTTCTGATTTTCTTTGTATAATTAATTTTAATCTTGATATATATTGTTCATTAGTAAGATTGTTAGAATTGAGGTTGGTACTGCTATTATTATTGAATATATATTTATTATCTTCTTTAATATTAGTGGTACAAACCTCAGACTCCTTATTATTACCACTATTTGTTTCATTAATAATAATCAAATGATTAAACTTATTCATAATATCTTCTATATTTATTCTATTATTATAATCACAATTAATAAGTGATGTTCCTCCATAAAATAATCTAGTAGGATCAAATGTTACTGAATCACTATTAGGGAATAGAGCAATTAGTAATTTTTGAAATTTATTTCTTATATTAACATCTGTAATAATTATATCATTACAAAATACTAATCTAAATTTATGTTTTTCTTCTTTGTAAGAAAATGTTTTATAACCAAAAACAGGTAAAATATTTAATTCATTACATTTATCTAATTCGTCTTGTATTGTTGTTTCTCCATCAAAATCAAGAGCAAATATTTGTTGGTTAATCCAACTATTACTTTTAGTTCCTCCTAAAAATGCTGGTTTAAATGTTGCACCATTACCTAATTTTTCTGCTAATTCTTCAATTTCAATCTCTGTTTGTATTAATCTTTTTTGTATTCCACCAGTTTCATAACTTTTTGGTTTGTTTTCAAAAGTCTTTTTGTCTAACATACATTTTACTAACATTTATCAACATCTCCTTTAATATTGTATTTTCCTTATAAAAATCATAATAAGTAGACAGTAGTAAGGATTCTACTTTCGGATGGCCTATCCTAGTCTACTTATTTGTGTTATATTTCAACACAAGAAAAGACACCTCTTAATTAATGAGATGTCTTTAATCTATTGAAATATTAAATACTATTATATTTACAATCATATTAATTTTATAATTAAATAGAGTAGGAGAAATATGATAGCAAAATAATATTAATATTATAAATGGTATACATATAAATCCTGACTCTATTTAATTATATTTAAAATTTTGAGATTTTTGAAATTATATTTACAATATATTATTCATTTATTTTACTATTCCGTATCAGTGATTTCTATTTTATTAACTAATTCATTATTTTCATCTGTAGATTCACCATTCTCACTACCATCCACATCCAACAAACCATCACCCATAATCTCATTCTTCTTAATTTCTTCATTCAACACTCTCATAAATTCTTCTTGCTGTTTCAGTGAATCCATCTTTTCCTGCATAATATCAAAAATAGCTTCATTAAAATTTTTAATCTCTTCAGCACAATGTTCTTCCATTTTATTAATAATCTCTTTTAGTATTTTTTGGTCAACTAGTAAATTCATCATTTGTATCTCTTCTTCAATTGATTTAATCTCAATATTCTTTAATGAAGTAAAATTAGTGATTAAAAGCAACATTGTGTACTTTTCTAAATCAAGATTTTTAAGTGATTCATTATCTTTAACTATTTTATTAATGTCTATTATTTTTTGAAATACTTTTTCTATGATGGAAGGACGAAACTTTAAATCAATAAGTAGAGTGTAGTCATTAGATAGAATTATTTGTGCTGTTTTGTTGTAAGTTTCTGAATCTAATATTTTGAGTATAGATAAATTTAATTCTTTATTTTTTGACATAAGGGTATAACCTCCGTTTTATTTTTTGTTTTATTTGTTTATTTTATTAGAATATTATATGTAAATTTATAATTACAGTCCATTAACTACTTAAATTATTCTTTAACTTTTCCTTTGCTTTCTTTCTCTCTTTTCTTCCTTTTGCAATAACTTTTACATCACACCATCCTTCGTTTTCATCATTACCATCAATTTTACTATAATTAATAACTTTTAAAACTTTATCAGGGTAGACGTAATCAAATATCTTTTTTTTCAAAATGAAATCTGGTGTAGACATGCCCTTCACATCATATGTTATAATATCTCCATTTGTATATTCTACTTCAAAATCAGATATATAGTAGATGGGAAGTATCTTTTTACCATACTTTTCATATCTTTCTTGAAGCAAATATTTGGGTTGTATTTTTATACTTTTTACTATTCCTTTTTCTTGTTTTGAAAGAAGATAGACATAGAATCTGTACTCAACATCACTCGAAAATTCGTGTCCGTTTAATGTTCTTTTTTCTTTTGATTTAGGAGAGGTATTCACGTTAAATTTTGATCTTGCCATATAAACACTCCAATTCTTTAAATTTTATTTTTTAAAACAAAAATAACTATCCTGAGAAAAATACAAGATAGTTATTTCTAATTTAAAATTTATTCTACTTTTATCAAAAATCACACATCCACTAAACCACTATAAAATAAGGGTTTTCATTTTCCAAAATCATGATAAAATCTCAGTTTGGTGATAATAAAACTAAAAAATAAGGATTAATCCATGTTGATGCATTTTTATTATGCATCTTTATGAATCAATCCTTATTTTGTTTATAGTTTTCTTTTATTACATTCAACTAAAGTTCCGAATCTTTAGAAAGAACCATATTTTATTAATTATTTAATTATTTATTATCAAGATATCTGTCTTATTTTCAACCAGCTTCCCTCTGTTGCTGTAACTGTTGCACTATCATTTGAGCATCTAAGTCCAATTTGTGTATCAACCGTACATTCCAATATAGCAAATGCCGGGCTTCCTGTTCCAGCCGAACCTATCACGTCTGCGGCATTACCTTGTTCACCAATATAACTGAACGTTGTGTAATTGTAAAATTGATAGCTTATTCCGGCATCGTTTTGGTTTAAAAGTTGAACACCCATTAACTCATAATTTCCAGGATATAATTCGTATCTTCCACCACCCATATTTGTTTTGATTCCGTTTGACACAACACCCACACTAAAATTAAGCAAAGTATCAGCGGATGGATTTACTGTTGCTGTATTACTTGCTTTTAGATATGCAAGATTGCTAATTTTATCCCATCTTGTACCGTTATAAATATATTTGCCATAACTTCCGTCTATCTGATAAAATTCATATCCTATAGTTGGTGACATAGCAATCCTTTGTGCTTCAGTTCCTGAGTTTAAAGTTTGTGCAGTAGACCCAATTTGAGTAATTTTAAAATATGATCTAGTTGTTGCCAAACCAGTGGTATTAGAGACAATACTTGTTGTCATTACTTTAACGGACATGTCTTGAGATGGAGTAATAATTGCTTTAGCTATAGTTTCTGAGTCTGTTGCTAAACTTTGTACTGGAATAGATATTCCTATATTGCTAACAGGCAATTTAACTCCAGAACTATCTGTCCATATATATTCTGCCCAAACCATACCTGCATCGCCTCTAAACTCCATACAAGCTTCTAATTCATATGTGATACCTAATTTTAAATTAAACATATTGTTTGATATAGATACATTACCTGCTAAAACTGTTGTGACTGGAATCGTAGTATTCGCAGTGGTTACTTCTCCACTAGGTCTTGCATAAACATAATCAACTGAACGATTTCCTCCAATTTCACTTTCTACACCATCACTATCCATAGTATAAAGTTTACCATCACCCTTTACGTAAACTTTTAAATTCCCACTTACAGGACTGGACGGAGATGTTACTTGCTCAACTAGTGTGGTTGTATTTAAAGATGTATTCCCGTCTGTATCTACTTTAAATACAGATATTCCATCACTATCTAATCCATTAATAATATTAGTACTGCCATCATTAGTGCTACTTTTTATATTCGTACCACCAGTACCACTATTGATATTAACAACAGTTTCTCCTGTCACATTTCCAATAGTTACTGTTTTAGCATGAGCATCTGTAGCTATATTGACAGAACCACTACCCTCCGAACTAACATTACATTGTCCTGCTGATCCAGATATAATATTAAGATTTTTATTGGATGCAGTTTTAATTGTAAGTGCATCATCTGATTCTATTCGTCTAGTAAATATATTCAAAAATACTTTTAATAATGATCCAAGAGAACGAGTATTTGTAGTAGCAGGTATAATATCAGAAGTGTTTATAATACTACCTGTACCAGATGCAGTTAAAATTATATCTGTATCACTAGAAATATTTTCGGTAGTTAATTTTTTACCAATAGGTATAGTTATATTTTCAGAAACATCCCAACTTTTAGTTCCATTATTATATAAAATTGTTTTATCAGTCGTTCCTTTTAAAATTATTCCCCCACCATCAGCTATAACGTCTGAAGGTGCTTCAATTACAGCTAAAGATATATTCTTATTTAAAACTTCTAAATCTACACTATTTTCAGTTTCAGTTGTACCAATTACATGTAAATTACCAGTTATTATCGCATCTCCTGTAACTTTAAGACTTGCAGTATCATCAGGTAATCCACCTATACCCATATTTTCAGTTACTACAGCATCTCCAACTACATTTAACTTAGTTGTAGAAACTGCTGAAGGTGCTCCACCAATGCCTACTTTACCATCAGAATCTACAGAAAATATAGTTGTTTCATCAGAATCTTTTCCTTCAAAAACATTTGTGCTTCCATCATTAGTATTTGCTTTACCTATAATTGATAAAAACTCAACATCTGAATCAGTATTTATAAGTTGATCTGAATGATAATAATCCCCATTTAATCCACCTTGTAAACCTGTTAATCCAGAATGGCTTGTAGTCGTAGAAGGACTATATGTTGTTGTCCATACAGAATCTATTTGTAAGGAATTTTGCGATCCCTTTAATACAACAATCCTACCAATAAGCAAAGCATTAGTTGATAAAGTTGGAGGAACATTATTAGGTGGTTGTGCTGTTTTTGCTTCATTTAAATCATAGTCACCATTACCTAATAATATTATTATATTATTAGCATTAATACCCATACTTCTATATATCCAATTAACTGCATAATTACCATCTGTAAGAGTTGATAATCCTGTTCCAGTATCAAATTGAGAATTATTATAAGCAGTAACTACTGAACCAATAAAATCACCATTAATATCTGTATTTACTTGTTCACAATGATTTGTAACAGAATCTACTTGTATTCTTGAATTCCTAAATGATCCTTGCCATACAACTCCAGCAGATATTACTATTTTTCTTCCTGTGTCTTCGCTTAAATTTAATCCTGTTACTCTTTCAAATCTACGACATTCCATATCTCTACGAAGTATTTTATTTGCCAAAGAAAGAGCTGGCTCATCCCAATCCAAAATATCTACATTTGTATCTTCAACACGGCTACACGTATAAACAGCAGTTTTATTTGAGAAATTAATAGTTGATAAATCAGTCGTTACAAAATATTGAGGATTTCCTGAATTATAATCCGCTACAATATATGATGTTATTTGATCTGGAATATTTAATGTTGTTCCAGCTATTGTATGTTCAGTTATTTCACCAAAATAATTCGTAGTATGATAAAATCTATATGAACCATTATTTCCAATAGTTACTGTTCCACCAGTATTATATACAATTGTTGGTTTTACTATTGCTCCAGAACTTACCATTAAACCTGAACCAGTTGGACTAACAAATGATGCTCCTTGAGATGCTAATTGCCTTGCATATACGTCAACTTTGTTATTATTTATAGGCATTTAATTTTCATCACCTTTTCTTGTATAATTTATACAAATTGCCCTGACCATCGTAATTTAACTCCAGCTAAATTCATAACTTGAATTGATGATATATTTTCAAAATTATATTCTCTTGATTCATTTGCTGGAATGTAGAGAATATGACCATCTATATTTATTTTTAAATCAGTATTTTCTGCTTCAATGAATAAACTATTAAGATTACATTTATTACCGTATTGGTCAGTGAAATTTATAATTTGATTATTTGATGTTAATATAAACCAAGGATCATAATTTGCATCACCTATTTTATTAACTGGAAAACTAGAAATATAACCACTATGGTAAATTACCCCTACACTTGACATTTTGATTACCTCCTTTTTTGCGATTAAAAGTTGTGAGATTTGTTGTTTGAAGAATTGTTGAATTTATTGAATGATTTATTGTGATATTTGAAATGTTAAAATTAAGAAATTAAATAATTTAGCAAAAATAAAAACCCTTATAAATAAAGGGTTTGTGGGATTGGATATTGTGATGAAAGTTTGGTTTTGTGATGATTTTTAGAAATGTTTTTTATAAAAAAATAGTCTATTAAATTAGACTACATATGTATTTTCTATATCTTTTTTAACAATACGTCTTAATTCACCATAATTATATATCTTTTCATATTCAGTACATTTTATTTTACTATTATCAATATCAAAAATAATCCATGAGTGTCCAGTATTTAAATAATCTTTAGCATAATTAATCATTTCAATAATTTTATTATCTAAAGGCAATAAATCATTTTTAGAAATTAATCTAATAATTTTCCAACCTTTATTTTTAAAATAATAATATCTTCTCATTTCTTTCTTATCAAATTCTTCTTGTGTCATTTTGCCAAAAACAACTCTTAAATCATGTCCACCACCATCATATTCGATATATAATTTTTCTTCTGAAAATGCTATATCTAATGCTGATATATTTATAATAAAATTTAATTTACCACCTAATAAATTATGTAAATATATTTGTTGTTTACTTGTTGGTATATTACCATTTTTATGTAATGAAACAATGCTTTTTTCAAGAGATTTTAATTTTATTTCTTCAACTTGCATAGGATTATCACAACCAAATCTATCACGGAAAACTTGTAAAATTTTATTTTTAATATCTTCATTTTTACTTGGATTATCTGTACCATATTTTATTAAACACGTTTCAATACTTTTATTACGTATTTCCTTAACTTGGAATGGATAATTTACACCAAAATTATCATTATAATATTGATTAGATTTTTCTTTGCAATCGTCGGTTTGGAAATAAAATTCTTTTCCCCAATTAAATAAAGATGTTTCTATCTTTTTTTGTTTAACATCTTCTATTTGAGAATTATGATCAACACCATATTTATCTAAATTAGTTTGTTTCATTTTATCTTTAGATGACTGTAATTTTGCGACATTATCAACATTATATTTAATTAAATTACTTTCTTTAATTTTTTTACCTTTACATCCTTTACAACAATCTTTATGTATTATACCATTTTTATTTTGAAAAATTATTTTATCATAAGTTTGAGAAAATTCTTTACCACAATAATCACATATTACTTGAACATAAACTTTTGCATTTTCTCTTAAATCAAGAACATTTATTTCAATTATTTCATTATATTTCCAATTATATCCTTTTGGTTCTAAATATTTTTTGTTGTTTGGTCTACATTTTATATTTACTGTTTGCGGTAATATTAACATATCAATTCCTCCTGTAGAAATTATTTGTCCTGAAATTATTATAATAGGGAAGGGGATTCAGGAATATCCCCTTTGTCATAAGTTGATCAGACTTATCTATCCCTATTCGTATTATACTATTATATTTACATTCTGTCAATGTTTATTTCTTAACTTCTTCAACTTTAGCAATTATACTTTTAAATTCTTTAACTTCATCTTTAAAATCTACATCATTCCAAGATATTTTTTTATCTTGTGGGATAAACAACATTTTAATATACCACAAATCATTTTCTTTTACATATTCAATATAATTACCATCTGTAAAGAAAAATCCTTTATTATCTTTGCCTATAGTATATGTTCTATCCATATATATACCATCAGGAGGAGCAGCAGGGCATGTATAAACTAATTTTATTTCATTAAATTTTATCATATATTATTCCTCCTAATTTAAACCTCTACATAATGCATCATGTTACCAGCAGAATCTGGGAAAATGTCCCATTCAATAGAAAGAGTTGTTACGTTATCAGCATCCATAGTTATACTTACATTACTCTTTGGCTTAACATTGGGCAATTGATATTGAACATATGTATCAACTTGATTTGTCCCTCTTAATGCAGCATCAGCATAAATAGTATATCCACCAGGGAAACTTACATTATCTACTGTAAAACTATTGTGAGTACCATCTAACAAATAATAAGCGACAACTTTTCCTGCACTTGCAAATGTAGTTGCATTAAATGTTAATTCTGTATTATTTGCAATTGAATATTTATTTTCTGTAGTAGCAGGAGTACCAACAGTTTGTTCTACTCCATGAGTATGAAGATCTGCATCTAAAATAAAGACAGACAAACTACCACTCTTTGGTGTTGCACTTAATTCTGCACCTGTACCACCAGCAGCAACACTTAAAACTTCTCTTTTTGCAACAGACATGGTTTTACTAGTAATTGCAGTACCAAATAATAAAGCGATCACTTTTTTCTCATATATTTCCATATCAGTTTTAAATGTACCTTGTGTTCACCTAGATTCGCTATATCTAAGCAGTTCTCAATTAAATAATTATAATTATTTAACATGAACTTCCTATACTTTCGCATAGAGAGCAGACTATTTCTTCACCTTTAGCATTACCTATTAAGGGTAGACCACTTCCACTACCAATCGCTTGTAGTGTACTTCCTTGCGGAATAGTCGTTGAAGTTTACTCTATTCGAGTCTTACCTGCATGAACATCCATTGTTATAGACTTTAGGATTTAACCATAGTCCATCTCTCAACTTTTTTTTACTTTCGTTCCATCACACTTAGGCATATTTCATCCTTATGTTGTGGCATGAGAGCTTTAGGAATTACCTGCAATTCAATCTATGTCCTATGCATATTTCTATACATACGAGGCTATAGTAATTTATATTAATTACATAATTTACCTTCTCTGTTTTTATCCCATCTAATAGCTTTCACACTTTTATTGTAGGCATAGATTTGCTCACTTGTGAAATCAATTGTACTCGTTTTAGCATAATCAATATAAAGCAATGGTTTATTTATTGCATTGGAAATAATTTGAAGGTTGGCAGAATCTCGAATCCCTTGTAACATAATATATTATCCCCTTTCGTTTTAAAATTATATTTACAATCTATAATATGAGATTAAAATTTAACTAACTAATTAATCTCAAAAATCTTAATATTCTTCCTTTGGTTTATAATCAATTTTTATTAATTCAGTCCAATGTTTACCTTCAATCAATTTATTTTCACCACTAACTAAAAATATATCAAAACTATTTTCATAACTACTAATACCTGTGATTGTCTTATAGCAATTTATAATTCTCCATATAGACCATTTCATTATTTCTTCAATGGGAATATAATATTTGCCTCCAAATTCACAAATATTTAAAATATCTTCCATTTTTAACTCATTCTTTTTTGCATTTCTTCTTCTTCCTTCTTGAAGTTTTTCCCATATATCTCTTTGCCTATCATTAGCAAAGACTTTTTTTTCTACTTTTGCACGTTCTCTACCACAAACATTTAATATTATTTCTGCAAATTCATCAAAGTTATATTTATTTAATTTACCTTCAAATCCTTCAAAAGAAATTCCATCTTCATCAAAATCAACAATTTCAGATTTACAAAAAAACTCTAATGATACAAGTAAATAATGCAACATTTCTTTTGAACTAGACAATAAATCAAAATTTGTTAATCCTATTTTCTGTTCATCTGTTAATTCTTCAGAAATATTATCAAGAGTTATATAATAGGGAAGAAGAAACTTTTCAAAATCATCAATTTCTGATTCTTTATTTTTAGAATTATCTTTACAAATTAAAATATCATTATAACTTGGCTGATGAATCATACAAATATCATAAAATTTAATAGGTTTTTGTGTTTTTAAATATATATTTAGATTATCCATAAAATCACCATCTACCAAAATCTAATATATCAAATGATATATAATGACCTAAATAATTTTCATTAACTGGCATATCACCACGTTCATAAAATTCAAATTTACCAATTCCTATACTTGAAAAAATATTATCTAATTCATCACAAATAAAATCATATCTAATTCCATAATTTGTTTTTTCCCAAGTATTGGGTATTACAACATAAAAATAAATCAATCCACTTTGATAATTATAACTATGTTTTTTAAATTTACCAAAAGCAGAAGTTATATAAGGCATATCCTTATTAGTTTTTGCAGTAATATTTTTTGTTAACATTATTTGTTTTCTTATTAATAAGTCTGGATTATTCAAAATAATTTCTTGTTCTGATGTAGGTGTAGCATTTAAAAAATTTTCATCTTCAATTATTAAAGATTTTATTATGTTTTGATTACTAGTTATTTTCGCTAATATCTGATTTTTAATTTCAGTTAATGATTGACCTGCTTTTTGCAATTATTAAAACCTCCTAAAAATAATCAAAACAAATTAATCAATTTAATTTCTCTTTCCACATAAACACTATTATCACTAGTTAACGAACATTTAACAACAACATATTTATTAGCAATATTACCAGAACTACTAGCAGTAACTACACAAATCCTATCATTCGCATTATCTACAAAAATACTAGAATAAAAATTACTACTTCCATCTAAATTTCTAATTTCCCAAATAAATTCTCTAGTTAAATCCTCAACACCATTTTTCATTGCATGTGCTGTCAATGTAATACTTCTACTTATTTTTAATGTTTCATCAAGTGGTGTAATCACAATATTATAATTATCAACTTCTGAAATATCACCATGAATAGTAATAGTATCACTAACTCCACTATAAGTAGCAGTGATTATTACATCACCTGTTCCTTTACAAGTTATTAATCCTGTTGAAGAAACTGTAGCAATATTAATGTTTGAAGAAGAGTAAGCAATAATAGGATTATCAACAATTACATTATTATCTTTACATTGTATGTTTAATTGTAATGTGGCATTATTGAAAAGAAGTGATGCGGAAGTGCCATTCAATATGTAGATTTCTCTAACTATTTGATGAGAGTAGTAGTTAGCAATACTTAAATCTAAATTATCATCTGAATTTATTTGATCATCTTTAATTCTAATATTTAATAATCCTTGATTACTTATATTGTCTATACCAATAATAGAATAAGCATTATCATTTAATATAAATCTTGTGTTTAAATCTATATTGCTAGAATCTGCATTATTGCTACAAATTAAAATATGTTCGTCGGCAGGGAGGAACATAAATTTATCATTATCAAGTTTTATATTGCTGTTTTGTATAATACAAGGAATATTGTATAGGATGTGGTTTTGGTTATTTTGGGTTTTGTTGTAGAATTTTAGTGTGTCGTTACATTTAACCATACCAGTACTTTTATATGCCTGTAAATCATCAACATTCCCTGTTACCAACCAATTAAATCCTTCATATTCAATTAATGAACCAGTATGAATACTAATTTCCATCGGAACATGTAATTCTTTATCATATTTTGCTTGATTTAATGGATTAGAAAAATATTGAACTAATGCTCTACATTCAATTCCATCAACAATTACATCTGCACCTTCAGCACTATAATTTCTTCTTATATCAAAATTTTCTTTTACATTAAATATAGTTTCTTCAGCAGAATAAAATTGGGAAGATGTATTATCTGTATTCAACCATTCTTGTCTTGTATTCATAAATCACAACCTTTTATAAATTATATTAATAAAGAGTAAAGATTTTATTTACTTTACTCTTTATTAACTATTAATTATTAAAATGGTGTTTTTGACAATCCTTCAATTCTAAATGCAGAAGTATCAGCAGATGCTTTATAATATAATTTTTCAAAAGGTACAGGGATATTTGTTCTTTGTTCTCCTGCTTTAAAAACCATTACGTTTGAAGAAGTTGTTGCTTCGTCAAAAGTCACCGTTATAGTATTTGCACTATCATTAACAATAAGATTAATAAATGCCATATTTAATTCTACATTTTGCTCTGCCAAATTTGCAGTTAAACTTCTTCCAATAAAATTCGTCATAATATATATTCCTCCTTTAATTTTTATATTCACATTATAGTATAATTATATTTTACTACTATGTACCTATTGCAATCCATGCGACATTAGCAAATGTAGATGTCGCAGCTATAGGAGTAGCATCATTTGCAGCAGTCGGTTTCCAAGATTTAATTCTTATACTTCCTGCAATTGGAGCATTTGTTTGGTTTCCTACTGTACAAGTAGAAAACATATGTGTCATAGAAGGATCACCAACTAATGATACTACTGCACCAACAACAGTAGTTAATCCTGTTGCAACATCTTCACTTGCTGCACCAATTGTAGCAGTACCCCTAGCAATTTTATATCCTGCTTCAGCACCTTGTGCTAATAAATTAATTTGAGCAGCAGTTCTACTTACAGAAGTACCTGCACCAGCACCTAATTTTAAATCTGCAATTGCTAAAACATCAACATTTTTATTTGCACCTACAACAACAGCTTTGTTTGCTGAAACAGTACCAGCAGTTACCCCATCTAATGTAGATTTTTCACTTTCAGATACTTTTTCAAATTTAAAACTATCCATACTTATAACCTCCTTTATATAGAATCTATAATTTATACTACAATTATTATTATAATTATATTTACAATTTATTATTAAATATTTAAACACTCTGAAACAGAAGATGGTATTCTCCTAATAAAATTACTTATATCAAGAATTTTACCTCTTAATTCTGGATAATCATGTAAAGAAACATTAAACTCTTTTTCAATCATATGCATTATATGATTAATTTTTAAATATTCTTTGTTGCATAAGTCCTTTAAACTCATTTCATATTGAGGAGTTTTGATAAGAATATTATTTTCATATTTATTTTTACTTTTCATTGTATTTTTCATATTCATATTATTACACCTAATTTTCATAAGAATAAAATTCTTGCCTAAACAAAAAAATCTCTTCTTCAAGTAGTTTTATTGATTCATTTAAAACTTTATACTCTGCAACTTTGTCAATTAGTTTGTTAAAGTCTTTTGTTCCCAAATATATTTTAGTATAATCTAACTCTGATTTTCTCTGTCTTTTTTGCTCTAACAACATATTTAAAGCAATTAATTCAAGTGCATCTTGTTCTACAATACCAGTAAATTCACCATCATACGTTCTATTAGCAACAATAAAAACATTTGTATCATCAATATCATTAATTTTAACATTAATATTGTCAATATTTAATTTACTAATTTTAATTCTAGGATTAGTAATATATGAAATATCAAAAGTCCAATCATTTTGTATTGCTAATTTTATTTTATTAATAATATCTGTTTTTGTATCTGTAACTAATAAATCAATAGTATATGTATTAGAGTTTATCACTATTTGTATATTACCATTTGATTCAGCAATATTATAAACAGTTATAACCATGTTATCTTCATAAACATTATAAGATAAATCATATGGTACTGTTTTTTTACTTTTTGAAATACCTGTTTTTAAAAATTGAAATACTTGATCTTCTTTATATAAATAACTTCTACCTGCTTTTATAAAGAATGTATCGTATAATTCTAATAGGGGAGTAGGCATATTTTATTCACTCCCTTTAATCATCATTTTTATCATCATTTTTGAATGGCAGACCTGTATGTTCAATAATAAACTGAATTTGATCATAATTATTTATTTTATTTTTCTTAGCATAATTAACTATTTTAGATTTTTCTTGATTAGTAATTATATTTTCAATTACATGTTTTTTAAATACACTAAATGTTTTATATTCAAATATTTCTTTACATTTTTCATCATTTAATATCAATTGAGTTCTTTTTTCTTCTTTATTATCAAAACCAAGATGTTCTCTCATTTCTGGATTCTCAATATAAACTCTTGCGTGTGAACCCAATGTGTCTGTTCCAGAGAAAAAAGGATTATTATTTTGTA
>Ga0209727_1001350_pt1 | contig 20558 bp, 17 predicted proteins | sample RifGroC1_FD_183995 | JGI IMG/M metagenome (GOLD analysis project Ga0209727, IMG submission 183995) | Groundwater microbial communities from Rifle, Colorado, USA - Groundwater C1 (SPAdes) (version 2) | ecosystem: Environmental > Aquatic > Deep subsurface > Groundwater | place: Rifle, Colorado...
AAGGCGAAGATGAAAAAAAGAGAAAATACGATATTGAAGTTCAATCAACAGGTAACGAGTATTTTAAAAATAGAAGTTTATATTATTGGAGTAAATTGTATTCTTCACAGATATTAGAAGGTGATGATTACAAGGTATTACAACCTGCGATTTGTATCGATGTTTTGGAGTTTGATTTATTTGATAAATTAGAAAATTATCACAATAGTTTTATGATAATTGAAAAAGATAATAGAGAATTTGCATTAACAGACCATTTGATAATAAATTTTATAGAGTTAAAAAAATTTAACAAAAAAGATATAGAAAGCAAACTTGATAAATGGATATATTTTTTTAAACATTGTGGTAAGGAGGATTTTATGGAAATTTTAATAAAAGACGATGTTGATATAATGAAAGCCAAAGATGAATACAATAAATTTTGTCAAAACGAAGAACTCAAAGAAGCTTATGAATCAAGAATGAAATGGCTTTCTGACTACAAAACAAACATATCTTATGCAGAAGAAAAAGGTATCATAAAAGGCATCGAAAAAGGTATCGATGAAGAAAAAAGATTTATATCTAAACAAATGAAAAAAGATGGAATGTCAATAGAAACTATATCCAAATACACTGGTTTGTCAATAGAAGAGATTAATAAGTTGTGATAGATACTTCTAATCAAATTAATTTATTTTTTATATTTTTTTAAATTTTTTAAAAAAAAGCTTCTATTATTAAAAAAATTATTGTAAATTATTAAACTAACCAAAATATTTTGGGTTTTAAATACTTATATTTAGTAGGGATATTATGGCAAGTGTAAATGTAATTTTGAACGGTAATAAGATAGTAAGTGATGATAATTTGACAATTTTGGATTTGGCTATCCAAAATAATATTGAGATTCCAACTTTATGTTTTGACAACAGGCTTAATCCTTATGGAAGCTGTTTTGTTTGCGTTGTTGAGGTTAAGGGTGCAAGAACTCTTATTCCTGCGTGTGCTACAAAACTTAGAGAAGGCATTGAAATTGAAACCAACTCAGATAAAGTTATGGCATCAAGAAAAACTGCTTTGGAATTAATTTTATCAAACCATTATGGCGATTGTGTTGCTCCTTGTAAACTTACCTGCCCTGCTGGATGTGACATTCAAGGATATGTTGGGCTTGTTGCAAATAAGAAGTACGATGATGCGATTAAACTCATTAAAGATACAATTCCTTTACCTGCAAGTATTGGTAGAGTTTGTCCAAAGTTTTGTGAGGAACAATGTAGAAGACAATATATTGAAGAACCAGTTGCAATAGACCATATAAAAAGATTCGTTGCTGACTGGGATTTGGCAAGAACTGATTCTTATACACCAAGTTTAAAACCAAAAATTGGTAAAAAAGTTGCTATTGTTGGTGGTGGACCTGCCGGACTTTCTGCTGCGTATTATTTGACTCAAGAGGGCGTTGATGTTGAGATTTTTGAAGAAAAAAATATTTTAGGTGGAATGTTATATTTTGGTATTCCACAATATAGATTGCCAAAAGAAGTTTTAGCAAAAGAAGTTGAAACAATTACAAAACTTGGAATGAAAATTAATTATGGTAAGATATTTGGTATTGATTTTAATATAGATTCGTTAAAAAAAGATGGTTTTGATGCTGTTATTTTGGCTATGGGTGCGTGGAAGGCACAGAACCTTGGTATTCCAAACGAAACTGCTGATGGTGTTTTAAATGGTATAAAATTTTTAGAACGAGTTGCACTAAAACAACCTGTTGACATCCATGGTAAAGTTGCTGTTGTTGGCGGTGGAAATACTGCATTTGACTGTGCCCGCACTGCACTAAGAATGGGTGCATCTGAAGTTGTTATGATTTATAGACGAACTAAGGAAGAAATGCCAGCTAATGAAATAGAAATTCATGAGGCAGAAGAAGAAGGAATTAAATTCCAATTATTAACAGCCCCTTTAGAAGTTACAGTTAAAAAAAATAGAGTTACTGGTCTTACTTGTAAAAAAATGAAATTGGGAGACCCTGATGCATCTGGTAGAAGATCACCTATGCCAATCGATGGCTCTGATTTTACAGAAGAATATAATTTTATAATAGCTGCTATTGGTCAAGGTCCAGACTACAATATTTTGGGCGAAAAAAGAAATGATTTAGTTAAAGATGGTAAGAGACTCACTATAAATAAAGAAACATTCCAAACGACTATGCCTTTTCTGTTTGCTGCTGGTGACTATGCAACTGGAGCTGCTACTGTTGTTGAGGCTTTGGGGAGTGGTAAAAAAGCAGCTATGTCAGCTTTAAAGTTTATAAAAGGTGAAATTGTAAGTTTTAAACCTGAGTTTGTTAGTACTCGTGAAGACTTAAAAAATATGGATAATGAATTTTTTAAAGACTGGGATAAAAAACAGAGAGAACAAATAGCAATTGTAAACCCAGAAAAAAGAAAAACTAATTTTTGTGAAATAGAATCTGTTTTTCCTGAAGAACAAGCTAATAAAGAAGCATCAAGATGTATGGAATGTGGTTGTATTGATGTTTATCAATGTCAACTCAAAAAATATGCGGATGATTACAATGCCGAAGAAACAAATTATATTGGTGATTGCAATGTATTCAAAAATGATGATTCTCATAGATATTTATTTAGAGAGCCTTCAAAATGTATCCTTTGCGGTAGATGTGTAAGACTTTGCTCTGAAAAGACAAATATTGGCGTTTATGGGTATGTAAAAAGAGGTTTTGAAACTGTTGTTCAACCATCTTTTACTATTCCGCTTGCTCAATCTGACTGTGTATCTTGTGGAGTTTGTATATCTGGTTGTCCTGTTGGTGCTATTGTTCCAAAACAACCTGATCAAAAGAAAGTCCCATTAAAAGGACAAAAAATCGATAGTTATTGTTCACATTGTAGTATCGGTTGTGCGAATACTGTTGAAGTTTTATCAAACTCAATCTATGATATTTACGAAAACCATCCTTATTTGTGTGAAAAAGGAAGATTCCACTTTCCACAACCTGTTCAAACAAAAGAGACTATTGATATTAGTAAATTATCAGATTTTAAAGATGCGATTGTTTATCCAACTCCATCTTTGAGTGCAGAAGACTATGAGGCATTAAAAGAAGTTTCTAAGAAAATGAACTGGAAGATTGCAAATTATTATTCTCAAAGCTCATTGTGGATCGCTTTTGCAAATCTTAAGGCACTTCCAAAAATGGATTTTTTCAAAAATGAGTTAAAAGCAAAGTCTTTGGTTGTATTTGCTGGAAATATCGAAAAAATAAATCCAATAGCTCTAAATCGTTTAACAAATATCATAAAACAAGATACAACGATTTTTAATATCAATAAAGAAGAAACAATTAGGCTTAAAAATTTATCCGCTAAATTGTTAAAATCAATTGACGAACTTAAAAAACAAAATCTTTCTGATTTTGCAGAAATTGTGTTGGTGTTAAATCCAATTGATTTTGATAAAACTTATGGAAAAGATTCTTCTTTAAATCTATATAACTATCTTACACAAAGTGGAATTGAGGTTAGGACAACTTTACTTAGCGAAGGAAGGAATATTTATTCATTCTATGATGCTAATAATATTTATAATGAAAGTTTTGGCAAAAAAATTTATTTACAAACACTTGCTGGTAATGATGGTAAGATTGAAGCTGTTTTAGTTGAAAATGGATCAGTAAAATATTCATTTAAATTTGCTCTGTCATTCCAAAATGATGGAACATTCTTATCTTCAAAAAATGAATATTATCAAAATATTCCATTATTAAACAAAAACATTGGCACATTAAAATCTATTTTTGCTACACATTATGGAGTTGATAAAATCGAAGTTGTAAAACATAAAAATCTTGACAAAGAAACACAAATTAATAAATCAGCGGAAGAAGTAAGTTTTCCAGTTGATGGATTTATAAAAAAGTATTCTTTAAGTTAAAATAATTATAAAAAGAGGCTGTTTGGATTTAAATAGCCTCTTTTTTATTGATGATTGTTTTTCAAATCCTATTAAATTTTATTTTAATAGAGATTATATGGATTTATTTTTATTAAAAAGAATAATTTAGATAATGCTAAAAACAATTTATTTAAAAAATCTTGTTGAGAAATATAAACCAAAATAAACTTGTCTTTTTTTTATATAGAGATTATTGCTATAATACTTGCTGCGAAATAAATAAGATTGTTACAAAAAATGAAAAAGATTTTGAGAATCGAAGAAATAGAAATCATTTCGATTGGATAGATTTCTCAGATACTCTCAAAATTCCAATTTTAGGAGTAAAAAACTTTTTATCTAATTTTGTATTAACAATAAACTACCCAGAAAAATATTTTAATTTAGAAAAAAACTAAAAACATTCTTTTGACAAATTTTAAAGTTTTGTATATATTTTTGGTATCGAGGAGTCAAAATTGCATTGGTTGCCAAAAAGTATTTATAAAATTATTAGAGGTGCAATAATATTCTATTTACATACATTTCTTGAGTTTAAAGTTTGGGGTGAAAAAAATATTCCTTCTGGACCTAAAATCTTTTGTTCAAATCATTTTTCGTCAACAGATCCATTTTTTGTAATTACGCTTATGGAAGAACCAGTTCACATGGTAATAGGTCCTGGGTTTAATGTGCCTTTTATTAGACATATTTTAAAACATGGTGAACAAATTAATGCACTGCCAGAATATAGAAAAGAAGTTATCCCAAATGCTATTGAATATCTAAAAAAGGGGGAGTCAATTTATATTTTCCCTGAAGGTGATTTAAATGACCAAAGTTCATTTTTAAAATTTTATACTGGAATGGCAAAAATTTACCTTGAATATCCAGTGCCTATTATTCCAATAGGAATTCTTTCTCCTATGAGGTATGTAAAAGAAAAAGAAGTAAATATAAAAGTAGGTGAATCTCTTTATAAGACTTTAACGGTACTTTCGGGTAAATATTATGCAAATGTTGGAGAACCCATGCTATTTCCAGATTACGAAAAAATGGAAGATAAAAATCATGCAGGGGAACTTATTACTGATGCAGTAAGAGTAAAAGTGGAACAATTAATAGTTGATATAAAAGTAAGTAAATTTTGGGGATGAGGTGATTTTATGGGAATACAAAATGAGGTTAAAGATTTTTTTGATATGATTAGTCAACATCCAGATCAAATTGATAAACTTAATCTCTTTGTTAGATTGAAAAATGGAACTATTTTTAATTATAAAATGGATAGACGTAAAGAAGACAAGATTTTACTTGCAGAACAGATAAGAAAACAAAAATTTGAAGAAAAACAAAGAAAAATCGAAGAAAGAAAACAAAAAATTCTCGAAAAGAATAATCCACAAAAAGATCAAAATTGATTTAAAATAAATTTTAAAATTGTTATTGAAGGTGTTATATCCTTAAAATTAAAAAAGTGGAAGAATTTATCGAATATTCTTATTAGACCAAAAATACAGAGTAAAATAAATAAAATTGACAAAAAATAGTTTATTTTTTCTATATTTGCTATTGCAAATTTATAAATGGGTTTTTTTGATGGTAAAAGTTGAATAATGATTAAAATTATCAATAATAACGCTAATATAATTATCGAAGGATTGTAACTAATAGCTTCTATTATATGTAAATGCGAAAGTTCTATAAAACCACGACTCATTCCACAAGCAGGGCAGGGGAGATTAGTAAGATTCATAAAAAGACAAACAGAATATGTTGAGTTAAAAAAATCATTTGAGTTAAAATAATACAAAACAAACCCAGCTATAAAAGGCAGCAAATAAATTACTAAGAAAAACTTGTTGTAAAAAAATAATCGAATATCTTTTGTCTTTATAATTTTCATGATTTATTGTATAATCAATTTTTTTTTATTTGTCAAAGGGGTTTTGTGGGTAAATTATAATTTCTTACAGAGTTCACAGAGATAAGGATAAGATGGAGAAAATATAAGAAATAATGAATATTTTCGTATAAAATATAATAAAGTTTAAATATTGCCGTTTTTTATAATTTTTTAATTAAAAGTTTATTTGTTAGATAATAACCTTAAATTTGCAACAAAAATTATTTTTCTAAGCAAACGCTTTACTTATGTAAGAATTTGTTTTACAATTTTATTTAAAATTAAGTAAAGAGGTGAGAAATTGATAATAAATTCGTTATTGGATACAGATTTATACAAATTAACTATGCAACAGGCTGTTTTACATAAGTTTCCAGCGTCAGAAGTTGAGTTTAAGTTTAAGTGTAGAAATAAGGATATTGATTTAAGAAGGCTTTCTACAAAGATAAAAGAAGAAATTAGGCATTTGTGTAGTTTGAGGTTTACAAATGAAGAACTTGATTATTTGCGAAGTATTAGGTTTATAAAAAAAGATTATGTTGATTTTTTGAGAATATTCCAGCTGAATGAAGAATATATTCATATAAAAGATGATACTGAGTTTTCATTAAAAATTGCAGGTCCTTGGCTTCATACGATTTTATTTGAGGTGCCAGTTTTGGCTATAATTAATGAACTTTATTTTAAGAGTTTAAATTATGATGAGGCAGAATGTTTTAAAATAGGTAGTGCTAATTTATCACAAAAAATAGAATTAGTAAAAAAAACTAATGATGAAGATTTGAATTTTAGACTTATAGAGTTTGGTACAAGAAGAAGATTTTCTTTTAAATGGCACAATATAATAGTAGAAACTTTAAAAAAAGAGTTGCCAAAAAATTTTTCTGGCACAAGTAATGTTTATTTTGCGATGAAAAATAATCTAATACCTTTTGGTACTATGGCTCACGAATGGCTGCAGGCAGGTCAGGCTTTGGGTGTGAGGCTTGTTGATAGTCAAAAGTTTATGTTAGAAAATTGGGTTTCCGAGTATAGAGGTGATTTAGGGATTGCTTTATCTGATGTTGTTGGAATGGAGGCGTTTTTACGAGATTTTGATTTGTACTTTACCAAACTTTTTGATGGTGCAAGACATGACTCTGGAGACCCTTATCTTTGGTGCGACAAACTGATAGAACATTACCATTCTTTGGGAATAGATCCATCAAAAAAGAGTGCTGTTTTTAGTGATGGCTTAACATTTCCTTTGGCAATTAATTTGGCAAAAAAATATAAAGGTAAAATTAATACTTCTTTTGGTATTGGTACAAACTTAACAAATGATGTTGGTCTTGATGCTTTACAAATTGTTATAAAAATGACAAAGTGTAATGGTCAGCCAGTTGCAAAAATTAGTGATTCATCAGGTAAAGGAATGTGTGAAGACGATGGATACCTAAATTATTTGAAACAGGTGTTTAAGATAATCTAAGAGAAAAATCATTAGGGACAATGATAGTAACACTGCCTCTGTCCCTAAAGTAATTTTTCTGCTAAGAGATGCTAAGAAAAACTAAGTTCTTTCTTCCTCTCCTCTTTTGGTTGTTTTCTTATTATTTTTTTCGATTCTTTTCTCTTTTAAGGTTTTTTGAGGCTTTTTCTTAACATCACCTTTTTTAATATCAAACGATTTTGGCATATCAGCCCTCCTCAAAATAATTTATTTACTAAACTAAGTATAACCTCAATATTTTTTATTGTCAAAAAATTTAATCATTTTTTACTTGTTTTTTTTTAAAATTAACCTACAATCAAAGAAAGGAGTCATTTATGAAAAATACATTAATCTTTGCATTATTATTTGTTAATTTTTTTGTGTTTTGTAAGGAAGGTTTTTTTTTACAAAATAGAACTGGCGTTTTAATAAAAATAGATATGGAGTCTGCTTCAAAAAAGAATATGCCAGCCCAAAAAGGTCCTACGATTGAGGACTTGTTAAAAGATATTTCTATTAAAGATTTTGAAGAAACTTATTTGAATAAAATTAAAAATCAAGTTGATAAAGATTTTATTTTATCAGTTTATGGTAAAGATGAAGAGAAATATTACATAAAAAATAATTTTATCCTCGATAAACTTAGTTTTATAGTAGTAAAAAAGAATATAATTTCAAATTTGAATGATAAGGAAAAAAAGGTATTTGAAAAAAATTACAAACTTGATAAACAAAAAAAATTCTATGTTATAAACTCAAGTTTATCAGATGAACAAAAATTAGCTATTTCAAATCAAGTTATACCTTACCTGATAAGAGTTGTTTTTTTGGAATACAATAGAGAAAACGAGATGCAAACTGGTTTTAATAATCCTGGTTCTCCAATGCCACATAAATTCCCTCGTGTTTTTGATGCTAGTTCAAAAGGGTATTTTGATATTCATTTTGTTTTGGGATATAGATTTGAAGACCCCAATGATCCTAATATAAATTTTACCTTTGGTGCAGGCTTAAATCTTACAAATATTATTATGCCATCTTTGGAACTTAGTTTTAAACATAATTTTCATCTTTCTGGTTATGCTTTTGAACCGTATATTGGTGGTGTAATATATGGTGGTTGGATGGATGGCTTCCCAATAGGTTTTAGTTTTATGGGCGGAGCAGATTTATTTCCTATGGATAAAGATGGAAATAGAAATTTTTATGTACTTGGAGAGGCAAGACTTGGCATTGTTTTATATTCACAAATCTATTTTGATACTGGTAAAAATACAGAAGGAATATGGAAAAAACTTTCTATTCTAGCAGAAGGCGGGATTTATTTGGGAGCAGGTTATAGGTTTGATAGATAATAAATGAAAAATCCCCTCTTTCAGTGAAAAGGGGGGATTTTTTTAGGTAAACTATTTTACAAGCAATGCTTTTGCTTTTTGATACACATTTTCTTTTGTGAAACCAAAATATTTTGCAAGGTCTTCAGCTTTTCCAGAAAGTCCAAATTCATCAATACAAACAGTATCACCTTTTAAGCCTATATATTTATACCACATTGTAGAAGAGCCAGATTCAATAGCAATTCTTTTTTCAATATTTGAAGGTAGAATAGATTCTTTATATTGAGCATCCTGATTGTCAAAAAGAAATGTTGAAAACATATTTACAACTCTAACTGAAATTCCTTCTTTTTCTAATAAGTCTGCTGAGTCCAAAGCTAAACTCACCTCTGAGCCACTTGCAATTAAAATTAAATCAATTTTTGATTTTGATTCTTTTTTAATTATATAAGCACCTTTTAGTCCATCTTTATAATTAGTAAGTGAAAAATCCAAAACAGGTACTTTTTGTCTTGTTGTGACTATAATAGTTGGCGTAGTTTTACTATTTAATGCTATTTCCCATGCTGTTTTTGTTTCTGTTGCATCTGCAGGTCTTAACACATTTACATTTGGTATCATTCTTAATTCTGTAAGATGTTCTATCGGTTGATGAGATGGTCCATCTTCACCTACATAAATAGAGTCATGTGAAAATAAATAAATTATAGGTATTTCCATCAATGCTGCCATTCTTATGGCTGGTTTCATATAGTTTACAAATGATAAAAATGTTCCTATTATTGGTTTTATTCCTCCAAAAAGATATAATCCATTTGCAATACTACCCATTGCATGCTCTCTTACACCATATTGAATATTATGAGCCAAAAAGTTTGTCGGTGTAATATTTCCGGTGTCTTTAATTACAGTCATTGTTGAACTACTAAGGTCTGCACTACCAGACACAATAAAATCAATATCTTTACAAATTTCATTTAACACTTTATGTGCTGAGTTTCTTGTTGGTACAGAATCTCCAATTTTAAAATTAGATAAATTTTCAAAAATATTATCCGGTAATTTATAAGAAAAATTTTTATCAAATAATTCTTTTAATTCTGGGAATTTTTTTGTCCATTCATTGAATTTGGTTTGCCATTCTTCATATTTTGATTTTAATACTGCTTTTTTATTTTCAAAGTATTTAATAGCTTCTTTATCTACATAAAATTCTTCATTTATATTTAAAATCATTTTACAAGATGCAATTTCTTCTTTACCGAGAGGTGCTCCATGACATAAATTTGTTGATTGTTTTTTTGGAGAACCTTTACCTATTATAGTATTAGCAATGATTAACACAGGTTTATTATTTGATATTCTATTTTTTTCGGCTTCATCAAAACCTTTTTTGATATCTGCGAAATCATGACCTTCAATTTTAATTACATGCCAATTCATTGCCTCAAATCTTTTGCCAACATCTTCGGTAAATGTAACATTAGTACTTCCTTCAATGCTCGTTTTATTGCTATCGTAAATTACAATTAAATTATTAAGTTTTAAGTGTCCTGCGATAGAGCCTGCCTCATAACTTAATCCTTCCATTAAATCACCATCGCCAACTAAAGCAAAAATTCTATTATTAAAAATTTCATAACCTTCTTTGTTGAATCTTTGTCCATGTCTTTTACCAGCAATTGCCATACCAACAGCATTTGCAATTCCTTGTCCCAAAGGTCCTGTTGAAGTCTCAACGCCAGGTGTCAAATGATATTCTGGATGTCCTGGTGCTTTTGATTTTAATTGTCTAAAATTTTTAATATCGTCTAAGCTTAATTCATATCCAGACATAAAAAGAAGTGAATATAATAACATCGATCCATGACCTGCTGATAAAACAAATCTATCTCTATTTATCCAGTTTGGATTATCTGGATAATGATTTAATATTTCGCCAAAAAGAAAACTTCCAATTTCTGCACAGCCCATAGGAAGTCCAGGATGACCAGATTGTGCTTTTTCTACTGCATCCATTGATAATGCTCTTATTGTTTTTGCTGAAGCTTCTAAACCAAGTAAATTCATTAAATACTCCCAGAAAGAAAAAATAGCAATTATATCTAACTTGATATAATAGAAAAGATACAATAAGAATTTTTATTTGCCAAGAGTTACAAATTTATAATATTATCTAATTAAAAAAATAATCTATGGAAATTATTTGCACTCGCTTGACGAGTAAAAATCTGTATTTTTATAATATAAAATTGCTTAGCCTAATATAACAAAAAAAATGCAAATATTCAAATAAAATATTTTTAAAAATAGTATTTTGTAAAAAGTTATATATGTTAATATAAATACCAATTTTATCATAAATTTTAAAAAGAATATTTAATGAAATAATAAGTATTTAAGCATATCCATTCCCATTGATTCATAATAAAATAAATCTTAGATAAATCATGAAGTTCACGAAGATTGGAATAAAAATATTCTTTTTTATTAAAATTTATACTAAATATAATTCGATATTCGTGTTATTAAATTAAAATTTGGTCTACTAAAAATAATCAGAAAACGATAAAAAAGGGATGCCAGAAGTTATTTTACCAAGAATTATTTCTAAAGATTTTGTTATGATTTTTTTTGAAATTTTTGGAATATCTTGTTCATCTCGGACAACTATCCTTCCACCTGCATTACTCGTATGTCCTCCAGCAGTGCCAAAGCTTCCAACGATTTTTTTTATCGTATCGCCTGCATCTAGTTTTTTTCTTTGAGAACGAAAAGAAAGTTGTATAACATTTTTATAAATCCCCATAATTAAAACAACATTTACTTTATCACATCTAATCAAAAAGTCCGCTATTTCACCAATATAATCTGGATTTATTACATCTCCAAGACTTGATATAAGAAAATCATTATAAATTACTGCATTTTCAAGCCCTTTTCTTATATGAAGATAATAATCAAGTGGAAGATTAGGTTTTTCGATTGAAAATAATTTTTCTCTACTTATATTCTTTGATAATTCTTCCATTGAGACAAAATCAATCTTAAAAGCAGTTCTACCTTCACCAACAACATCAGTTTGAATCCCATAATATAAACCAGTTGCAACATTAATTGTAGGTTTTATCCCATATTCTTTAAAATAATTATAAATTATTGTGCATGAAGCCCCATATTCAAGTCTTATGTCAGCGTATTCTACCTCTAAAGAGGTTTTTTGTACTGGATGATGGTCAAAAATAATAGCTGGTAAAACATTGGGAATTAGTGGGTTATTGCCAGTGTTGGGCTGTGTATCCATTAAAATTATAGGTAAGTTTGGTAATGCATCATCTTCTTTTAGGTTTATTATAGGAATATCAAGAGCTTGTACCATCATATTATTTTCTGCTCTACCTATGATTCCACCATAAAATATTTGAGATTTCTTATTAAATACCTTATTTAATAGATAATGCAAGCCAAAAGAGCTTCCCAAAGCATCTGGATCGGGATTATAATGAGGAATTATTGCATACTCATCATATTTATTAATTATTTTTTCAAATTCTATTTTAAAATTATTTATATCTACAACCATAATGGAAATAATATACCACATTTTTATTTATTTGAATAGAAAAACATATTTATAATTGAAAAGAATAAAATATTTTGTTATACTATAACACAGATTAATCAGATTGTCGCAGATTACACAGATTAAAGTAATTAGATTTTCTGATTTTTGACAAACCTAAAACATTTGGGTATAAATATATGAATTTAACAAAAAATATAGAAAAAATAATTTTAGATTATTTATTAAATAACACAAAAGCCTTAACTATATATCTATTTGGTTCAATTCTAAAAGAAAACTTTAATAATGAAAGCGATATTGATATTGCAGTCATTTTTGACCAAAAAATACCTAAAGAGGACTTATTTAACCATTCTTTAAATCTTGGAGTTTTGTTAAAAAGAGACATTGACCTCGTGGATTTTAAAGAATCCGCTGTAACTTTGCGAATAGAAATAATTAAGGCCGGTAAAGTCATTTTTTGTGAGAATGAAGAAACTCGATTGTTTTATGAAATGATAAGCCTCACAGAATATCAAAAACTCAACGAAGAGAGAGAAATTGTAATAAAAACTAAATATGGTGACAAAATATGGATGTTATTATAGGTAAAATAGAGTCTATTAGTCGTTGTTTAACCAGAATAAACGAAGAATATGCTCAAAATGATGATAATTTATCAAATATTACAAAACAAGATTCGATTATTCTTAATATTCAAAGAGCCTGTGAGTTATCGATAGATATTGGGAATTTTATCATTTCAAAATATAAATTTGCAACTCCAAGAGTAAGTAAAGAAGTTTTTGATATTCTTTATGAAAACAAAGTAATATCCCAAAAAATCTTACTAAATTTACAAAAAATGGTTGGATTTCGTAATATTGCAATACATGATTACAAAAAGCTCGATTTAAACATCATAAAATTGATAATAAACAATAATTTGAATGATTTTAGAGATTTTTGTGAGGAAATTTTGGGATTTTTGAAAAAATAAGACGAATTGCTATGGAAACAAGGGTTATCTACCATAACAAATTACTCGGTTTTAATTTTAATCAATTTAACTGGGAAAATCTCGCACACCCGTGAACGATTGCAAGCGACGGCACGAAGAACGCGAAGAAGACACGAAGTTTCACGAAGATTTAATTGAAAAAATGTATTTTTAATGTATTTCTTTGAAATATTTGTGTCATTCGTTGTAAACTTTCTTTATTTATCAAAAATTTGCATAAATAAGGATATATACCAATTTTTTAGTAAAATATATTTTATAGTGAGAAAAAATTATGAGTTTGTTTAATATTAGTATTCAAGAATTAGCTCAGCATCTTATAAATGGTTTAACTTTAGGGGGTATTTATGCTTTAATAGCCCTTGGTTATACGATGGTTTATGGTGTTCTTAAATTTATAAATTTTGCTCATGGCGAGATTTTGATGCTGGGTACTTATTGTGGTTTGTTTGTTTTTAATAGTTTAAAGACAAATAGTAGTAATCCAATTATAATATTTGCTTTTTTTATAGTTGCTATGCTTATTGCAATGATTTTTAGTGCTATGCTTGGAATTATAATTGAAAAAATTGCATATAGACCGCTTCGTAAAGCTCCACGACTTGCTCCTCTTTTGAGTGCTATTGGAGTTTCTATAATTTTGATGAATCTATCAGCTGTGTTATTTGGCACAAAGTCAAAAAAGTTTGATTATCCATTTGACAATACTGCCCTAAATTTTTTGGGAATATCGATAACTCCACACCAAATTTTAATTATGATAGTTTGTATAATTTTGATGGTTTTACTAAAAGTATTTGTTGATTTTACAAAACTTGGTAAAGCAACCCGTGCGACAAGTGAAAATCAAAAAGTTGCAAGTCTTATGGGTATAAATGTAGATTTTATGATAAGTCTCACTTTTGCTATTGGTTCAGCCTTAGCTTGTTGTGCAGGTATTTTAATTGCTTTAGAATACAAAGTGTATCCAACTATGGGGACAATGGCTGGTCTCAAGGCTTTTATTGCTGCTGTTGTTGGTGGAATAGGTAATATAACTGGTGCAATGCTTGGTGGTCTCATTTTGGGACTTCTTGAGACATTTGGAGTTGTTATACTTGGTATTCCACAAGGTTTAAAGGATACAATTGCTTTTTCTGTATTAATTATAATTTTACTTATAAAACCATCTGGTATTCTCGGTAAGAATGTGAGGGAAAAAGTATAAATGATAAATTTTATTTTATTACTTGTAATTTATATAGGGATTTATTCAATTTTATCTTTAAGTTTAAACTTAATCGCAGGTTACACTGGACTTTTATCTTTGTGTCATGCCGCTTTTTTTGGAATAGGTGCTTATACAACAGCAATTTTGATGACTGGAGCTAAATTAGATTTTTGGAGTGCAATGTTAATTTCTGGAGTAATTTCTTCCTTATTTGGGATACTAATAGGGTTACCGACTTTGAGGTTAAAAGGGGATTATTTAGCGATTGCAACTTTGGGTTTTGGTGAAATTGTAAGAAATTTAATGATAAACTGGGATAGTTTAACGCGAGGACCGATGGGTATAAATAATATTCCATCACCAAATATTTTGGGGTTTAAACTTATTCCATCTCAAAAATGGCAATATGTAATACTTGTATGGCTATTTGTAATAATCATTTTTTTTATTTTGAATAGAATTATGCATTCAAGGTTTGGACGTGCATTATCTGCTATAAATGACGATGAAATTGCAGCTTTAGCGATGGGTATAAACACGACAAAATATAAAATAATTTCTTTTAGTATCGGTGCTTTTTTTGCTGGTATTGCAGGTAGTCTTTTTGCTGTGTTTAATCAATCAGTTTCTCCTAACACATTTGATTTTATGTTATCAATTATGATACTTTGTATGGTAGTATTAGGTGGAATGGGTAATTATCTTGCGGTAATCGTGGGGACTGTTATTATTGTTACTGCTGGAGAGTTACCGAGACTTTTGGGTTTTTCTAACGTTATTCCACCTCAAACAAACCAGATTTTATTTGGGCTTATTTTAGTTTTAATGATGATATATAGACCTCAAGGGATATTAGGTCGAAAAAGACTTGATTTTGGCAAAATTATCCAAAATTCTATTAAAAAAGAGGTGTAAAATTGAGCTTTTTATATACGGATTCATTAAGGAAAGAATTTGGCGGAGTTATTGCAGTAAGTGATGTTGATTTTAAGGTAGAAAAAGGGTCTATTACAGGACTTATTGGTCCTAATGGTGCTGGGAAAACAACGCTATTTAATAATATTACTGGACTTGACACGCCGACAGAGGGTTGTGTTTTTTTTAAAGGAATGGATATAACAAATTTGGCTTCCTATAAAATAACACGTCTTGGCATTGCGAGGACTTTTCAAAACATCAGACTTTTTAAAGAAATGACAGTTTTTGAGAATGTTATGATTGGCAGACATTTTAAAGGGACTCATCCTCATTTAACAAAAAATAGTTTTATTAACGCATTTCTAGGATTGATTTATGTCAAAAAAGAAGAAAAAGATATTTATGAAAACTCGTTAAAATGGCTTAAATTTTTGGGACTCGAAAATTTGCATAGTGAACTTGCAAAAAATTTACCCTACGGTAAACAAAGAGGTCTTGAGATTGCAAGAGCTTTGGCGACAGAGCCAGAGTTGTTATTTTTGGATGAGCCAGCTGCTGGGATGAATCCTTTTGAAACTGATGAACTTATGAAATTAATCAAAAAAATAAAAAATTTGGGTATTACGATAGTTTTAATCGAGCATGATATGAAATTAGTTATGAATATTTGTGATAATATTACTGTACTAAACTATGGCAAGAAAATTGCTGAAGGAAATCCCAAAGAGATACAAAATAATCCTTTAGTTATAGAAGCATATCTGGGGAAAAGCGAATGAAAAAAATTTTAGAAGTACAAAACATTGAAGTAAAATATGGAAATATAAAAGCGTTAAAAAATATTAGTATTAGCATAAATGAAGGGCAAATTGTTTCTCTAATTGGTGCCAATGGTGCTGGAAAATCAACACTTTTAAAGGCAATAGTTGGTTTAGAACCAATTACAAATGGAAATATTAGTTTTTATAATGAACAAATGTTTTCTTCACAAAATAATTCTAAATTATTTAACTTCTCAAAAAAAATAACGACAGATAAAATTGTAAAAAAAGGCATTGCTTTAGTGCCAGAAGGTAGGGGAGTCTTTGCAGATATGACAATTACCGAAAACCTCGAAATGGGTGCTTTTTTAAAAACTGATAAAACTTTTATAAAAAATAAAATCGAAGAAATGTTTAATATATTCCCAATCTTAAGGGACAGACGAAAACAAAAATCTGGTTCTTTATCTGGTGGCGAACAACAAATGCTTGCAATTGCAAGAGCATTGATGAGTATGCCAAAAATGATTTTACTCGACGAGCCTGGACTTGGACTTGCACCTCTTGTTATAAAAGATATTTTTGAAATCATAAAAAAAATCAACAAAAACGATGGTGTTACAGTATTTTTAGTCGAACAAAACGCAAAATCTGCTCTCCAACTCTCAAATAGAGGGTTTGTAATGGAAACTGGTTGTATTATAATGGAAGACGACAGCAAAAATCTCTTAGAAAACCCAAAAGTCAAATCAGCGTATTTGGGGGAGTGATAAAATATTAAAAACCACAGATAATACTGTCATTTGTCATAAATAAAATATATCAAAAAAAATGTAGAAAAGCAAATAAAGAAACATTTCTAATAAAAGTTGTTTTTTTGATGATCATTATACCAAGTATTTGTAAAATTTTTGTTAAAACTTGACTTTTTTTGTGTTTCAATATATATACAATAAAGAATGAGGTTATTATGTCTGATATTTTTAACAATTTTTTTATGATTTTAGTGGCTGTTATAGGCTTTGGTATTTTAGTTTTTTTTCATGAATTGGGGCATTTTGTTGTTGCTAAGATGTTCAAAATAAAGGTAGATGTTTTTTCGTTAGGTTGGGGACCAAAACTTATTGGTTTTAAAAGAGGCGAGACTTTATATCAAATCGCTTTGTTTCCTATTGGTGGTTATTGTAAATTTGCTGGGGATGAGATGACTACCGATTTTAAGGCAGTGTCAAATGATCCTAATACTTTTTATGGTGCAAAACCTCACAAAAGGTTACTCGTTGCTCTATTTGGACCACTAACAAATTATATAATTGCAGTGATTGTACTTTCGATACTAGCAATGGGGACTCATAAAGAATTTTATAGACCAAATAAAATTATATTATCCGATGATTTAAACTCACAAGAAAATAAAGAGCCTTCTCCTGCAAAAAAAGCAGGACTTTTAACTGGTGATCAAATAATAAAAATTAATAATAAAGAAATCGGTAGTTTTGAAGAGCTAAATAAATTTATGGTTTTAGATGGAAACCAAAAAGAGTTAAAAATTACTGTTAAAAGAAACGGTGAAATAAAACAACTTATTTTAAATCCAATCTGGGATCCATCTCAATTAAAAGCGATAATTGGAGTAATTTATTATCTTGATCCTATAATAAGGTATTCAAAAGACAATAAACTTACAAATTACCTTGGTTTGGAAGATAAGGACAAAATTATAGGATTGGATTCTGATTATGAGATTATTACAAATGTAAAAACACATGATTTTCTTACGAACAATTTTGCAACAAATAAAACAGGGGTTATCCATATAGAAAGAAATGGGCAAATTATTGATAAACAGATTGTTTTTAATGAATTAAACTATCATGTGTCACAAAAAGAGTTATTTTTAGATTATTATGTTCCAGAAAGAGTTATTAATGGAAAAAATCCAATTTCTGCATTTGTAAAAGGATTTAATGATAGTAATGAAATGATTAAACTTTCTGCAATTGGGCTTTATTCATTGATATTTAAGCCTAAAAAAGACATTACTAATCAACTTGGAGGTCCTATTAGGATAGGTCATCTTATTGGGGCGTCTACTGTTGAGGCTTTTAAAGATGGTTTTTATGAAGGTTTAAGAAATTTTCTATCAGTTATATCTTATATTTCTTTAGCATTAGCATTTTTTAACTTATTGCCTTTCCCAGCAGTAGATGGAGGGCATATTATACTAAATTTATACGAGATGATAACAAGAAAACCTTTGAGTCTCAAAGTTATTTATCTAATAAATTTTATTGGATTTATAATTTTAATTAGTCTTGCTATCCTTGTTGCATTTTTGGATATTTCAAATCTTTCAAAATAGCACGGAAAAAATAAAAGACCTGTCAGGTTTCAAAAGCCTGATAGGTCTGATAGTTATCAATAGTTTTATTTAAAAGATGCGATATTTTTGTCTTTTTTTAGATTTGAAACTATATTCAAATAGTCATCGAGTTTGCCGATAGAGCCTAATGTGTCTGCTTTATACAATTTAACTAAATCTATCCCAAGATTACTGTCAAAAATATGTTTTCTATCCATATCCGATATTCTATAAAAATAAGAATTTACCATGTGGTAATTTACTAAAAATTCTATTTCTTTGATAAATTTTTCGTCATAATTAAAGGTTTTTAATAATTTTTTTATTATATTAGCCCCAATCATTGAATGTTCGCCAAAACCCTTTCTTTTAGAAGGAATTGACTTACCATAGTCATGTAAAAGTAATCCATAAGCAAGTCTTAAAGATGGATATTTTATGTATTGAAAACAATTTAGCGTGTGTTGGAAAACATCACCTTCAGGATGTAACATTCTATCTTGATTAATACCTTTTAAGTCATTTAAAAATGGAAAAATATCTTCTAATATACCAGACTCTTCCAAAAAAACTAAAGCATTATAAGGATTTTTTGATATTAGAATATTTTCTATGTAATAAATTAGATTTTGGTAAGAAATACCTGAAAAATCACAAGAATTAACTAATTCAAAGTCAAATATATCTGTTTCTGATGTTATTAGAGCTAAATCAAGTAAATCTTCTGGATGAATATTTTCTACATCAAGAGTAACTGTATTTTTGTCCCTAAGATTTATATCAGAAATATTATAGAATTTTTGTTCTTTCAAATCGTAAAAAAAATTAAACAAAGGGTTGTCACATGAAATTCTTTTTAGATAATCAAAATGATCTTGTTCTTCAATCTCTTCTATATAAAAAGAAAAAATGTCTCCATCGTTTGATATATAAATACAATTTGATTTATAATTATTGTCAAACTTTAAATCTGGAATAATTTGTGCTAAAGAAGCAACATTTAAATCTGTTAGTATTTTGTATATTTTTGTTTTTATATTTTTATACTTGGCTATCGCAGTAGAACCATAGTAAAATAATTTTGATTTTTTAGATATTTCAAAAAGCTTATCTTCGAGACTATTTTTGTGCATAAAATCCATTTTCTTTCATATACCAAAAGGTTTTACCCGTAAAGCGAGTACATGTCATTTTGTCAGAAACTAACATAGATTAACAGATAATCGTAAACTGAGATATAAAATCTAATCCGTGTTAATCTAGCATAATCTGTGTTATAAAACTTGTCGGATATTAACCGAATGTTTTACTTTTGTCAAAAAGATATTTTAATAATTTTTCTTCTTACTAAAAAACATTGTTTTACTAACTGTCTAACTCTTGACCATTTGGTGTAAAAAAGTTACAATGGGCAATAATGAAAGACTCTGAAAGGAAAGAAATGTTTGAAATAATTGAAGAAAATTTAGTAAATTTTGAAAAACCAGCAAGATATACAGGTAATGAAATTGGGATTCCACCAAAAGATTTTAAAGATAGTGATGTTAGATTTTTGCTTTGCTATCCAGATGTTTATGAAGTAGGAATGTCAAATTATGGTCTAAAAATATTATATGATAGGCTAAATAAGCTTGATTTTGTTAGTTGTGAGCGAGTTTTTAGCGTTTGGCTTGATTTTGAAAAGTTTTTACGTGAAAAACAAATAAAATTATTTTCTTTGGAGTCAAAAACGCCAATTGATCAATTTGACTTTGTTGGTTTTTCTCTGCAATATGAATTATTATTTACAAACATTCTAAATATAATGGAACTTGGCGGAATAGAAGTCTTTAGAGAAAAAAGAGGCGAAAATACACCAATTATAATAGCAGGCGGTCCATGTTCGGTAAATCCAGCCCCTTTTGCTCCATTTATTGATCTTTTTCTTATTGGTGAAGGTGAAGATGTTTTAGAAAATTTTGTAACTCAATATTCTACCTATAAGAAACAAAAATTGAGTAAAGACGAGATAATTAAAAAACTTTCGCAAATAGAAGGGATTTACTCACCAAAA
>Ga0209727_1001361_pt1 | contig 20471 bp, 26 predicted proteins | sample RifGroC1_FD_183995 | JGI IMG/M metagenome (GOLD analysis project Ga0209727, IMG submission 183995) | Groundwater microbial communities from Rifle, Colorado, USA - Groundwater C1 (SPAdes) (version 2) | ecosystem: Environmental > Aquatic > Deep subsurface > Groundwater | place: Rifle, Colorado...
TAAATCACAATGATAACTACCGGTTATAATGCCCTGTACCAAGTGACAAAAGCCCTTGGTCCATTCAGTAAGCGGGAAAGGACCGTTTACAAAATGTACACAACTGAAACAAGGATTAATCTGAAAACCGTCTTTATCCAAACCAGATAACTTATAGTTTAACTCTTCTTTAACAAAAGGCTGTGTAAAAATTATATTGTCATCATTAATAGGTAATTTAATCTCAACCAAAAGACCCTGTGAGTTATCTAATTCATAGGATAATATATCTTCATTTTTTAATAATTCAGAGGTATCTTTAATATCTTGAGTAACCTGTTCATTTGCAATATTAAAAAATATACTTGCTTTAGAGTCTTTTGGCACGGGCCGTCCGTGTCGCTTATAGTACCAAATTGCAGCCATTTGTTTACAGTCTTTAATCTGTTTTTGTGTAATCGGCCGTCCACTTGACTTTTCTTTTTTGGCTATACACGAATCACGAACTGCTTCATAGTCTGCTGGAATTATAATACACCCCTTTACGAAATTTTACTTTCCATATCTTCTTAGGATACAATAATATAGAAAGTATAAATATTTTTTAAAAACACATAGATTATAAGTATGAAAAAATTATAAAATGCTATAACTTGTTTATTTTCTTTTATTTACTAAAAATAAGCTTTAAAACCTCGAATAAGCCAGTAATTAGCATGCCGCCAACGCCGCCTAATCCTAATTGTTTGGCGTTAGATATTCTCATACTGGTTACCGTATCATTCAGGGTTTTGAAATCTTTTTCCAAAAACTGTTTAAAATCACTTTTAAAATTATCTAAATTTGTGGTTGTTTCTTTAATCAGCGCCTGCAAAGTAGCGTTTTTAATATCGGATTTATTAAAATGCTCTTGCTGGTGCTTAAATTCATCGCTTAATCGTTCTAACTCTCTCAGAACGTATTTTGACCATTCATTCCATCCATTTGAAGATTCGGGAGTACTCATAGCATTCACACCTCATTATAATAGTTTTTTATCTTTGTCTCGATATAATTTTTAGTAATTTGAACTCCCTGTTCATTAAATATATATTCATTTAATTTTAGTATCTCGTCAAAAGAACTCCCAAATACAATATCAGCGTCTTCAATATTGTCAAAAACATTACCAAGAGCGTTGTCAAAATATTCTTTTTCAAGGGGGAAATCTACTGAATTCATTAAATAATTATAAACTTCTATCATTTTATCACTCGTATTTCCTTCCAATCTAGGCGTTACTTTGACCTCCTTTTTATTTACCTCCGTGTCTTTAGTTTGTTTTTTTATATTGGTTTTATCATCAGGATTAGGAGAATTTGTTTGCGGATTAGGATTCTTACTAGGATTAGCACTAAATGGTGTGGCTGGACGCATCATAATATCATCAAGTTCCTCTTCCTTTTCCGTCTTTCTTCTTTCGGCCTCAGAATCAAGCATATAATTTGCTTCTTCGAGCGTGGTTTCCTTGGATAGCAATCCCCTATCATAAAGAGCAAGTACTATATTACGCACATCATCTTTATTAATACGCGGTTTAATAAACCGAATTTTGACTTTTTTGTCTGTAAAATCATTTTCTTCCAATATTTTATTGAGCGTATCTTCCGTACATGCTTTAAATTCACTTCTATATTCTTCTAATCTCTCAACAAGAAACATTATCGCCGCCCAAACGTCACCGGCCCTATCGCCTTCTCCGGTCAATAACGCAAGAGGGACACCAAGAGCATAAAGAATATCTGTATTTGCATCTTTATAACGTTCACCATATTTTAGTACATCCCCACTAGGACTTATATGAATATGTTCAACGTCAAATGACCAAACAAGAGTCATCGTAGGAGAGGGTTTTTGCAATAATGAAGCGAATGCATTAAGTCTTGATGGAGACCAGGTTTCAGGAATCTTTGGATCTCCTATTTTATAAATAGTAACCGAATTAATCATACCATCTATTGTGGAATCATCCAATGCTCGTAACTTACGTTTAGAAGATACGGCCAAAAAGGAACGAGTAAGATAAGGTATCCCCCATGCAGAATACATACTTCCTTTTCGCTTAACATGATATGTGAAATAAGGATCTAATATAATATCTTGATTAGAACCAAGTTTATTCCTCACTTTAGTAGGAATAGATTCCAAAATCTTCTCACGGTCTTTTCTCGTAAGATTTAATTTCTTGCCAAACAATCTGTTATAAGAAATTTTAACAAGTTTGTTGCCAAACTGTACCATTTCTTCGGGCATTTCTATAATTTTAGGATCTAAAATAACCTGACTAATGGGTAGACGATATTTACTTTTAAGTGTGTCAACAAGAATCTGGCCCCATTTAGAATATAAAAATACATTACCACAAATATAATATTCAAGAGCAATATTTTTATTTAATGCATCAATACCAGTTACAACATTATTATTGCCTTTATTTACATTATTACAAAAATATTCCAATAATTTATATGCTTTATCTGACTTTTTTAATCCTTCTATTTTGAATTTACTAAAAACAGTATCAACAAATAAATCAATTACAGTGCCGACAACACCTTCCCATATATATAATTTACGACATAAATCAATTTGATCATAAATATCTTTAGTAGTGTCATTATATTCTTTGCAGTCTTTTAGATAAGAAATCGGCCCTGGTTTGTTAGAAGGAATAGCAACACCAACAGCCATTAATCTTTCATTTTCACGTATTTTAACCAACACTGGCTCAGAAGAAGACTGCACTTCTGAAACTAATTTATATATACTTTCCTTATTATTTACATCTGCATTTATAAATTCTGTCATTTTTCATCTTCCTTAATTAAGTTAGCCAAAATCCAGTGGGTACAGTTCTATTTACACCTATTGTCAAAAGACCCAATTGACTCTTATATAATAAATTAGCCGCATAATTAGCCAGCACAGCGGAAGTTATACGATCTTTCCCTAGCTTGGGATTTTCTTCAAAAGTAAGTCCTTTAGTAGTTGCCCTTGGTGTTAAATGTTGCATCTCGGCTTTCAACATAGCAAATTCTTTACCATGCTCTTCAATAGATAAATTAGGATCTCGTCTTATTGTAATTGGAAACAGTATTTTCCTATGCTCCATATCGGCTTTAAACGTAGTATACATATAATCTATTAATGTTGTATGAAAATGAACAATCTCAAGAATAGGCAACACGCGCTTTGAGTCGTAGTTTTCTTTATCCAGCACCTGATCCATTGTTACTATAGAAGGAAAAATCTGCCCATCTTTGACCCATGGCTGAACTAATAAATCTGCGATGGCCTGCCCACCACCACCATAATCCATACAAATCTTTATTACATTAAATTTTCTAACGAACAATTGTTCGCGTATTAAATCAACAAGTAAGGGTGTTTCTACGCCTTTTACAGTTACAACTCTAGTTATATGACGGGTGCTATCTTTGAGTAATTTCATAAGTGTGATAGCAAAATTATCGCCTTCTTTGGATCTGGCTGGATCAACACCCATTACATATTCGCTATCTGGGTCTCCTTCGAATTCCATTTCTACCGGACTAATTCGCGGCTCGCATCTAGTTATTAACATAGATGGGAAAAAATTAGCGCCCTCAGAAGGAAAATAACCAGCATATTCCATTAAAAATTCATCAAGGGTTTGATCATGAAATTGCTCATTAATATAATTTAAATCAATTCTAAATTCATCGTGATTAGCCATTATAACATCTATGAAATTATAAGAAGTGCAACTATATAACTCTGGCTTAAGAATACTGTTTTTCTTATGACGTAAATACTGTTCATAGAAGTGATTAGTTCGATAACTTGGTGTCGAGGCTATAATTAATTGATTAACCTTCCGTCCTTTTTGTACAACAAGAAATGGTCTAACTACAAGCTTTATGGTTTGTTCGTCATGATAGCTATATTCATCTAGCACGCAAATTTCGTATCGGCGTCCCCTAATTTTTGCTCCATCATTACCTATAGGGAGACCTTCTACAAAAGATCCATTAAAAAATTTGACAATATTTCTTTCTGTTGTTCTAATTACATGTCCGCTTGTTGCCGCACGAAAAAATACACTTTTAGAATATAATTCATCAATATAGTCAAATATATATCCTGTCTGCCTAAACGAAGGGGCTATAACTCCAAGTGATATACCGGGATACAACATACATTTTATAACTGCAAATACAGCAATCAAAAAACTTTTCGAACTTCCGCGGCTCCACTTGAGACAACAGTAAGGTTTAGCCCAAATTTCACGGAGTTGCATTCTTTGGAACCAAATTAAATCAACGCCTAATATATCTCTTACTGCTTCAACTGGATTTTCACGATAAAATTCTATAATCTGCTCATATTTAGTAAGTCCATATAAGTCAGACTTCATCATTCTAGCAGAAGCTAGGGACTGTATAGAAGGGACAGATTTATTAAATCTTGTATTAGCTTTCTTCCGTCTTTTGTATGTCGTTTGCATCTGTATCATTTGTCTCTATGATTATTTTCGGTTTGTCTTCATCCACATATTCAAATTCTTCTTCGGCCCTTGACATAATATCCCTTATCTCAATAGGAATGTCTGTAGGCCAGTCTTTGTTATCGTGTTTTATCTGGAGAGCCATTTCTTCCATTTGATCTTTACGATTTATTTTTTCAATAATTTTCTTTTTGCGTTCATAAAGCTGAGATAATTGGGCTATATTACCATCGGTTTCGCTCGTGGCGTTTTCACGCTGCTCACGAGTAATGCCTAGTGCCTTTTGCGCATCTATCATTCGTTTATAGCTATAATTAAGCTGGAAATCAAGATCCTCATCCTGATTTTGCATCTTCTTTTTCATTAATCTCACTTGAGTAAGCTCTTCAAGAAGAAGTTGCATGAGTAGCGCCCAGTCAGAAGAATTGTTAAATTCAAATTCTTGTTTGTAAAAAGCCTCCCTTTCCTGCCAAAATTTCTTTTCTTCCGTGGAAAGGATGCTTCTTAATGCGGCGGCAGACATACCGGGATAAAGATCTTTTGTTTTTCTCTTATCGGTGAGTTCTTCCTGTATTTTAACCTGTTCAGCATTATAATAATTGTCTACATAATCCAATCTACTTTTAAGGGCCTTTGTGTTCCATTTAGTCTTCCATTCAACTCGTTTTAGGAATGACTTTGGAGCGCAGATCCATCCAACTTTACAAATTTCTATAATTTCTTCAATTTTCTTTTCAATGGATATACCATTTTTCAAAAACTGAGGATTATTCCTATAAAACCCCGTCAAACCAGATCTTACAGTGTTTAAATCCTGTTCATTTGGGTGTAAAACTATCGCATTAGTAAATTTTCTCTTAGTCGGCATCTAACATATCCCTCTTTTACGAAAAATTGGTCAAAAAATTAAATCACGCTCTATTTTAGAACGTGATTTAATTGAAAAATGTATAAAAAAATCAATTTTGGATCAATTTTTAGATCTAAACTCTAATATTTTTTGAGCAATCTGCAATAATCGGTATTTAGATGCTCCTTTACCCGTATAGCCCAATTGACGAGATATATTATCAAAATTACTAAAAGGTTCGTTTACAGAAAATAAATAACTTAATATTTCAAAATCTTTCTTGGACAAGAATGATCTATAGTGTTCAAAGTCTGCTGTAAAATCTATCATATCATGATTATCATTAATCATTATATCAGAATCAGTTATATCCATAAATCGTTTATCAAACTTATTAATTTGTCTCATCATCGTTTTAGAAGCAAATATTACTATTATATGTAGTTTTTCCCTAAGCTGAATTAAAATTTCTTCTTGAGCAATTTTAGGGTCCTCTTCGAGCTTTTTACGTATAAATTCCCAAGACTTAATTCTAGCTTCTTGTGTTATATCATCTCGATATCTTGTTGAGAATCTATTAGTTAGAGAAGTTAGATTAGGTTCTATTTTTAATAAGATCTGTTCTATACATTTTTCTATTTCGTCTATCATCTTTTAAACACCTTATACAATAACCATCAACTAATTTAATATTCTCATTACCGCATGAGCTACAACAAATTATATCTTTAGTTAGTAAACTTAATTTACGGAAAAGATCTCTAACTATTGACAAAAAATCTCTATTATCCGAATACAGAACCCTATATAAAAAAATACCTCTCTTTTTTAATTCTAAGTATTTTTTAGAATCTAGAAATTTCTGCAATCTGAATTTACTATTATCTTTGCCATGAAAGAACTCTAAATAATGAGAATGAAATTCGCCATCAATCTCGATACCACAAGAAAAATCCGGTAAATATATATCCAAAAACTGTCTATTATCTAAATAGTATTCTTCTACAATACGTATAGAAGGTAAATATTCTTTTAAAGCATCTACCATTGCGATATGACGCTTAGATCTTCTATTTATTTGTTTCTTCATGGGCCAAGTCTTCTATCTCTTCTAAATATTCATAATCTACCTCATCCCCACTATGAATCAAAGACTTAAAATTAAACTTCTTATTCTTAAATTTAAATGATTTTCTTTTCCGTGGATATTCATCAAAATCATCATTATTATAATATCTAGATTTTTTATGTTCTTTTTTCAAAACATCACCGCTCCTTAACTGTAATTCATATTTTTCATTTCTGTACGATCAAATGATAGACAGCTTTGACAAACCATAATTGATGTTTTTAATAATTCATTTATATTTCGATATCTGCTATAAGCATATTGATATCGTTCAAATTTCATTTTTTCATCATATAAGGTTGTTTGTTTAATTTCACCACTTAAATTAATTGAAATAGAAAAATTTTCAATATAACTCTTTCTAAGCGTAACCGGAACTTTGGATAAAACAGGATCTGAGTTTATGCCCTGAACAGCCAAAGATTCAACCAAATCCATGTATTTTTCTTGTCTTCCACGTCTAAATGACATTTTATCCATTAATTCACCAAAACGAGCCATGAAAGATAGCATATCTATCATTTTATTTCTAAGTTCATTGCCGTGCAACGACCTATCAACGGTCTTTAAAAATTCTAGTACCTCCAAACATTCTTTATCCACTAATTTTACAAAATCTTCATGCGACAACATGGCCTTTTATACCTTTTTCTGAATTAATTATCTTGATTTTGATTTTTTAAAACTATTCAAAATCTCTTGAAAATCTTGTTTCAGAATATCCATCTCTTCTTTGGTAATTTTATTATCTTCAAGAGCAGAAGTCAAATCTACAAAAAATTCTGTAATTTCCTTCAGTGCTTTTTTAACAAAAACAAAAATACCAAACATACCTAATATGACTATTAGAGTAGTAAGTATTGTGGGCAAATATTCTTGCATAATAACCACCTTTACATTTTTTTTCTAATTACTCGACCAGGCTTAATAAACCTGTCAACAGTGCTGGAATCATCCAGCAAAGACATTAATTTAACAAATAAATCCTTAAGAGCCTTAGTATCACCGTCAGCCGTATGCTGATCTTTTATTTTTATCCCAAATAACCGACATAAACCAGACATACTATAATCAAATCCTGTATCCTTCAAACCAGGTAAAACGTCCCTAGCCAATTCAAGCGTATCTAAAAACATAAAATCATCAAAGAGTATTCCACCGCATTGAAGCATAAATTTAGCATCAAAATTATGTGCATTATGTGCAACAAACACGCAATCAGAATATTTTACGTAAATACGATTTAATACACTTTTTACATCCGGTGCTGTTTTTAACATAGCATTACTAATCTTATTAATAGCAGTCACGTCTGGCGTAATTTTTTTATCCGTATGGATATAACTATGATATTTATCCTTTTTTATATTAAATGGTAGAATACTAATTTCTAATATATCATCAGTTTTATACGATAAACCCGTTGTCTCTATATCAAAACATACATATTTATTTCCATTATATGTAGAAATATTATCCAATAGATTGTTCTTCACCCGGTTCTCCTTTTTCTCCCTTTTTAAAATCATCTATTCTGAAATTTATTTCCATACTTTTAAGAAAATTAGATACCAATTCTTTATCTTTTTCCCGATAAAAAGAATTATACGCTGTACGTAACATATCTTTCTGAAGTTCTGGACTTTTATTGCCCAGATTATCAATCAAATAAAACTTATCTCCTGGCATGGATCTCATAATAGATAATATGTTAAAAAATCCTTCAGTAATAAATTTAACAACAAGCAATAGGGTTTTAAAATTATAATCTTGTTTCAGTCTTCTAAAAGCCTCAAGGGCCTCGCCTTTGTAAGTAACTATAAAACTATCTCGTACATCTTCAGACTTCTTATTTTCAATTTCATAAGCTTCTTTTTGAGAGAGTAAAAATTCCATATAGCGACTAATTATCTCATTTTCTATCATAATAAACTTTGAAAATTCCGTTGTAAGAATGCTGAAATCAACGGGATAAGTTTCTTTGCATTTTTCGCATTCCATTAGTAATGAAGACGAATTACAATTCCCACTACACTTGGGACATTTTATAATTGGTACAGTAATTTCCAGTTTGTTCTCTTTAGCTTTTCTGCCTGCCATTATTATCACAACTCTCTAAAATAATATTCTGTAAATAGTTAGTAGTTTTAATTATATCTAAAATTTGATCATTTGACCAAGAAGTTATCTTGATCTCGAATCTAGATTTTGATTTTAAAAATCCAAAAATATCCTTATATGCCCAATTTAGATAAGATACTTCCTTTTTAGATTGTGGGTCCATATTATTACGTAATTTCCTACTTTTCATTCTATTAAGGAGTTCTTTATCAGAAATATCTAAAAAAATCATATAAGCTGGAACGGAATAATCTTCTAATTTGAAAGAATAGGCCAAATCATTAATCAATTTCATATTTTCTTCATATATGTATTCTCTATCTAGTAAAGATGAAGAGTTATAATCATTGGATTGATAAACTAAGGTAGAAGGAAAGGATCTGTTAACAAAAACTGTATAACCCTTTATTGACCAAGCTATTGCGGCGGTTAATGCCGCAGCTCTGGAAGTCATTAAAGAATAATAAGTTATAGAGTTTTTTACACCATCATTATATTTTAAATCTTCGAGACCAAAATGAAGATTAAATCGTTCTTTAGAATATAAGAATTGTCTAAAATTGGGTATTGGTTCGTTTATGCAAATAGAATGTTTAAAACTTGGCTGATCTTGCAAATTTTTAATAAGAGTGGATTTACCACAATAATCAGGTCCTTCAAAAACAATAATTGATCCCCGAGTAGATTTTTTAACTTTTTTCGTTTTAGCTTGCAACTTTCTGGCTCCTCCAGCGTACATGGTGTACGCAAACACAATTTGGTTCGGTGACATTCCCCATACGCCTTAATATGAAGAATGTTTCAGGAAAAGGAAGATAAAGTGAAAATAACTCTGGCTGGATATAATTTGGATGCAAATATAATTGATGGTTTTAAATATCTATCACCTAATTCTATATTCACGCCAGAAACTATTTCGGCCGCCTATGCCCGTATAAGCCGCAGTGAAAAAACGATTGATGAACTTAGATATGAATCTATTAAAGATGTTGAATCTGCTCGTAAGTCTACAGAAAACATAGTATTTGGCTACAATCATTATTCCGTGGCAGAACATGCCGTATTTAACTTTGATATATGCGATGTATCTAGATTGGCCTCAGAATATATCCAAAAACATAGACTTATAAGCTGTACGGAAAAATCACAAAGATATACCGCTGCTAATGGTGGCTATGTACTCCCCGAAGAATTTAACGTAGATTTGAAAATTAGAAATATTTGTCAAAATCTTATAATAGAACAATTCGAAACCTATTATCAGATATTAGATAAATTATTAGTCTATTTTAAAGACAAATATCCTGATAAAAAATATAAAGAAATAGACTTCATGGCCAAAGAAGATGCTAGATACATCCTTCCTCTTTGTGCTACTAGTCAATTCGGTCTTACTCTTAATGCACGTAACCTAGAACATCTAATATTGACCCTCTATTCTTCTAATATCTTAGAATTAAGACAAATAGCAGACTGTTTACTAAATTCTAGTAGAAAAATTACCCCTTCTCTTATTAGATATATAGATCCTACTCCTTACGTAAAATACGCTAAAGTAGAAGTCCAGTCTTATTTGGACGAATATAAATTGATAAATAAAGAACATAAACTATCACTAGATTTAGTAAGCCTTATATCTTGTGATAATTTAGACTTATTAGTTGCGTCTATTATATATAGTTTAGGCTATGGGAATTATAATTATTGTGAAAAAATAACTAAAAGTCTTTCTAAAATAGAGACTGAACAATTATTGCGCATTGCAACTAAAGATATGGGCATACACGATTCTCTTATGAGAGAATATGAACTCGTAGATTTAATTTTCGAAATAATCATCTCAGCGGCTGGTTATGGTCAATTAAAGCGTCATAGAATGACAACTCAAATAGTTAATGAATATGATATTTATCTTGGTGTTACAGTGCCAGAATCTATTCAAAATAGCTGTTTTGATATTTATAATGAAATTATCAAAAAAACCAACAGAATTTATTTAGAAATTAATAAAAAACTCCCTAATCATATTTGTTCCTATATACTTACTAATTCGCATAGAAGAAGAGTACTACTTAAAACTAATTTAAGAGAGATGTATCATATTGCAAAACTCAGGACCAAACCAGAAGCACAATGGGACATTAGACAAATAACTAATAAAATGATAGGTCTAATAAAAGATAAAATAAGTATTCAAATGGGGATTTAATGGATATTAGTATTTACACATTAACACTAGGACGAGAACTCTATTTAGAAAGACTTATAGAAACTATATTATTAGATTTTAATTACTATATTAACTCATGTAAAAAGTTAAAAATAGAACATCATATAGGATTTCAGGGAATAAAACTAAGTAATAAATTACAATCTATTTTAGATAGATATCAAGAAATAGCAAAATCTCAAATAGACTTTAATTTACAATTACATTTATGGGATAAAAATTACGGGGCGGGCGAAGGAAATAATAAAATAATACCTTTTTTAAAAGGAGACCTAATTGTTAAATTAGATGATGATGCTGCAATTAGATCACAAAAATTCTTTAGCCATATATTAGAAATAAATAGAATCAACCCTTATGTAGTTTTCAGTCCATATCCAGTAGGCTTAATTAATAATCCAGGAGGAATTCTATCTAATGATAGATATGTGCTTTATGGACAAAATACGAATACATATTATACTTTTAGAATAGTAAATCATGTGGGTGGGTTTGGACGCATCTCGCCCGCAAAATACGTTAAAGGTTTTAAATGGCCAAATGATTTAAACAACAACACAAGCGGTAGCGAAGATGTGAATTTTTCCTATTATTGTAGAGATAATAATATACAAACATGTTATTTAGAAAATGCAATTATAATAGAACATCAAGAAAGTACGTTAGGACAAATAGAAAGGACTCTAAATTTATAATGAAAGAGACAAAATTATTAAAAGAACTAATTGTAAAAAATAATTATAAATATGGAATAGAACTTGGAGTTAGACAAGGAATAACATGTTTTGATCTTTGTCATGATTTAAAAGATTTGAATATGGTAGAAATTGATTTATGGCCAACTAATGAAAATATATATGGTATTCTCTCTTTGGAAGGAGAAACATTTGAACTAAATGAAAATAATTATAATGTAGCAAAAGAAAGATTTTCCAAATTTGGGGATAGAATAAAAATAATTAGAAAATATACTTTAGACGCGGCCAATGATTTGGCCGATAGCTCGTATGATTTTATATTTATAGATTCTACTCATACATATGATAGTCTTAGAAAAGATATTTTAGCCTATTTGCCAAAAATAAAAGAAAGTGGCATGGTTTGTGGCCATGATTATGTTTCTGCATTTAACGGAATTATCAAATGCGTTGAGGAATTATCAGATATCAAAAATGACATTAATAATGGAATATTTGTAGATCAATATACATTATGGTATATTTATAAAAAAAATGTAAAGAAATCATTTTATGAAAATACAATTATTAGATAAATTTTGTATTATAATTAATCCATATCTATTGTCTAGAATTTCTAAATTATTATTTTCTATACAAGAATTTAATTTAGGTTATGATTATGATATATGCTTAGTACATAATAAATTTGAAACAAAAGTTAAAAACACAAGCTCAAGATTAAAAAATGAAATAGATGAATTAAGTGTTTATTTATATAAACAAACAACAAAAAACATAAATTATTCTCTTATAGAAAGAGAAAATATTGGCGAAACACATGGGGCATTTAGAATAGGATATTTACTTAATAGAAATTTATATAAATATTATTTCTTTATACAAGAAAAATCAAGAATATTAAAAGGAAATTTTCTTAAAGAGTACGCAAATTTATTTGATTCAAATTTGAACATTGGTTTAATTTGTCCCCATATTGGGGCTGGGCATATATATCCATATGCTATAAAATCATCATTTTTTTGCATAAAAAATGAAATTAATTTGTTGGGGTGGAAAGAGCCTAAAACAAGGGCGGAAGTAGAATTACAAGAAATGGAATTTTTCTATCCATATATAAAAAATTTAGGTTATGATTGTATGCAATATGGTTCTGGCAAAGAATATATGGCATATTTTGATGATGATGGAAATATAAATGCTTTTAACCCAATTGCATCAACAACTTTTATATGCTAAAAAATAAAAAAATAACAATACAATTGATAAATGCTCCACAAATCAATGTAATTGATGACAGATTAGAGCCGCCATTAGGTTTAATGAGCATTGCTGCAAATTTAAATAAAAATGGATATTATAATGTAAGTATTAATGATTTATGCGGAACTGATCTTTCAACAATTAATATAGAATATGCTGATATATATGGTCTAACAGTTTATACACCAACTATAAACACCGTAAAAGAAATTGCTCGATTGTGTAAACAAAAAAATAAAAATTGTAAAGTAATATGTGGCGGCATTCATGCAATGCTAATGCCAGACACTTTATTAAAAAATAATAATATTGATTGTGTTGTTTTTGGATTTGGGGAAGAGGTCATAATAGATATAGTACAAGATTATCCAAATATTAAAAATACATATTATGGCCAAATAACAGATTATAATAAATTACCACATCCAAATAGAGACTTAATTAATTTAACTTCTTATTCAAGAGTGATTAATGGGAAGCCAGTTGCAAGTATTCAGACTACAATAGGTTGCCCATTTAATTGTAGTTTTTGTCTAGAAAATAAATTATGTAAAAAAATAATATCAAAATCTCCAGAAAATGTATTGGCAGAAATGTCAAATATTGTATGGAAATATAATTTATCAACATTTATTTTTTATGATGATGTATTTACAATTAATGAAAAAAGATTATACAAAATATTAGATTTAATAGAGCCATTACAAATACTTTTTGACTTCCATGGTCGCGCCAATCAAACAACATATGAAAATTATATAAAAATTAGACGTGCAGGAGGATTTACAGCAAGATTAGGAATAGAATCTTTTAGTAATAAAATGCTTAAATTAATGAATAAAAAGGCCACAGCACAAGATAATCTTGACACAATTAAAATGGCAAAAGATGCTGGGTTATTAACTAGAATATTTATTTTATTTGGTTTTCCTGGAGAGGATGAAAGAACTGTTGATGAAACAATAGCCGGTATAGAAAAATCAGATCCAGATCAATTATTTCTATCTACATTTATACCATATCCAGGCTCTGATGTCTGGAATAATCCAGAAAAATATGATATTACTCATTTTGATAAAGATTATAGTAAGTATTGTTTCGCATCCAAAAACATTAAAGGATTCAAAGTATTCTCAACGAATAATATAACAAATGACAAATATTTTGAATTACAAAATCATATTACAAATTATGTATATAGTAGAAATTTTAGAGGAGTCGTCCCCAAATATCATAGTAAATTAATAGATAATATGGAACCAAAATAATGAATGCGAAAGAAAAATTAATAAAAAGTATCAAATCTTATTTAGAATCTAAAATTCAAAATAAATGGACACCAGGAAAAGATTGGATCAAATATGCTGGACCATATTTTGACGATAGTGAATATATAGCTGGAATACTATCATTATTGGATGATTGGCTTGTTCTTGGTAATAATACACTAAAATTTGAAGAACTATTTCCATCATTTCTTGGACAAAAATATGGAATATTAACAAATAGCGGCTCAAGCGCCAACTTATTATTATTCGCGGCGATGCAATCAAAAAATCTATATAATCTAAAAAAATGTAAGGTATTAGTACCAATAGCAGGATTCCCAACAACTATAAATCCAATACTTCAATTAGGGTTTGAGCCAATATTTCTCGACATAGAATTAAATACATTAAATCTAAATATAGATCACTTATTATCTAAATTAGAAAAAAATAAAGATGCCAGAATATTATTTTTTGCTCATGCAATGGGCAATTCACCAAACATGAATATTATATTAGACATAGTTAAAAAATATAATTTAATTTTATTAGAAGATGTGTGCGATGCGCTTGGGTCAACATTTAATAATATACCATTGGGTGGATTTGGAGAAATGGCAACATGTTCTTTCTATCCCGCACATCATATTACATTGGGTGAAGGTGGTTTTGTGGCGACGAACAACATAAAGACAAAAATGATTCTTAGAAGTCTGAGTGAATGGGGCAGGGCATGTTATTGTATTGGTGATAAAGCCAGTTTAAATAAGGATGGTTTATGTAAAAATAGATTTAACAATTGGATACCAAAAATAAAAGACTCTATATTTGATCATAGATATGTATATTCAGAAATAGGATATAATTTGAGACCGCTTGAGCTACAGGCAGCAATTGGCATCGAACAACTAAAAAAAATTCCACTTATGAAAGAAATTAGAAATAAAAATCATAAATTATTGTATAATATATTTAAAAAATATGAAGAATTTTTTATTTTACCCCAAAAAACAGAATTATGTGTGCCCAATTGGTTTGCATTCGCCCTAACTGTTAAAAATAATAAAATAAAAAGATCAAATTTTTGTAAATATTTAGAAGAAAATAAAATACAAACAAGACAATATTTTGGTGGAAATATAATGATGCATCCAGCATACTCTGAATTTGATATAAATTTTGATGAATATGAAAATGCAAATAAATGTATGGAAAATACATTTTTTCTAGGCATCGCACCAAATATAACAGAAAAACAAATTGACTATATAAAGAAAATGGTGGATAAATATTTTGACATATAAAAATATTTTTTTAACTGGTGGGTCTGGAACTCTTGGAGCAGAATTGCTTAAAATAAATAATACAATTATAGCACCGTCTAAATATAATTTTAATATAAAAAATCCAATTAGTAAATTAATGAAATATATAAAACAATATAATGCAGATCTTTTTATACACGCAGCAGCATATACAGATCAAGTTAGGGCAGAGCTAGAATGCGACAAAGTAAGGAATATAAATATTTTTGGCACATTAAATATTGTAAATTTATGTAATATTTTGAATATACCATTAGTATTTATCTCAACTAGTTATGTATTTGATGGCAAGAATCCACCATATAATACTAATAGCCCTATTAATCCAATTAATATATATTCAATAACAAAGGCCGCTGGCGAATTAATAGTCAAAACGTATTCTAATTCAATGATAATAAGGACCAGTTTTATTAAAAATAAATTTCTCTATGAAAAAGCATGTATAGATCAATATACAAATAGGGATTATGTAGATATTATTGCTCCCTTAATATATGAAGCATGTTTAAATTTTAAGTCAAATACTATTATTCATATAGGCACAGAAAGAAAAAATATGTTTGAATTGGCAAAAAGAAGAAAAATAAATGTAGAAAAAATGAATATTAAAAATCTTTTACATAAAGTGCCGAAAGATGTATCATTTAAGGAAAAAAATGGTAAATTTGTATAATGAGGTCAAATACAAGAATATCATGTGACAATGCTGTGAAAAAATTTACAAAAATAATAAATCAAAATATATTAGAAAATAATATTCTATTATATGTTGGAATAGCAGGAGATCCACCTGGAGGAGAATATAGTTATTTATTTCCAAAATTTAATATATTGACAATAGACGTTGATGAAAAATGGCATCCTGATATAGTAATGGATATTACCAAGACTGCTTTGGAAAATAATTCTATAGACTGTGTTGTTTGTGTACAAACAATAGAACATATTCCAAATATATGGGACTTGCCCAATGAACTTTTTAGAATATTACGACCTGGTGGATATGCAATTATAGATTGTCCATGGAACCATCCATATCATCCAGAGCCGCCTAGCTTTGGTGATTATTGGAGGGTGTCAAAAGATGGTATGAAACAACTTTTTAAAAATAAATTTAAAATTATAGAAATAATCATGGATGAATATAACACTTCTGTGTTTTTAAGGAAAAATTAATGAATTTTATACTTGACTTTGATGATTTCCATTATAAGTCTCCAGAAAATTGTCTAAGTACCATTTATAAATTAATTAGCAAAATACCAAATATTAAATTATCGTTATTTACCGTGCCAATGTTAGATGGATTACCTATTTTTGAAAATAAAAAATGGTGTACTGAACTCATGTATTTAATTGAATCTAACAATATTTGTCTTTGCCCGCACGGACTTACTCATTCAATGTTAGAGTTTCTGAATCTAGATTATGATCAAACTTGTGACAGTATATTAATTATGGAAACCATATTCGAAAAATCAAATCTACCAATAGTTCCAGTATTCAAAGGACCTAATTGGGGTATTAATAAACAGGTAATAAAAGCATTGCAAAATTTTGAATATACACATATTTATAATCATCTAGATTATAAAGGATTAGAACAGACCTCGGACAAAATTAAGTTTATATATTATGACTGGAATCTTAAAGATGAATTTGACCCTTCTTTATCAAACAATAAATATATAATCGCACATGGACATACGTGGAATGCATGTAATAATGGCATAGAACAAATCTCAGACAAAATTCTAGAATTTGATAAAATACATAAACCAACTTATTTATTTGTAAATGAAATATAATATGTTGCCTTTAGTATCTTGTATAATACCAACTAAAAATAGAAGATTCCTTCTTTCAAAAACCCTAGATTATTTGTATAATACCAAATATCCTAATTTGGAAATAATAATTATTGATGATAATTCAACGGACGATACCCAACAATTTTGCAAGAACTTATCGAATATTAAATATATACACCTTGAAGAAAGTTCTAATTCTGTATCTATTCCGCGTAATATAGGCATAAGTCATAGTACGGGTAAATATATAGCTCATGTTGATGATGATGTATTTTGTTTACCGAATAAATTTGATGTACTTGTCAATTGTTTAGAAAATGATAATAAATTATCGTTAGCTTATGGCAATCGAGTAAATTGTAATTGTTCGGTTATTAACGATGAAATAATTATAATAAATATGGAAGATATAAAATCATCTGGTTGGAATCCTAAATTAACTTGGGGTGTTGACGGAGGACAATATATTTATAGAGCTGACGTTTATGAACATATACCTTTAGTATTTAGTCGTCGTGGATGCGATTGGGAGGTTGCAAAGTCTATAACGAGTTTTAATTCCAATATTGGTTATGTTAATGAACTAGTTTGTATGTATTTATGGCATGAAAATAATAGGTCAAATTTTGAACAAACTAAAAGAGACATAATTTATCCACAAAAATTTGAAAAATATTTTAAATTTAAATTAGATTTACCAAAATATGTCTAAAATATTATTAATTAACCCGCCTTTTTATAGTTTTATAGGTCTAGAACAAAATTATGTATATAATTTCGGAAAAGGTATAATATAATGCTAAAAAATAAATTTAGTATATTAGTGCCCGTTTATAATAATGATGAATTCTTACGTCCTTGTTTGGAGTCGATAACGGACTTTGCTCACGAACTTGTCATTTTAGAGGGTGGTTGGAATCCGGCATTGTCCATGCGTTCGACGGACAATACCCTTTCAATTGTGGAAGAATTCCGACAAAGATATGATAAAATTCGAGTTGTGTATTATAACGCTATCGAGGGCGAAGACCATCGGACAAATACGTATAATCCTACAGTGCTTTTTAATCAAATAAGAGCCAAACAACAAGCGGTTAAGGACTTGACCGGTGATTGGATGATGATGGTAGACTCGGACGAAATTTACAGGCCCGAAGATTTGATTAAATTAGACAATTATCTTTATAATTTTAAAGTTACGGAAGAATATTTCGTATGCAGAATCCCGGCTTTTGTCTTTTACTTTGACTATTGGTTTGGAACTAGAGAATATTTTACGAGGATAAGTCGTATACTAGAGTCACCTTGTCAATTAACGTGGGAAGATAGTGTATTGCCGCCAAAAAATCGGGCTATAAACCAAATGGACTTAGATCCAGATTTAATACTTATGTATCATTACGGTTATCCTACGTTGTCTAGAGTAAGAAATAAACTAAAAATGTGGAGAGGGGACGTGACAGATGTTTGGGAGAAAGAATATGAAAAGTTTTATGAAAATGTTAAAAAATCGGGAAAGACTTTTTATAAATCGGGTCAAAATTATCATCTATTTGCTAAAAGTTTAGGTATGGGCCAAGCATTTGAACATTTTACAGGTACTCATCCTGAGTGTATGAAAGATATAATAAATGTATGAAATCTATAATATTAAGGGGGTAAAATAATTGGACAATATGGACAATATGGACAAACCTATGTATAAGTCATTAACTAATCAAAGTACGATACCAGGAACTATAGGAGCTATTTTACTCATGTTGGGTGAACCGCTGTCTAAAGGCGTGGTGCTAAGTCCTTTACAATGGGTGGGTTATATCCTAGTGTTAGTGGCGTTACCTATGTACGTAGTGGGTAGCCGTCGAGCGCGGGGAAAAATAATCAGTCAACTTGTGACACAAAACGTGCAATTAACTGAATTAAACAATAATGTAAAAAAATAGTTATTAAATAATATTGAATAATATTGAATAGTTCTTGGAGGTTTTAAATTCTGCCCAAAAATTGGAGGGTCTAACTTGTGATTTAATGTGTAAATGTAAAATGTTAGAGGTCTTCAAGTCCGTCCAAAAATGTTAGGGGAGGTAAGAAACACCCTCGACCCGAACGGACGTTCGGTATCTACTCTGCTCCTAGGGGATACCACCCCTAACCCGTTCATTGCCAACGACTTACTTGTTGAGATCATGTTGCGATAGCGAAGCCGGGGTTGAGATTGGATCTCAGAATCATTTTCAGCAATCGGCATTTTGAGGGAATGGCATCGGGCAATAGGATAGGGTGAGGGTACGCTCAACCGGAGCGTGCCAAGCGAAAAACCGGAGGCAAACAAAATGCAACCGATCCACCAGAACCGCAGCGGGTTTACAAATGCACAATTTGCGAATCTTCTGCGTGCTAAGGCAGCAATAGGCCGTCGGAGCGCATGCGCACAAGAACGGATGGCCGATGCTATCGAAGCGGGTTTGATTCTAGATAGCATGATTCCCGATGCTATCTACACTTGCCAGTCTCGCGCAAGTACCACCCCACAAGTCGGTTATTTGGACTGGCGCGCAACAGGCCAGAATCCAGCAATTCCCGGCGGGATGGATCATGTTCCTGCAAGCGAGGCGATCCTCAGCGCCCATTGCCTTGCCCAGCTAGGATCTCCCATGCTGGGCCGGGCAGGCCATCCTTCGGTTGAACCCGATGCTACCACGCTCAAAGTACTTCAAGATGCGATGGCAAAGGCGGAGGCAAAGGCAAAGGCAAAGGCGGAGGCAAAGGCAAAGGCGGAGGCAAAGGCAAAGGCGGAGGCAAAGGCAAAGGCGAAGTAAACCGGCACGGCCGCGCCGACTGAGGATCGGCGCGGCCGATCTCTTTGCCCATGTACTGAGATTGAATCTCAACAACGTATGGCTATTCGACCTGTCAAGTCCATGTTTCGACCTGTCAAGTATTGTTATAGACTAGTCTTCCCCCATGAGAAAAATTCCCCAGTTTTTTGACATGCCTAGACATGTCTGAACATGAATGACTTGACGGGAAATACCGACCTGACAGTCACCAGGCCAAAATACAATTGTCTAAAATGTGGTCATGACCATAGTCAATAAGAGTTTGACTAGTCAAATAATTCACTAAGTTGACTACTGCGCAGCGCCGATACTAATGGTAGATCCCATGGTGGGGTCAGATAGTGGTTGGTCAACTAGGAGGTGGTCATGAGTTTAGTCCAGTGTGAATTGTGTCTGGCTGTGTGCATGGACAAGAATCTCGTCCCCGTC
>Ga0209727_1001363_pt1 | contig 20442 bp, 13 predicted proteins | sample RifGroC1_FD_183995 | JGI IMG/M metagenome (GOLD analysis project Ga0209727, IMG submission 183995) | Groundwater microbial communities from Rifle, Colorado, USA - Groundwater C1 (SPAdes) (version 2) | ecosystem: Environmental > Aquatic > Deep subsurface > Groundwater | place: Rifle, Colorado...
GCCAGCTCCTGAGCGGTCAGGGCAACAGCCTCCCACGTCCTGGATATGGTGCTATTTGCAAATCCATATACCGCCGCACCAAGCCGATGCGTTGTCGAGTCATACTCAGGGGCCGTATCAATTAGCAGGTAGTAGCCGTGCTCGTTGGCCTGGTCCTCGACGAAATTCTTTTTCCCTCCATTAACGACTGCCCGGTAGAGTCCATCAGTGCCGAGTTTGGCAGATACGCAGTTGGTAGTCGCGCTCCCGGTCCACTGGCAGAATGTTTCCGCTTGTGCTGATGCTGCGAAGAGTAGGATTGCTGCGATGGTAATAATGTATTTCATAATGATCCTCCGTCCGTAATTGTCCATGAATGAGTTGTTGCCAGTACTGCGCGAGCTGCGGCTTCGGTGTATTTTGCCGTCCCAGCGTGGAGTGCTACAGAATTAAGGATGTTTGGCTCCTGCGCTGCCCAAGCAACAAGAAGCGCGTCATAGTTTGCGTTTCCGAAGGCTGAACCGGACATCATGTTTGTCGCTATGGTAAGTGCTGCGATTGAAAATCCACTAACATTAACATTAAGACCGGAGCAATTCTGAAACATGGACGACATGTTCGTAACAGCAGCAGTGCTGAAACCTGAAACATCAAGAGCGGTAAGGCCTGAGCAACCATAAAACATGGCCGACATGTTCGTAACAGCAGCAGTGCTGAAACCTGAAACATCAAGAGCGGTAAGGCCTGAGCAACTTCTGAACATATCCTGCATGTTCGTAACAGCAGCAGTATCAGTATTCCCGCCTACAAATGTCGCCAAGTTTGTGCAACCATAGAAAGCATTGTTAAACCTCGTCCACCCAACAACGCCAAGATTTTCAACGGAGCGGATCTTCAGCTTATCTCCAGCACTGTTAAAATAAATGTTCGGGAATGTGCCTGAAATGTGGATTTGATAGTCCCCCGCACTGGCATAGATATGCGCCAAATCAGCATCATTGTAAGTGGTAATTGTGGACGTTGCCCCACCATCGCCCCAATCAACAACCGCATTGAACACGCCTACATTCTGGCAAGGTATCATGAATGTCTCTGACGCCCCGGTTGTGCGAACGGTGAATACAAAGTCGGTAGTGACCGCCGCACCACCATCCCCCGACCCCGCAGCCATCGTAAACCAATCCCCGGTAGCAACCGCCGGGATAGGCAGGGTTAGGCACAACGCAATGATTAAAAGTTTAATCTTGTTCATATCACAGCTCCGCTGACCAGTGCTCGCCGGGATTATCAACCGCCGCCCAGCCGTCAGCACTGTCTTTGTAGAAACAGATGTAGGCATCAATCGTACCGTCTGAAACCAGTTTCTTTCCATCCCCGGCACTGGCTCCACCGAATAGAAACCGATCGGATGCATTGACATCCACACTACATATTGCGGCTGTGGTGCAGAACACGCACCCGCCGCCTTGAGTTACCGGCATCAGCGTGACTGTACCGCTTGGTATCCGGATACGCTGTCCGAAACGCATATCCACTCCCACACCGCAGTTAGTGCCAAGGACATCACCGTCTGCACAGACAATAGGGTCTTCAAAAAGCAAGGATTTACTGGCAAAAGTATTTGAGTTGGCCGTGTGGTCGTAGAACTCCTTCGTCGCCGCTCCGTCACCAACTTGTAACCGCTCCGCTGTCCGGTCATATTTGATGTACCCGTCAATGGTAGGCGCTGCCCCGTTGCCGTCCTCAAGGATAAAGTCCCAACCGCTCAGCCCCTCCACCACATCCCTCACCGCACCAGCCGGTGCGTAGCAGTTTGCATATTGCACATCCCAGGTGGTTGCGTTGTAGGGGATGGGGGCGACGCAAAGACCAGGAGAGCTAGGAGGTCCTGCTGCGAAAGCAGTCGAAGCACAGAGTGTCAATAGAATAAGGATTAAAGTAAATCTCTTCATCTCGATTACCATACGAACTCTAAGTAAATGTCTAAGTCAGCGTTGTTAGTAGCCTGATCTGTAATCGTCACAGTGAGCCTATGACCCCAAGTAATCTGGTAGTGATCCCCATTGGGGCCTGTTGGGTACTCTTCCTGGAATGCTGTAGCGTGGACTAGGTTCAGTCCATTCCCAGCAGCAGTGAGAAAAGACTTACCTCTGGAATCAGCAATCGCTACACTAGCTGCATCTGGAGGGGTATCCGGGTTAGCCCCAGGATCAGTACCCACTAGCAACAGATAAGAACCAAATACTTTATCCATAGTCACTTGAGATATCGTATGAGTAGCTGTCCCTGGTGTCGTATCAAATTCACAGTCCAACTTAACCAGAGCTTTCCTGGTATCTACAGAAGAGATACTTGGTGCTAGCTGGATGCTCTCAGTACAGGTCAGTGCTCCGTAAGATGGAGCGGAGAGTGTGCAGAATAAAAGTAACGCACTAGCTACTGTAAGGCTTTTCTTTAAAGTCATTTTGTATTTACTCCTTTCTCTTTTTCTTTTCATCGTTAATGACCCTAGAAATGCTAGTGGTCGATATAATGTTTTCTCTGTCTCCAGAGACAAGACGCTCTCTGTTGTACTCTAGTATCTGATTCCTAATCCTTCGTAATTCCCTTGAATTACTTACGTTATCCCTTAGCTCTGCTAAGAACTGACTCTTTTGTCTAGTGCTTTCCTTGGTCCTCCCAGCTTCAGTGAATCTTGAGTGAAAAACCTTTCCAACTACTGGGAAATGCTTGATAGTGTTATAACTTGGTTTCCCCTGGGCAGTCTTAACAACGTCCATAACTATAGTATCTACTATAGTATCAGGGGGGAGTATCTTAGACGCTACGCTCCACATAGGACCATGTCCAGATTTCCCTATATTACTGATTTCATAGTTCGACATGAGAAAGATATTCCAAAGATTATTGGAAAGCTGATCCGAGAGCCCAGTCTTCCTCCCAAGCCAGAGGTCTCTGAGCTCGTCTTTCCCAGCTCCACCCATGACCATCAAGAACGTGAGATACATGAGATTCTTGATACCTTTCGCTACGTTACCCTTCTGCATCTCTCTTACTGACTCTCGGTACAAAGCATTAACTGCTCTGAGCTGAAAAGTCTTTAGCATCCAGAAGATTCTGGTCCTCCCGCCTGTCATATATCCAATAGGATTAGCTATGACATCTAGAGGTTGGTACTTAAGAAGGTCAGCCCATGCCATCTCTTTGATTGTGTCAGTAACCTCGCTGCTTTGAAGATCAACTAACAGAATCTCTACGTCTTCCCCAAAGTAAGGGGACCAGTGCTTTCTGAACTTCGTTAGGCTCTTTGCGTCTCCCTTTCTAGCTACTGATCTCCACTTCCCAAGAGTTGCTTGCATAGCGGACTCTTTCATGAAGATGTCAGCAGCAGAGAACCCAGTGAGTTTCAGAATCTTGGAGACCCACTTTGCTGATCCCTCTTGCTGCCACTCGTACTGAGCTGACCTAAGATCAAACATCTCAGCAGTGATCTCCTTGGTCTGTACCAAAGCCGCTAGTGATCTCAGCATTCCGTTCCGATACATAGAGAACACTACTTCAGAGCTCTGGGTAATGAGTGAAGTAAAATCAGCTAGAGTAGAGATGAGACCTACGTTTCTAAGTGTATTAGTCCATCCATAGATTCCCTTCTCCATCATCCTTGCTCGGAGGATAGTAAGTACTTCATCAGCGTTTTTCCCCTTAAGTGATCCAGAAGATATCTCAGCCTGAATGAAGTTACTTATGGAATCATTCAGTTCATTCTTGTTATCTACGTCGAACAAGTAATTCCTTAATCCCTTGACCTTCTCTATTAACCGCTTACGCTCCTTAGAACCCTCTTCAGACTTCTCTAACTTCTTTTCTTGTCTCACTAACTCAGCCATCTTAGCTTTACGAAGCTTATGCCCGATGACCACTCGCTGTCCAATGGCTTCATTCATCTCGTAGATATGAGCAGTTAGTGCTTCCATTGGGTGAGAGTAGAACTGAGAAAGCATCACGGAATTCACTCGTTGAATGTTCCGCTCCTTTAGAGCCCCTGGTTTCTGGAGATGTCCATAGTATCTCCCAGTAGATATCATCTGATTAATTATGTCAGCTTCATCTTTGTCTGTGAAGGGGATGCTGTGTTTCTCTGCATAGACCTTAGCTCTACGGATTTCATCATTGATCTTACCTACTGAATCGTCTCCGTACAGATACCTTCGTAACCCGTCTACATCATTCACTTTTCTTGGGAAGTAGTTGTCCACTAGGTTTTCCATGGAAAGTCCAACTTCTTCTGCTGCCTTACGGATTTCCATAAGAACAGCTTCGGTCTCTTTCCAGTGCTTCTCTAGCCCTGGGTACTTAGCAAACATCTTCTCAACTTGTTTCCAGTCAGTCTCTTTACCATTACTTAGGTAGAGCCCGAATAAGTCAGCGTCCTCTGAGCTCATTTGTTTCGAAACGAATCCGATAAATGGGGACACTCTCTTCTTGTGGTCTGCATTCTTAGTGTTAACATACATCACATACTTGTTTACTTTTCTCATGAGAGAAGGGGATATCTGCTCAAGCCTATCAGCAGCGGACTCTAAGTTAGTCTTGACTATGTCTTTGATATTACTGAGAACTCTCTCAGCCATTCGTCTCTGTTTAGCTGAGAATGATCTGGACTGAGCGAAAGTCGCCTTAGCTTCCTCCACGGTTTCCATGATGAGTCCAGTCTGAGCAGACACAAGACCAGCGTTACCTCCAGCAGCTTCTAAGCGTTCTCGTTTCCTCCGCTGTAATCTAGTCTCCCCTGGAATCTTAGTAGTAGCTGAGTTGTCCCCAGAGACAGAATCAAAGCTCACTTTAGCAGAAGTCTCAATGCTTCCTCCTAATCCAGAGAAAGTGACTATGTTCTCGTTAGCTAACTCTTTTGAGCTATCCGGAATTCCCGGAAGACTGGATTCAGAGTCCACCCCTTGGGTGATATCTATTAGATCACTGCTGTTAAACATGAGATAGTGCACAGTGTCCTCTGTAATCCCACTCATCCCAGTAGCAGTAAATATAGAATCCCCTCCAGCAGAGAAGCCCATCTCAGCCCCAGCGTTAAGGACTATCCCATCATAGCCGATATCCCTAAGCACATTGTTTAGTATATACCCAGCGGAAGTCCGGTCTCCTTCGTTGTCCCTAACATAGATACCAAAGTCTTGTCCAAGGTTCTCTTGGAACATTGACCAGATATCTGTGGAGTCCACTGGTTCATTTATATCAGAGGACTCTTGGAGTGAGCTAATGATCTCTTCAAACCGATCCCTGACTTCTTTTGGGTACTTCTTAGACTCTTTCTTAATGCTTTGGATAAAGGCTTCTATGTCTTTGGAAAGCATTGGCATAGTATTATCGCTATCATTCACATAGAACGGCTTTGCCATCTTGACCATGTAGGAGTACAGCATTCCGGTTCCATTGCCACTGTAGTTCAATGAAGCGTCCTCAGCAGAGGATGTCACATTGAACCCAGCGCCAAGATAGTTCATCTTGTTACCGATAGAAGTATCTATAGCTCCGTTCAGTATCTCAGGTGAACCATGGAACACAAATGGAGGATTCCCTTGGTCGTCTAAAAGAGCATTATCACTATCATAGAATGGGTCCGTGGGTACTCCAGTATCCTTATCTGGTTTAGGCTTATTCCCCCTCACATAGTCTGATACCCCATCTACATATGCTTTGTGGTCTGCTAAGCTATTCACATACGAAGAAGTCGCAGCAAGCTTAGCTGCTCTCTGTCTCCCGTCTAGTTGCTGCCTGAGTAACCACTTTCGATTCTCATTCCAGCTCCTATCAAACTGCCCTTTGTCCGAACCGTATGCAACTGAGCTGATATCCTTAATGAAGTTCGCTACTGACTCCGCTGGTTTAGACATGGGGATTACATCGAATCCAGCGAATTCATTTATGATTCGAATTGCTTTCATCACAGCTTCAGCGAACCCCTCCATGAACTGATCAAACTTTGACACTACTGCTACATCGTGCTCAACATACTTAGCTACTTGGTCAGCAAACCATTCGTTGAAGCTGGTTAGGTAGCTAACGTAAGCCTTAGTACTAGGGGTAGACATGGTATCAATCGGGATATCTTTGCTAGTATTTCCCAGTATCGTCTCTTCAATATGATTCCTCAACTGAACTCTACTAGCTGCACTTCGGGATATAAGTAAAGTCTCACCAAGTCTCATGTGGCTCTCGAAAGTCTTTGCATAGTAGTCTGAGTAGTCATCTATCATCTTATCAAGAATCTGATTCCGATCAACTGCACTCATGTTAGCTAGGATTCGGTTAGCTACAGCATGACCCAGCTCATGAGCAATGATACCCATAGCCCGGACTGATCCTTTGATACCAGCGAACTTGGATTCATCTATGGATAGGATTAGCTGCTTGTTCTCTACAAAAGAGTAGATAGAGCCGTTAGTACTTCGGTCTTTGTCTATAGCGTAGTCTTTTCCTTCGCTGATTAGGAATAGAATTACATCGTTATCTAGATTCTCATTGAACCCTATGTCCTCTGACGCAGCTTTGTTGCTCTGCATATCTCTGAACTGATTAATATCAGCAACTGCTATTGTCCAGTCGGAGAGACCTAAGACTTTCTGAAGTACCTCGATGATCTTTACTGATCGAGTCCTAATTCCCTTGGTAACTGGAATAATCTTGTTCCTGGTCTTAGCTCTCTGGGGTTTCTCAAACCTATCCTCTGCTATGCTCTTGATCTCTTTGGTCTGCTCTGGAGTAATAGTCTTTTCAGTATCCGGCTCTTCTTCTGCTCTCTTCTCAGCCTGAGCTTCCTTTTTCTCTTTAGCCTTAGCTTCCCTGGCTTCATTGGCTCTCTTCTCAGCTTCTTGTCTCTGCTCTAGGTCTGTCTTAGTGCCTTTGGCTTTCTTTTGCTTTTCTTCCCAAGAAGGCAAGAGGTCTTTAGGTGAACGCTTCTGTTCGTCTACTTCTTTCTGAATCTTAGCTCGCTTAGTATTGTAAGCATGACGCTCAGCTATAAGCTTCTTCTCTTCTTCAGATACCTGGGAACCAGCTTTCTTAGCCTTGGCCTCTTCTTGTTTCCTGATCTCAGCTTGTTTCTTTGCCTCAGCATCCTTGGCTTCTTTCTCAGTATCTATGACTGGCTCAGTCTTAACTGTCTTGGGTACTAGAACTTTGCCTACTGGTTTTCCTTTGGCAACTGGCTTACTCTTAAGCTCTCTGATTTCCTTAGCTGCTTGGGACTTATTCATCTTAGGGTCAGCTTCCAACTGTTTCAGGAACTCTTCAGCCATCCACTTCTTCTTGAAACCAGTGGGCATAACTGCTTGTCCAGTAGCTGTAGATGTCACTCGGAAGTAATCAGATTTCCCCTCATCTCGTTTAATCTCAAATTTGGTCTCTGGAACCAACGACATCTTAGCTGCTCGTTTAGAGCCAAAGACGCCTACGTTCTCTTTGCCTCTCCACAGAATGTAACCCTTCTCGTTTGTTCCATCGGGCTTAGTGTTCTTAGTGATGTAGTAAACATTAGTCCCATCAGTAGCCGTGTCTACCCCGTCTTCCTTAGTAGACCAGACAAGCTTTCCCCGTTTCTCTTTTTTTACAGCAGAGGGAGCCTCGTTACCCAGCACTTCTTCAGCAACCTCTTCAGCCACTACTTTGAAGTTCTCATTATACCCAGCAGAAATCCTTTCCGTTTCTGCTTCTTGGATCAACTCGTCATAGATGTCTCGTTTGCTCGGCTTCTTAACCTTGGACTTCCCAGTTGCATCTAGCTTATTGTACGAAGAAATCCTCTGCTTGTATATAGAGTCTACTGTAGCATACAGAGAATCTATGTCGCCTTCTATGAGCGCCTTAGCTACCTCTGATTCCTTAGCAACAGTCTCTTGAGCTACTCTCTGTTCTTTAGAGAGAGATGCAGCAGGTTTGGCTTTGGGAGAAAGTACCGAGGATTCCTTAGTAGTCTCTGAAGCACTCTCAGAAGGAGTAGGGATTCCAGGGGCTACAGTGGGTGCTGCTTGGGCTTCTTGTGTAACAGCTACGGGGGTAGCCGTAGGAGTCTGAATTGGAACTGGAGAGGCTACAGGGGCCTCCGATGGTACCTCTGGTATCTGAGCGGCTAAGGGTGCTTCTGGGGTTGCTTGGGGAGTCTCCGGGGTAACTGGTTCACTCTTAGCTTCTGTTTCCGTTACTTCTTGTATAGCCCCTTGGTTTGAGACTCGAAGCCCACCACCCTCGGTAAACACAGCAGCTCCACCACTGAGGTCTCCCTGGCTTATCCCAACTTGCCCAAATGCGACTTCTGCTCCAGATGGCTTGGGTTCTGGCTTAGGTGTCTCTGGTAAGTCCAGCCCAAATGGAACATTACTTGAAGTGTAAGTTGGAGTAATACCGAATACCTGAGAACCAGAGAGGCTCATTGAATTCTGGTAGGAGTTCTCTTGTTTCCCTGGGATTCCAGCATCTTCCAATACTTTGTCTATAGCTACCTCTGTCTGTCTGTTCTCCTTGGAAGTTTCTGGATCATCTTTGGTCCCTGGTCTGTATGCAGCAGTAGCAATACCACCAGCAGACACACCAGCAGCGGGGATTACATCAAGTGCATTGAGAAAGATACTTGGTAATTCTTTACTAGTCTCTTGCGCTACTGCCTTGAGGTCTTTTCCCTCATCCATCTTTGTAGCGACAAGATTTGTAGTGTTCTGAGTAACTTCATCCAAGTACTCAACTGGCATTTCCCTTAGACCAGCGTGGGCTCCGGCCTCTAAGCGAGAAAGAACATTACCAGCTACCCCTTTCCTAGTGGCTACCCCTTTAAATGCGTCATCTCCAAGTCCTAGGGATTTCGCTACGAATGAAGAGTTAAGCACAGATGTCACTACGAACTGAGTAGCAAATGCTTGACCAGCAAGCGTTGGGTCCATGCCTTTACGAATGTTCTCTTCGTAGTTGGGCAATGCTGTCTCAGCACCCATAACAGTACCGAATACTAGAGGAGCAGCAATACCCCCGGTCAAGGACGCAGCAGCATAGGCTACACCCATATCACGGAATGTTGGGATCAGAGTACTAGCTATGTATTTCGGATCAACTAGCTGAGCTGGGTTCTCCCAGATATGGGGATACACAGCAGCAACTTGTTGAATCTCTTCTGACTTATTCCTGTAGTAATCAGTCGCAGTAGTCCCAAGTTTCTCTGCTATAGATGCTACTTTGTCTATGCTTTCAGTTATTGCTCCACCTACATAAGTCTGAGCAGCAGTGAATGTCCCTGGTTTTTCTTTGTTTCTCTGTTCTCTGTACGCTATACCTTCATCAGATTTAAAGACATTACCCCCAAGCTGAAGCACAGTACCGATATTCTTAGCAATTTCAAAGGGAGCTTGCTTAATATCATCCCACATGAATTCTAGAGAACCGATGTCCTGGGTTCTCTGGTATTCCCCAGCTTCGTCTTTTCTATAGAACTTCTTCTCTGGTTTGGGTTTTGTCTCCAGAGACACTGGAGCCTCAGTGGTAGCTAGAGCACTCTCTATATCTACTGGAGGTTGGTAAGTCTCTGGTTGTTCTTGGGTCTTCTTAAGCTTCTCTTCCTCTTCTGTATTCATTAGAGACGAAGCAGACCAGTCCTCTTCCCAAGGCAAAGCGGTAGCTTGGGCCTCTGGTTCCTCTAAGGCAACTGAACTCCAATCTTCTTCCCAAGGATTCATATATTAAATCTTTTCCCAAGAATTCTTATCGTTAGGGTTTCCACCTTTGAATCTGTAGCCATTCCGAACTGTACCAACTGGGACAGAAACTGTCTTGGGAGAGCTTGGTGCTGACTCCCCTAGAATTTCCCTAGTAAGAGAGTTTACCATATCCTCTCTATTCTTTGCTGGTATCTCTGGTTTATCTTTTGAGAAAAGACCACCACTCTCAGCAGGAACTCCGGTAAATAGGGTCGGGTCTTCTTTCTCCATCCCTGCTACAATCTTAACAGCTTCTTTCCTAGCCTCTCCCTCAGACATTGGCTTATCAGCTATCTTGACATCAGGTGGTAATGCTCCAGCCATGTTCAATGCAGCCTTGTCAGCGGTGGATACTTTATCCCAGTTGATTGCGTCTGGATCATCGGTCTTTTGCTTCTGAAGTATACCAATCATTGTTCTCTGGGCTAACAGGGATTTCTTATCAAAGTCAGTCATCTTCGTTCCACCACCTGCTGCATCAGTCCTAGCTCTTAGCTCATCAGCAGCAACCTTCCTCTCTTCAAGAGACATCTTCTGACCAAGCAACGCAGTCTCAGCAGTGTTCTGAGCAGCAGCTGCCTTAGACGCTTCAGCGGAAGCTTTGGAAGCTTCGATGCTTTGGCGTCCCTGCATGATGTCCATAGAAGTTGCCCCCTCTGGAAGTACTACGTTCCCATCTGAACCCATAGTGGCTTGGACTAGATTCCCGCTTGCATCTACATATTCTTTGTTCATCTTCTGTAAGCCAGCAGAGTACTGAGCCAACTCTTTGGACTTCATCAACTCAGCTTGCATCAAGAGTTGCTTACGTTCCCACTCTCTCTGTTCGTCTGCTTGCTTAACGTACTCTCCACTTGCTCCACCTACGAATCCTGCCAACGCTGCACCCCATGCTCCCATGATTACTTACCTCCCATGAAGACTTCTGCACCAGTACTAGGGATATTAGGTTTCCCTTGAGTCGGTACTGCGTTTTGCATCCCAGTTAGTGCAGTGCGAGTCTGCTTGTTCTGATCCTTGAGCATCTCATTCTCAGTTCTTAGGGGACGCTCTATGTTCTGCTTCCTCATATGATCTACCATTTGCTGAGTAGGTTTCTCTGAACCCCCGTGGGCTGTGACCAGTTTAGACCCCTCTTGTTTCATGTTATCTGGAAGTATGGTTTCTATCTTACTCTGTAGCTCAATCGGATCAATCTCTCCACTCTTAAGTCCAGCTTGGATCTCATCCTGCATGACCTTGCGAAGCATTGATTCAGTCTCGTCTTCCGAGACATCCTGAGGTATCGCTCCCATAGCCTGAGCCAACTCCATTGTTTCACTGAAAGCAGTGAGACCAATAGCCAGTTTAGTGTCTAAGTCAAGAGGCTTCTTAGTGTCTTTCTTAAGGAACATTTGTAGCTGCTTATAGATCGAAGTAGCAGCCATCGGGACAGTCTTCTGGTAATCTTTGCCAGAGACCATCTGTTTTACTGAAGCCTTAGTCTTGTCACTGTACATAAAGTTAATGGTCATAGCCTTTATGTCTTCTAGTTTCCTCTGAGTAGCTGGGTCAACATCTTGGTTCTTACTGGGGTCAACCATAGCTTGGAAGCCAGTCGCTCCCTGGTTCCCTTGGCTCTCTGGTTTCCCTTGGCTCCCTGGATTCCCTTGGTTCTCCTGGTTTGTCTCCAGAGACATTTCCTGGTTGTTCTCTGGTTCCTGGCTCTCGTTATTCATCATAGTTTCTTCCATCTTATTAGCCCCCTAGTACACTGAAGCCAGTCTGTCTACGTTGTGATCCACCACGTTCTCCTTCCCCGATACCAGTATTCCTAAACTCCTTGGGTAAATCAACGTCCATGTCTCTATAAAGCCCACCTAGTTGATTCCCAGCTAGAGCCAGTTGGTTTGTGTAACCCCCCAGTTTCGCAAGTCCCTCTGTCTCTTGTTCAGCTAATTGCTCTGATGCAGCTTCCCATTTCTTCGCTACTTCAGCATAGGCCCCTTGTTTGATTTGTTCTGGCATATTAGCAAAGAGTTCATGCAACTCTTTACCGTATCCATTAGGATCAACATACAAGTGCTCTACTCCAGCTTCATCTTTATAACTACCCATTCTCCATGGAGAGTTCTTCATCTCTTCATGTCTCGGGTCGTTTGGATCATGGAAAGCTTTCCATAAATCATCCCAGACAGAGTAGGGTATCTCGTACTCAGCTTCAGCAGCAAATGGACCTTGTACTAGATTCCCGTTATCGTCTAGTGATCCAGTTGGAGCACCCACTGCTACCTTGACTCCTTCTTTCTCTAAGATTTCTGAGTAGAGTTTATCTACAGTAGAGTCCACTGTCCCCAGGTCTTTATGTGCTGCTGCTACATCTTTCTCAAACTGGCTAGCAGCGGTACTGAGCTGATTCTGAGCATCTAACCACTGGTTCCCTACGTTCTCAAACGCTTCTCCGTAAGGAGCTGTTGAAGTAGGAATCCCAAGAGACCCTAACCCAGTTGGAGGAAGTTGTCCAGGTCCGTTGAGAGCTAGGGGTTGTCCTTGGGGGATCGTAGGAGTTCCAGATGTACTGGGGGTAGCTCCATAGGTTCCATTCCGTATCCCTACTGGAGGGTAGTTCTTTAAGAAATTCATTATGCACCCCTCAGCGCAGTGGTCTGAGTTCTGAGTATCGGTCTCTGCTGTACTGGAGCAGTTACCATAGTCCCTGGCTGAGTCGGCTTAAGTAACTCTGCTTTCTCAGTCTGAACACCTTGACCACCAGAAAGCACTGCACCTTGCAACCTACCCCGACCTCTGCGAATGCTCTCTTGTTCTCTGAGAGTTTGGATTTGATCTTCTTGCAACGCTTCCTGTAGCTTGAGCTTCTCAGTAAGATGGAAGTTAGAAGCCGCAGCAGCACTGTTCATTGACATTGCCATCTGAGCCTCCCGGTTCTTAGCCGCCTCTGAGGACTGCCATTCTCTGTTCTCCTCTGCTTCCCCGGAGCCCATGTAACCCTCTGCTGCTTTCATAAGTCCAGAGGCAACCATTGTCTCACCAAGTCCCATTCCACCTGAACCACCAAGGGTAGCAGCAGCACCCCCCTCAAGAACGCCCTGAGTCATAGAGCCAGGGGCAACATATCCAACTCCAGAGTTTGCCATTACACCAAATCCCGCCTCTCCAGCTTGTGTCCCAGCAGCAGCCGCAGCAGCACCTTCTCCACTAATCATGCCCCCAATGCCTACTCCGAAGACGCCACCTACCACTAAGCCACCTACTGCTCCAAAGAGCATCCCCTCTAAGATGTCCCCTCCAGTAACAGCAGCAACTAGCCCACCAATGGCAGCTCCAACAGCAGCACTGATAGCTACACCTGCTACAATAGCAGAGAGTGAAGTAGCAGCAGTACCGAACCCCATGGCAAAACCTATAGCTCCAAACCCACCAAATACAGGCATACTTATTCTCCGTTCTCTTGTTCTAGTTTAGTTAACTTGTTCTTCATCTCATCGTACTTATCAATTCCAATCGTGTATATAGTAGTATCTGACTCCCTACCAGCTCGTTTCAGACCCATAGCTGATCTTAGAAAGATACCGTAGTGCCTTAGGTCGCTTGGGATCACTGCTATCAGTGCTTCCATCTTAGTATTGTCTGCCATCCAGAGGCCAGTTCTTAGGAGAAAGAGTTTCAAACCAAGGCCCCTCTCCGCTTCATCTGCAAACGTGTGTACTAGGTACCAAGGAACTGCTCCAAACACTGGCTCGAAGGATAACAGAGACTTCCCAGAGTCACTAATGAACACATAGAAACTAGGATTCCTAAGCTTCAGAATCATGTCAGCAGAAGCATTAGGGTTCCCAGTGAGCCCTCGTACAATATTGATGACTGTCTGTGAGTGATTCCAGTTAGCTCTGTAAAACCCAGTACCCATGTTTTGTTTAGTATCCAAGTATTCCCTCCGATCCCATTAGCTCTAGTAGAAGCTTCCGCTAGTCCCCGGTACCCCTGCATTCCAAGTTTCCCTTAGAGTCCAGAGGTAGTAATCATCGAAGAGGCCCACTGAGTCAGTAATGAACTTCGTATTAGCAGCAGCGTAGCCCATGATATCTTTACTGAAGAATGTCATCATAGCTGTTTTAGCGTCTGCTCTTTGCTTGTTTGAGTAGATAGGCTGAGTGTAATCATCATTGCCATCTGCGTCTTTTCTGTAGCCCCCTGCTGGTTCCCCTTGTGAAAGCAGCCACCCTCCAACGAAATCAGGGTCTTGCATCATGTTCATAATTTCTCCCTGGGTTCCAGAGACTAGATTCGCTACTAGGTTCTGTGTCTGCATCTGGGTCTGCTGATCAAGGTCCATCGACTTCATGAGAATGTTGAGGTTATTCCTAGCATTCTCCATGGTACTCTGGCTCCAGTGATCCATAGACTTAGACATCTGAGTTAGGAATCCCTGCTCTATAGTATCATTAGATTTAGCCGCAGCATCCATTAGAATATTCATCTGAGTATTCTTGTTTGCCATGGCCTGATCCAGAGTGTTCTGGTAATGCTTCAGATCAGCAGTGACTACTCCATCAGCGATGTTCTTGGAGATGGCGTTATAAGTATCCTGCTCTTGTAACGTAGCTTTAGCATAGGTCTCTGCGTCCTGCTGAGCAATCGGAAGCCCGGATTCAATTGCTGCTCTCCTAGCTGCACCAGCAGCCATAGACGACCCCAGTAGCCCAGAGGCCGCTGCTTGTTCCTTAGCTTTGTTCTCAGCGTTCTTGATGTAAGCTGAGTCGGAACTAAGTAACTTCTCTAACTGCCCCTGCACAGTTGCTGCCCCCCCAGTAGCATCTATCATTCCAATTCCAGACTTTACCTGAGCAGATTGGTTGACTGTGCCTAGGTTCTTGGAATCATAAGTACCAGTCGCTACGTTTGCAGCAGTCCTGGCCTCTTCTGCGTTAGCTGTACCCTGGTCTCCAATGGCTCCAGCCCCGGCTAACGCTGTGCCTGTTTGGTCTGGAGCAGTTGTCGAAGACTGAGTTGGGTCAGTAGCAGTGGCTTGGGTACCAGAAGTCTCCTGAGTATTTGTTGTATCCTGAGTGTTAGTGAAGTACTGAGGAGAAGCATTGGCCTCAGCTACATTAATTTCTTTATCCGGTGTATACCCAGTAAGAGCTGTTACTTTCTCAGCAGGTTGTAGTGTTAAGTCAGTTGTTGCCATATTCTTTTTCCTAAACTAATAGTTTTATAAAGCTACTTCAGCAGTCCAGTGGTATAAACAGTTCTGAGCAGTGTCCCCACCAGTGATAGTAACATCTGAAAATCCTTGAGTTCCTATGTTATCAGCAGCAGCTACTTTGTCTCCGTTGTTTGTAACATTACCGCTGTTACCAGAAGTTGGAGCATAAATAGTTACTGTTGGAACAGCAGATTTCGTCTCTTTGAATTGACTTCCTTTTGTCCAAGTAGCTGAATTCCTTGTAGCAAATTCAGAGATAGCCCCATCATCATCTGCTGCCCCCGGAACAACATCCGTATCATAACTTTTTTCATAGAAAGCTTGACACTCTCTTAAATACTCACTAAAGGATTTTCTCTTTATAGTCTGTGCAGAACTACTAGAAGTGAGTTGGACAGAAGATATAGAGACATAAGTGGTATTAGATATACTTATCCAGTTTGTAGCAGTAGTAGAACAGAGATTATCTGTAGCATCACTAACCCAGGAGTCCAATGTGCTAGTCTGGTAATTGCTTCCCCCATATGCAGCAATGCATAACTCATCTACGACAACAGAGTTATTAATATTGTTTATAACTACATTCTGTGTAACACCTGTGCTAGTGTACTCAAAATCAGAAATATAAGAGTATGGAGAAACTAGTATTAAACCAGATAGTGAAACAGAAAAGATAGTTCCACTTGGGGCATTAGAACTTATATTAAAAGATAAAGTAAAAGGTCCAGAAAAAGATATCTGAGAGGATTCAACTGAAGAGAATTTATAACTAAAAGGTTTAAAAAACTCATCTGCTGCTACAGTAGTTTCTTTAGTAGTAGTAGTAGCTTGCAAGTAGGCCCTACTGGCATCAGTATAACTTGATCCAAAAAAACCACTAATTTTCTGTACTGTAGCTACTAATTCATCCGTCGCATCTTTCCCAGTCCTCCATCTATCTGCTGTAGAAAGATAACTTCCAGATGGAGATGTTACTGCTAAACTCCCATTTCTTTGATCTACCATCATTTCTTGATTTAATAGAATATTTGGAAAATACTCTCCAGTACTACTAGCTACAGAGGCATCAACATAAGTCTTAACAGCTTGTTCCGAAGGAACATCTGTATCAGAGTTTCCAGCCATAGTTCCATCTGTACTAAGTGTTCCAGCTACTTTAGTATCAGCATATGTCTTTACTGCTAGTTGGGATGGCACCTTTGCATCACTAGCTCCTGCCCCGTCTAAGTCCGTAGAAGTGTCAAGAACAGCAGTTGGTTTAGTTGCTAATCCGGTGTCTACATAAGTCTTAACTGCTTTTTGAGAGGATACATTAGTATCTAGATTTGCAGCTAATGTCCCATCTGTGCTTAAGGTAGCAGCAAGTTTTGTAGCTAATCCAGTGTCCACATAGGTCTTCACTGCTTTCTCAGTTGGGATATCTGTATCAGTATTCCCAGCAAGAGTTCCATCTGTAGAGACACTATTGATGTTCGCAGCAGCGTCATTAACTAGAGTCACTGAGTACTCTGCTGGAGTTGCAGGAGGGACAGCAGCAGTGTATCCTAGGGTGACTGGGGTAGTGAGTCCAGTGTTGTCTAGAATACCACCTGTGAACACTTCAGCAGCTAACAGAGTAATGTCATCTTCCACTAGATTGAAGGAATCCGTTACATCGTCTACTACATCATTAATATCTGTCTCAGACGAGACAGTACCATTGGCTACATCCAGAGATGTCCCAGGATTAAAAAATCTATTAGTACCCACTTGCTCTATCTCCTTTTCCTATTGTTCACTGAGTAATCCACAATCATGTTGTGTAGAATGTGCTGATTCAAGTATCTGCTTGAGTGATTCATTGCAAGACTCATGTTGGTCCCGTAGCCAGAGATGTTAATTCCAGGGCGTTCCACTAAGCTTTTGCTCCTCCAGAAGAAAGAACCCCAGTCTCCCTTGGCCCAGAGAGACGAAGAAGACATAGTATCAAAGAGACTCAACGAAGTATCCTGAGAATTGTTAATGAAGTTCTCTTTGTAGTCATAGTTCACTTTGTAGTTGAACCAAAGATGGTAGTCATCAGCGTCTATTTCAAATATGACCTTCCTAAAGCGTTTCCAGTACCTAGCACCACCGTAGCTATGGAAAGAGGTTTCTATAGCCACTGGTATGTCGACTCCATCAAAAGATGTACCAGAGTCCATCTTGTAGACGTAGTTAGTAGAGGACACGAAGTATTTCACTATGTTCCCGCTAGCATCTTCTCCAGTAACCACTTCTCTCACTGGTATCTGGTACTTACAGAAAGTAGCCCCAGCTAGTTTTCCCTCTGCATCAAACGTAAAGATTATCCCTGAGCCGTCTTCAAAGAAGAGTCTATATTGGTTACTCTCTTTGTCAATCATAGAACAAGTGATCGTAAGTTTCTTACTCTGGAAAGTCTTGTTCACCTTTTTAGTTAGAGCTACTGATTCAAAGTCTCCATACTTATCGGTAGCTTGGAAAGAGAGAACCCCTCTATCATCTGCGTAGACAATATCACTAAGTGCTCTTTGTATAGTACCCTCAATAGCTCCAGATGACCTAGAGAATACCTTTGATGTCATAGTAAAGTCTGCACTAGCTTCTATCCTGCTGTAGAACACCTTGATACTGTTTCTCATAAAGCAGATCATAGTATCCTCTGGGCCTTCAGTGAATCCCACTAGTTCATCCCCAAGGACTACTCCTGCCCCAAATCCTCCAGAAAAGTCAGTAGGAGAAAACGAAGCTGACATAAGGAGTTGACCACTAGTATACCCTAAGACTACCCGGTTAGCCCAGACCATAGTGAAGGATGGGTACTGACCTGCATCTGCCATCTCTAGGATAGCTGTGTCGGTTAGTACTTTGCAGGTAGTCCCATCCCAAATCCGAGGTAAAGAAACCCCATCAACTAAGATCAGGACTGAAGAACCACTATCAAATCCATCTATACGGTAGTCAGCCCCTTTGAGTGTCCCCCCGGTTCTCATTATCTCTGAAGTATATGTAGCTGACTCTGGGGCATTTGGAGTGATACTAGTATTCTGTACCCATCCAGAAGCGGAGTCATTGTATACCTTGTTTCCGGCTTTAACGTATATCTTATGGTCTTCCGAGAAGTATGCTATACCACTTGGTTGGAAAGCTAATGAAGGAGGCTTAATGGTTGCTCTCTCCAACTCCCTGGACCTGTCATCATAGTTTATTGTACTGTACCCAGGATCAGAGTAGGGAAGCGTAGGAATGTCATAGTGCCCAAAGTATCTGTAGGAGCCTATGTCTATTCGGATTGCATCGAAATAACCGTAGGTGGAATCAGTATCAGCCGCTGGTACAGTAGAACCTACAGTCAGAGCGTTTGTGTTGGATACTAGATCATCTGTACCTGTAATCTCTGCTACATCAAATGTGCCATTCTCTATAAGAGTTTCCCCGTTAACTAAGAGTCTAGTGGTCCTGGTCCCAGCTACCGCTTTGCTAGTGAGCACTACATGGTACTCTCCTCCCGGAACAACTTTCTTAGAAGTGATTACTGTAGTTGTTGAGGGGGCTATGTCTGAGATGCTAAAAGCGAACCTTAGGTCAGTTCCATCTGTGTCACAGTATACTTTAAACAATCCAGTCTTGTTAATAAGGGTGGAATCTACTGTCGTATCCAGGGATGCATGAGCTTTGAACCGAAGTTCTACTGTAAAGTCATCCCAAATTGGGTCTATAAAACCCAACGCATCACTCATTGAGAGCCCACCTACATGGTTATTCACAAAGAAGGAGGTATCTTTATATTTCGGATAAAAAGAAAAGGTCTCTGGCTCTGTTACAGAGGTACCAGTGAAAGTCTGAGAACTAGCTAGATCAGTGAACCCAAGAGTTCCATCTGATTCCAGTAGGATCACTGCATCATCATTTAAGAGCCCGTAGTCCCTTAGGATCGGAACATCTACAGTAGAGGCCAGAGTAGTCCCATCGTATCTCTCGAACCCCTTGAGTGAGACGTAGCCCTTTGCTGGGCCATCTGCTTCCATGTAGTTCTGGCAAGCGATCAGTTCCCCTGGTTTCAATTCCAGTTGGGTCTCAGACTCGTTTACTCCTCCAGTAAACTGGACTATCTGGTCCCTGACCTGTGGCATTGTAATCTTGTTGGGTCTCATTACGCTATCGGCCTCTTCTTAATATATCTCCCAGGGACTTCTGATCTCATCATTTGCCCAAGCATTTGAGAGTACTTCATGGAATACCTTTGCTCCAGCACTGGTTCCCCAAGGTACGAAGCTAGCTCAGAGACGGCTCGATACACAATCAGCATATGCCATTCATAACGAAAAGTAGGAGTATCGGTATTGGAACTCAGTGACTCTAGTTTCTTAAAGTAATTGAAGTCTACTACATAAGCATCATTGAGCTTATTAAAATAGAGGTCTTGGGAGCTAGGGATTATCGTGTACGCATAGGGCTGACTCCCGGTGCTCTGCTCTGTATCTGTGAGTGTAGCGAAGTTGACCGAAGATACTTCGATTCCCTCTCCATCAGTAAATGCTCCGTGGACATCTTCTACATAGAAGTATCCAGCAGCGTCCCCTCCAGCGAAGGAACCAGACGAAAGAGTAATATCGGAACTAATGGTCGCAGTAGCACCACTGGTATCCCCAACGATGTCTACTCCGATCTCTAGAACTCCTACTCCACCAGAAGTAAAGTTTATCTTGTAGTCATTCTGGCTAACTGGTGTAGTCAGAAACCTGTCGTAAGAATAGAGCCTAAGCGGGGCATTGTCATACAGCAACATGGACTTGTCATGATATCCAAAGTCTGTCAAACCCCAATCCGTAGATGGACTATAGATTTGCTTTGTTTCATCTATCTTAACAAAAGAATGGGAACGCCTAAACGTAAAGTCCGGGCGTTCCCTTTGAATGTCTTCCCATGCTTCCGATACTGCTTCAGCTACAACTAGCTCGAAACCAGTAGCGGTGGATACTGAATTGAATGCTCCACTTTCTCCAACTAGACGATATGTAGATTTACACATATCCAGATAGTTCATAGTGGAACTCCTTAGTTAAGATTATACAACATAGCCCCAAAGTTCAATAACGATCATACCAGCAGTGTAAGTACCTACCACACCGGCCTCACCATTAATAAGGTAAAGGTAACTGTCAACAGCCGGAGCTGTGGTAACATTTACTGATCTTCCTTTGACCCATGCACCATTTGAATCCAGGTTAAGAACATACCCAGCCAAGCCAGAGGCATCAGCATCATATGCACCAGTAGCAGCAGTAGACGTAGCGAGGTTAATGTCATCAGCCCCAGTAGCAGGGGTTTCAGCACAAGACATACGAGCTTTGAACAAGAGACCGTTTACAGCAGTAGTAACCCTACCAATATGGCAAGCCCCAGTGTCACCGATGACATCTAGATCAGTAGTTGTACTCTTGGCACCAGTAAGGTCTACATAGATCACAGTCTTAATAACGTCGCCAACACGGTTTGTTA
>Ga0209727_1001365_pt1 | contig 20427 bp, 24 predicted proteins | sample RifGroC1_FD_183995 | JGI IMG/M metagenome (GOLD analysis project Ga0209727, IMG submission 183995) | Groundwater microbial communities from Rifle, Colorado, USA - Groundwater C1 (SPAdes) (version 2) | ecosystem: Environmental > Aquatic > Deep subsurface > Groundwater | place: Rifle, Colorado...
CTCCGGTCGCCTGACCGGCAACGTGTCCTGTTGAAAGGGTAAATTTCTTTCCTGCAACCTCGAATGTATGTTCAATCTTCTTCATACTACAAACTATAAATAATGCTAATCAACTAATATTTACGAATACTACTAATACCTCCCAATCTTACGATCCTAAGTATTTGTAGAAATTCGTTGCATTTGTACTAAATTCGTAGATTAGTATTATTTTATTTATTTTTCCAACTTTAACTCTTTCAGGAGATTTTTATATCTCTCTTCACCATGTTTCTTCAAATAATTTAAAAGCCTTCTTCTTTTTGCAACCATCGAAAGCAAACCGCGTCTTGAATGATTGTCTTTTTTATGTTCTTTCAGGTGTTCTGCAAGTTTGTTTATCTTATTTGTAAGAAGCGCGATCTGTACTTCAGGAGAACCTGTATCGCCTTTTTCTCTTGCAAACTGTTTAATTATACCCTTCTTTTCGTCTTTTTTGAGCGCCATATCCGTATTAGCTTAAGTAGATCCTGCTTGACCGCCTTTGGCGGAAGTTTGTCGATGGATAAACCTAGCTGTACTTGAGATGGTATGTTACCACACAATTTTCTCATCCACAACCGACAAAATTTTCGGTTTAATACCTTGGCAATTTTTGGCCATCAAGTGTATCTTTTACATACTTTTCAGGGTTAAAAGAAATACCAAAGGCATTTTCCAGAATAACTTTTGCAATATATGCATTGCCAAGTTGATTTGGGTGCTGAAGGTCGGGTTCACCAGCTTTTATTCCTTCTACCAAATTTTCCTCGGATATGAACGTAAAAAAAATTTCAGTCGAAAATTTTTGATAAATATTAAACATATCAATTTTTGAAAATCCCTCTCTTTCGGGTATTTGCATAAAGGCTTTTGCGTAAGGATTGTATTCATTGTTCTTTTTTGAACCCTTACCGGAAGGGGTGGAATTGCACCATATCACTTCCGAACCAGCGCTTATTGCCATGTTAACAATTACATCGATATTTTTCACCGATTCTGGTACATCAATTCCTAAAACGAGGTCATTTCCTCCCATAAGTCCGATAACAAGTTCCGGTTTTACCAAGAGTAAATCATTTAATCTCTCGGCAATGTCCCCTGTTGTTGCTCCATCGTAAGCAAAGTTGAATCCTCTGATTCCCCACTCAGCCAACTGCCAGTTACCATTCAATACCTTCGTCATTTCGTTTTGAAGGACATACACTAAAATATCCCTCCAATTTGGATGTACCCACTCGCATGAAGTTATTGAATCACCTGTAAAGCAAATCCAAAACCTTCCATTTGTTTCTAATTTCTTCTTAATTTTCTCCAACATATACATACCAAATTATATCTTAATTTTAAGCGTCCCGATATTGAAAATATTTTGCGGTCTTATGTAATCTTTTGGAATCCAAAATATTCAAAATATTCATATTCAAAAAGTGTGACAATTACCAAAAAGTAAGATGTGGAGGTATAAGTTCACCCTACGGGTGTATCTGTATTGGCACCTCTTACTTATCTATAGATTTGTACCAATTACTACAGTATATTTATAATCGATGCCAAACAGAAGAAAGGAGGTTATTGCAACTGGCGAGGTATATCACATATATAACCGTAGCATCTCCGATACCGAAATATTTAATCAAAAAAGACCTCTTAATCATGCAATAAAATTGATTGACTATTATCAATATCATCAAAAACTAAGGTATTCAAAATTCCAAGCTCTTACGTTAGAAAACCGCTTACTATACCTTGGAGGTCTTGACACAAAAAATCCGTTAGTGGAGATATTTTGTTATGCATTTATGCCAAATCATTTTCATTTCCTATTAAAACAAATGCAGGACAACGGAATTAGAGAGTTCATTTCCAATTTTCAAAACGGTTTTGCCAAATATTTTAACCTTCGTCAAAACCGCGAGGGAGGGCTATTTCAAAGTCCCTTCAAATCAAAAAGAATTGTTAAAGATGAGGATTTACTTCAGGTGTCAAGATACATTCATCTTAACCCTGTAACTTCATTTTTAATTAAACACGAACAGCTAAAAGATCATTTATTCACTTCTTATCCAAATTATGTTGGAACTGGAAGTTGTCCTTTTGTAAAAACACATTTAATACTTGAGCTCGCGGGAACAAGTGAGAAGTATGAAAAATTCATTTCAGATCACGTAGATTATCAAAGAAAATTGGATTTCATAAAACACCTGCTTCACGACTAAAATTCATCTCTTTATTGCTTTATCTAATCAACTAAATCCAGCAAATACATTACGCACGATAGTTGCCAATAAGTAAGAGGTGGAGGTATAAGTTCACCCTACGGGTGTACTTGTATTGACACACCTTACTTTTAAGATGGATTGGTCTATTAGTTCAAATTATAGACAAATAGAAATAGACAAAAATTAATTTATTGAGGTTCCCCGAATTACTTTTGGTTGAAGCCAATCGTCGGGAGGGTTCAATACTTCCTCAATATCTTCCTTTATCTCCTCTTTCTCGCTTGTCAATGGGGACAGGGCCGGTATTTTTTGAACATTTTCCTGTTTTTGAGAGAAGTCGGCAAAATCGGTTGCACTTATTCGGTCGGCTTCCTCAACTGCTTGTGAAGATTTTGCTGGCGACTGAGGAACAGCACCTGCCGGAAAAGCGGTTTTGCTGATACCTTCTCCGGAAAGCCTTCTTCCTCCCATTCTGATCAGAGCCGCCGTTATTTCAAAGGTTTCGGGAGTAACGTTCTGCGACCTGTAATTTCCGGTTGCTTCTTCGATCCCCATTAATAGATTTGTGGCCGTGTCGGGGTCAATAGAAAGCTGTGCTTCGTTAAGTAAAAAAAATGTCAACTCTGAAACTGAAGCCATAGGCTGAGCAAATGTGTAGATCACTTTTGCTGGATCAACCGTTAAGGGTTGCGTCCCTATATGATATATCTTTGCCGATTCGAGACTATTTGTGGTCAATTGAGGAAAATGAGCATCTGTTTCCCCTCCAAAAAGCAGTACTGTATTGGCAGACATTCCCTCATAAGAAACTTTTAACTGCTCGGTTTTTGGGGGATTCACACCGGATTTTGGGATAACAGTTAATTTGAATTGGTTTTCGACAATATCATAACTTACTCTTTCAATCCCGTTTGCATCATATCCGGAAAATCCTATAACTAAATTTTTATTTCCTGCACTGTCCGATATTTTATCAATTCCAATTAATCGATTTAACGAAACCGTTATCGGTGCAGCTGACACAATTTGAACAGGTTTTGAATTCTTTAATGCCAGAAATAGAGATAAAGAAGCAGCAACCTGATCAAGCGATGGATCCATTGGTAAAAAAATAACAATAGAACTTGCCTGATCGATAACCGATTTGAAAGAATTTTCCATAAAGCAGAGATATATTAAAAAAATAAAATCTATAAAACCGTATCTTTATTCAAAATAGTCTTATAGTACTATCTTCGCACCGATACTACCATATCACCTGCCACAAAATCAAGTTGGGGCTGGAAAATCACCCCAAACTCCTCACCTTGTTTGGCTTCGGTTATATCTTTTTTCTCCTTTTTCATAGAGGTTGCCTTAACTTCTCCCAATACTATTTCATTGCGGATAAGCTTTAAAATTGTGTCTTTTCCTATCTTCCCCTGAACAACCTTGCATCCGGCAACTTTCCTGTTTTCAAAAGGAAAGACGGCAATGATCTCTGCTTTTCCCAAAATTTCCTCTACTCCTTCTTTTAATATTTCATCCAACCGCTCGATCAATTTATAGATAATATCAAACGATTCGATCTTTACCCCTTCGGTATCTGCTAGTTTCGAAATACCAACCGGAACTTTTACTTCAAAAGCAAATAGTCTGCAATTTTTCGCCGACTTTGCAGCAAAAATATCCGCCTCAATAATCTCGCCAACACCTGAAGATATAATATGCACTCCTTCCGGTATACTGGAAAGAAGCGCTTCTAAACAACCGGAAGATTGGGATTTGATAACCAAATTCAGTTTTACATCACCAGCGTCTTTTTTGTTTTCGACAACATTTCCCGTATTCGAATCATTAGAAATATTTTGTGCAGCTCCCTCCAACCCGCAAATTTTTGCCCCGATTGCCGGCATTTTATCAAAGCCTAAAATCAAAGCCGGTTCTCCCGGAAATATTTCTTTAACGGAATTATTTGTGTGGTCAAACAACCCTCTCACTCTTGTGGCAACTCCGTCTATTAATATTTTTTCTCCAACCTTAAGACGTCCATTCATGACAACTATCGATGCCATACTGCCCCTGTTATCTCTTTTTGTTTCAACAACAAATGCATCAAGGCTTCCGTCAGGATCGGCTTTGATCTCATTCATATCCGAAAGAAGTAAGATCATTTCCAAAAGACCCTCCAGCCCTTCGTCCTTTTTTGCCGACACTTCCAAATACGGTATCTTTCCGCCTTTTTCTTCGAGTAAAACACCTGCTTTCTCCAACTGATCTTTTGCTGAATCCGGATCCGCACTTTGAAGATCGGTTTTTGTAAGACAAACGATAAAAGGTATGTTCTCCTTAAGAATAATTTCGATAGCTTCTTTGGTTTGCGGTTTTACGCCATCATCAGCAGCTACTATTAAAACTGCAATGTCGCAAGCACTCGCTCCGCGCGACCTCATCTGAGCAAAGGCTGCATGACCCGGAGTGTCAATAAAAGTAATTCTTCTTCCGTCTTTTGTTGTAACTACAGAAGCGCCTATGCTTTGTGTTATCCCTCCGGCTTCACGCACAGCAACATTACTTTTACGAAGAGAGTCCAGAAGAGTTGTCTTTCCGTGATCTACATGCCCCAATATTGTCACTATAGGTGGTCTTGGTTTTAACATATGAATTTTCCTTTCTAAAACTTACGCTTCCCATGGTCAAATTTTATCAGTCATTGCACCGTCAGCAATCTCTGTCTTATTCTCATCATTCTTTTTTTTAGACTTTTCAACATCTTTGCCGCTCCCTTTTTCGGCTTGCTCGATTTTAGGCTCCGGACCTTCCGATAGGAGTGCTTTATCTTTCCCTTCCAATTCATCTTTTGTGGGTTCCGGCGTGGAAGATTCTGCTTTTTCTTTTTTACCCGTTTCCTGACTTTCGTCAGTAGATTTTTTCTTCTCTTCCGGTTCTTCGGTCTTTGGTTCCTTCGGTTTGGCACTACCCTCAAGAGGTTCAATATCTATCTTCCAATTGGTCAATTTGGAAGCAAGTCTTGCATTTTGCCCGTCACGTCCGATCGCCAATGATAATTGGTCTTCGGGGGCTTTGACCTTCGCTGTCGCTTCTTTTTTGTTTAATGTAACCGTTAATCCTTCGGCGGGGGAGAGTGCAGCTTTAATGTATTCCGCAGGGTCGTCGTTGTACATCACGATATCCACCCTCTCGCCTCCCAATTCATTTGTTACAGATTGCACCCTAACGCCTCTTTGGCCGACACACGAACCAACAGGATCAACTCCGGATTGACCCGAAGATACGGCGATCTTTGTTCTTACCCCCGGTTCACGCGCGATCCCGTTCACAATAACGCTCCCGCCGGAAATTTCCGGAACTTCTCTTTCGAATAATTTTTGTACAAATAAGGATTCGGCACGCGATAAAATGATCTGTTTGCCTCTGAGTGTTTCGATAATATCCTTTAAAAGAAACGACATTCTCTGATTTGAATTAAGTCTTTCATTAGGAACTCTCTCAATAGAAGGCATTATCCCTTCCGTCTTTCCAAGATCTACACGCACATCAGAACCCTCAAAACGGAGGATCATACCCGTCACCAAAGATCCAACCCTTTCCGTATATTCACCCATAATTGCCCCTTTTTCGGCTTCCCTTATTTTTTGATGAATAACCTGTTTAGCGGTTTGTGCGGCAATTCTTCCAAAACCCGGAGGGGTGACGTCTTTTTTCTCGACTCCCGTCAGATCGACTTCGCCATTTTCATCGGGTTCGATAAGATCCCAAGCCAAAACCTTTGCCTCGCCGTTGGTAGGATTTAAGATCACTTCATAATCAAAACTGTCAGGCTCCTCGCCTCTTTCTTTCGCATCTTTTTTGTAAGCAGCAATGATCGCCTGTTTGATCGTCTCCAATATAACCTCGGGGTCTAAACCCCTTTCCATCGCGATAGCTTTTAAAGCCTGCGCAAATTCTGTACGTGGTGTCTGCATACCTTATATAAAAATAAAGGTGGGTATCTCTCCCACCAAACTTCATACCTTATCTCCTGAGTTTAATAGTTTACTCCAGAAGGATTTGGAAGTCAAAGTCCTTCTTTCTTCAGATCATTAATTAAATCCCGTTGTTCACGGGTGAGGCGGTCGGGTGTAGCAATAATTAAGCGGACATATTCGTCACCCTTTCCTCTTGATTGGACAGATTGCACTCCTTTCCCCCGAAGCCGGACCATTGTTCCGGGCTGGGTCCCCGGACGGACCTTTATCTTTACAGTTCCATCAACTGTGGGAACATCAATATTTCCCCCCAGTACAGCCATAGAAAACGGTATCTCCATTTTTATATAAATATCCGAGCCTTCCCTCTCAAACAACTCGTGCGGTTTAACATTGATCGACAGAATAAAATCATCAAATTTAATTCTTTGTCCTTCGTCAACTCCTGCGGGGATCTTGATCTTCCTTCTTTTTCCGTTAATTTCAACATCTTTTTCGACACCGTTTATCGCATCCATAAAGTCGATCGCGATAGAATATCTCGGGATCTGTCTGGTGCGTGCTGAACGGGCGCCGAATGGAGACCCCCCTCCAAAGAAACTCTCAAAAATGTCAAATGGGTCGCCGAAATCATAACTTGAATATGGAGATCCTCCGCCTCCGCCCGAAGTGGAATAGGTGTATGTAAACGGACCCCACTGGCCACCCTGTCCACCGGAAGGACTCCCACCGCCCGCACGGCCGAAACCCCCACCCGGTTCAAAAGCCTGATGTCCAAACTGGTCGTAAGCCGAACGTTTCTGCGTATCGGACAAAACCTGATAGGCCTCATTGATTTCCTTAAATCGTTTTTCCGCAGTCTCCTTTTCAGCACCGCTGTGTTTATCCGGATGCCATTCCAAGGCCTGTTTCCGATAAGCCTTTTTTATCTCATCGGCAGATGCGGACTTTGCAACACCTAAAATATCATAATAATCGCTTTTTCCGTTTGGCATAACAATAGATATTAAGGCAATATGTGACTATTCACAAATACAAAATATCAAAGTTATTTTAGCACTCAACTTCACTTAATGCTAACACTTAATTCATGTCGTAAAATTTACTAATCTCATCCGGAAAAGAAATCCTGTTTTGTTTCCAAATGCCATTCACTGTAAAATCCACCCATGGGTAATGCAATTAACATCTGGCTGGACGATCAAAGAAACGCACCTGACAGGTGGATCCATCTTCATAATATTGAAGAGGTTGAAAAAATGATCGGTCTCGTCCTTGAATTTGATGTCTTTTCCATCGATACAATGAGTTTTGATTTCCATCTTTCTCATCCCAAGAACGGACTGGATGTATTGAAATATCTTGCCGGTCTTTGCATTAAGGAAAAAACTAAAAAATTCTAGCCGAAAAAAATTCTCTACCATAGTAGTGATCCAAAGGGAGTGAAAATGATGACAGAATTTGCGGAAGGATTTGACTCGGAGATTTTATTGAATCTAATGTAAAATATTAATCGGATGAAAATTAAATTTTTGGGAGCATCGGGAACGGTTACCGGATCTTGCTATGTATTGACCGGAGACTCAGGTCAATCAATTCTAATAGATCTGGGTATGTTCCAAGGAACACCCGCTATTGAAAAGTACAATTACGAACCCTTTGAATATGACTGCAAACTTCTTTCCGGAGCCATTCTTACTCACGCTCATCTGGACCATTGCGGCAGACTCCCGATACTCTTAACATATGGTTTTTCCGGCCGGATCCACATGACTCCGGCAACCAGAGATCTCACCGAATTGTCTCTTTTGGATAGCGCAAAAATTGCCCGTTCAGACAATAAAGAATTTCTCTACGATGAAGAATTGGCTGCAAGGACAATTCAAAAATTCGAAACCGTGCAGTATCGGACTCCATTTCAAATTGGAGATTTTACCGTCACTTTCCGTGATGACGGACATATTCTTGGGTCAGCAAGTCTGGAAATTGTTGACAGAACTGCTGTCGGGAATTATCGAAAAATTGTTTTCAGCGGAGATCTTGGCAATACTCCGGAGGACCTGCTCCAGGAAACCGAATTTATTGATACTGCGGATGCCGTAGTTATCGAGTCTACTTATGGCGACAGACTGCATCCGAAATCAGACCCGTCAGATGCATTGAGATCTGAAATAAATGCGGTCGAAACGTCGGAGGGAACACTTCTTATACCAACATTTTCTCTCGACAGAACTCAGGAACTGCTGCATCTTATAAAACATCTGAAAAAATCGGGAGAGGTCAAGAATGAAACTCCCGTATATATGGACAGTCCCATGGCTCAAAAAGCAACGCTGTATTATATGAAATATTCAAAATTATTTAATCCCCATATTCAGGATGACTTTAAATTCGGCTCACCTTTTGATTTTCCGGAACTTGTAATTATTGATAACTGGAAAGAAAGTCAGGCGATACATAATTCAAAGGGTGCCAAAGTAATTATTGCAGGAAGCGGAATGATGACTGGCGGACGGATTTTGGGTCATGCTGCACATTATTTACCGATGCCTTCAACACGGCTTTTTATTGTCGGATATCAGGGAGATGAAACGCTTGGGCGGAACCTTCTCGAAGGAGATAGAAATATTATTATCGACGATAATGAAATTTCCGTAAAAGCAACCGTTAATTTTACGGAAAGCATGAGTTCTCATGCTGATCAAAAACAACTTCTAACGTGGCTCGGACATATCAAAGATGTCAAGAAAGTATTTGTCACTCACGGAGAAGATAATGTCCGTTCCATTTTTGCCGAAAAGATCTATAAAGAACTTGGTATAGAAGACGTGACCTTGCCAATATTAAATCAGGAAGTTGTTCTGTAAGCAAAAGCCGGTCAGAAAAAGAAAGTTTTGATAAAAGAAAAGAATATATAATAAGACAGCTTATTTAATGAAGCTCCCGCGGGCTTACGTTCTCTGTTTTCTGCGATGGGGGATAAACCTATCTTCGATCTTTAATTAATATATTTTGTGTTCAAAACTCTTTTCCTCTGCAGGCTTTCATAGGTTGACATGTTATACATTTTGTATTGCAGTGTATTAAATTGTGAGAGCAGTAATAAATATTTCATTACCACAACAGATGGTTGAAATCGTTGACGAGAATGTCAAAAGCAGAATAATATTTCAGGTACACACCCGACAAGTTTGACCTGGAGTATAAATTATTGAAACTGCATTTAGGCAAACCAATTCCCTGTTTCTCTGCGAAGCTCCCTGGCGGCAACTTCTTCGGCTTTGTGTCTTTGATATCTAATTTCAAGATCGTGCTTTGCATTCAGAGCTGTCAGCAGGTTCCCCAGATCTTCGGGGTTATTCACTCCCCACTCCGTCACCCTTTTTTCCAAAGCTTTTTCAAGTTTGTAAAAACGCCTGTTTTTATCGAACTTGGCCATATTTACCAATTTTCCCAATTCTCTGTCATTTGTCCCAAGCATTTTTAGACCATGAACAAGACCGTAAGCATAAAGAGCATCGGAAAGTTCTCTATCTTTTAAATTGTATGCACCAACGACATGTCCTGCTATCTCTTCCCCCTCATCAAATCTATCTTCTTTTGCAGTCGGAGAATCGGCCGAGGCACTAAAAGAATGTATTTCCTGAAGCATACCATCATTAGATAAATTTTTAGCGATACGCATTGATGCCACACCCACTACGTTTGAAATACCAAGCGAAGTTAATACACCATATGTCTTTATTAACCAGAAGTAACTAACCGTTTGTGCCGAGTTTAATCCCAGTATGGCTGATCTTTGAATTTTGTTCCACTGCAGATCATGAGTTAATTCGTGATCCAGATGCGAAACCACTGAAGGTAAAGTTCCCTCCGTTGCCAGCATAAGCCACATTTCTTCAGAGGTTGGGGCTTTTTGGGGAATTACTACCATATCAAGCATTGGGATATACCGGCCGGCAGAACCTTTCTTTTGCATACCCTTTGCATAAAAAGAATCGGGTGAAATAAATTTCACCCACGCGCCATACTTTCCATTCTCTAACCCCGTTAAAAGTGCACTGCTAATACCCACATCCTCAAGTTCCTCAAGATATTTTGTTTCTCTCTGCAGCCGTAAAATTGTTGCGTCAAAACCCGCATCGCGGTCTTTTTGAGGAATTTTCGACATTAATAGTTCTGCTTCCTGGTGTCCCATACCTACAGGTTTCCTTAAAAATTGGAGTTTTTCATCAATCCCCTCCGAATATTTTTTCAGTTCCAGAATTTTGGGATTTTTGGATTGTATAGAGTTAACCATCCCAAAACCTCCTTTTATATCCCGTTCCCAGTAACTTCTTAAGATATCCTGATTCGGATAATAGACCCAGTCAGGACGCGAACGGATATTATGAATTGTATCTTTGGCTTCAACTACTTGATCCATTTAATTTATTTTATTTTATTTATCTGTCAATTGCATGACAATGCAGATTATTTATACATATTCAACACTTTCGTAGCGTTCGTATGATCCTTACTTCACTATGGTACAGTGGTGAAGTGAAAAAGATTGGATATTTACCTGTCGATAACGTTTCTTGTAAGAAATTCTTTAATATTTCTTAACTGTTGATCCATATCTTCTCTATCCGATCTTGAAACATCTTTTGCAAGAAGATAAATTTTCATTGGTTTTTTCTTAATCCACTTTCCGTTCAAATACAAAACCGCAAGCATTGTTGTAACAGCAATCCGCTTGTTGCCGTTTATAAAAGGATGATTTTTAATGAGAAGAAAAAAAAGAACGGATATTTTATCCTCAAAAGATACATATAGATCTTTTTTGTTAAATTTTTGAAGAGGCGTTCTCAAACAGGATTCCAAAACACCCGGATTTCTTGTTATAAAATCCGGTATGGGTTGATCAAATTTCAAATGTTCCTGCGCAAGTCTAAAACAAATATTTTCAAAGTCTTCAAACTTTATCCAAACGACCTTACTCAACCGCAAGTTTCTTGTAGGTTTCTTTAAAGTCATGCACCGCCTTTTTTACCGCCTTTTGAATTATTCTGCCTTTTTTTGTTGTTTTTGGCTTTTTTATACCAAATTTAAAATATTTTGGATTCATATTAATGATCATTATATCACGCAATAATAAAATACCCCACGGCAGGAGGCGTGGAGTTTTCGCAAAGTTTGGATGAAACCTCTTGACTGAAGTGGTGACAAAATGTCACCAACTGAAAATGAGATCGTCCGACGGCAAATATTATTTAACGGATGCCACTGATACCGAAACAATGCTTCGGCTAATCCAGTCGATTCCCTCTCCAAAGGTTGAGCCATTGAAAGAATGGTTGGCAAAAGTCGATGAATTGGGTAATATGAAAATCGATACGGAGAGGGTTGAAAAAAGTTTAAATTGACAAAATATCCATATTGTATTACAATGTAATACAATATGAGAGCAGTAATAAATATATCTTTACCACAACAAATGGTTGAAACCGTTGAAGAAAATGTTCAAAGCGGAAGATTCGCCAGTAAAAGCGAATTTTTCAGACACCTTATCCGCGAATGGCAAGATGATAAACTACTTTGGGAATTAAACCAAAGCAGAAACGAATACGATAGAGGAAAAGCCAAAGTCCTTAAATCTTTAAAGGATTTGCGGTAGTATTTAAGAAGTGTTGATATACTATACCGGCAAATTCCGATCTTCATATAAAAAGCTATCTAATTTAATTAGAACTGAAGCTGAAGTTAAAGAAATAATATTTCGAAAGAATCCTTTTGATCCGATACTTAAAACTCATAAATTAACAGGAAAATTTAAAGGGTTTTGGTCATTTTCGATAGACAGAAAACACAGAATCATTTTTGAGTTCAAAGGCAAAAAGGAAGTTGTTTTTCATATCACCGGAACTCATCAAGTCTACAAAAAATAATAGTTGTGCCGGATGTGTCAAAATCATACACCCTTTTCAATACTGTCCATTAATTCAAATAGTTCAAAAACCAAGATCGGAAAAATACTTTACTACACTAGTGTAGTAAAGTGAATAAAAATATCAAACTGAAGCCGGAATTGGCTCACCACATAGATTTCTGTTTTTAGAAATTGTAAGTGGTAAGATTTTTCTGACGATATACTCCTCTTACTCAGGATTGCATCCTTTCGTAAGAGATTATATATTCAAAAACTCTCACTTGCACTTGCAAACTCGAGTTTGTTGACTATAAACCCCTAAGGGAAAATCTTGGCTCTGAGTTCATTTCATCATCGAAATTTAATTCGATGTTTTCATGAAATCATAGTAAAATTCAGTAATGACAAGTATGAAGGGTTTTCCAAATTTTGAATATTATTTCATAAAGGGTTCAAAAACTCTTGACATTATTCTTCAGGGCGCGGATGTCGGCATCGATAAACCTTTCATCAGAAAAGTAATAAATACCTGTAGAAAAAGCGGTAACTCCGTTTTGGCTTTCAATTTTCTTTACTATGAAAGAGGTGAAGATCACTCGTCCGGAGAAGAGCTTTTGGAAGAGCTGGAAACTCTTAAGAGTTTGATGGTTTATGTTCGTGCCGAAGAGTATCGCCATATTCGATTTGTCGGAAAATCACTTGGTGGAATTGTTGGCAGTTTCTTTCTGAACGATTTACCGGAAAACGATATGCAAAGATATTCAATCGTAATTTTGGGCTATGTTACGGGAAGCGTAAGATTAAATCAATTTAGCGGTAAAATTTCCATAATTCAGGGAGAGAAGGATAAGTTCGGAAGTATTGAAAAGGTAAAAGAAGATCTCATAAATGCGAGGTCGAAAAATATTTCATATTTTGAGGTAAAAGAAGCAGATCATAGTTTCAGAAATCCCGAAACAAAAGAGCCTGTGTTTGTGGATGAAGCCATGCAACTCCTCGCTTCAATCAAATAATATAAGCAAATCCAGATCCAATCTTCTGGTTAAAAGAGAGGCAGAAATGTTTGAAAAATAATATTAATCCTTCAATCCGCAAGTTTTGTATGTAATATTTAATAATGAAACAAATCCCAATGAAGAAATATGTAGTGTATGCATTTATAGACAGCCAGAACCTCAATCTTGGAATTAAAAGTCAGGGCTGGAAATTGGACTGGAAAAAGTTTCGACAGTATTTGAGAAATAAATATTTCGTTACCAAGGCATATCTTTTTATCGGTCATGTGGCGGGAAATGAATCTTTATATTCTTTCCTGCAGGAATCCGGCTATCTTTTGATTTTTAAGCCTACCTTAGAACACAACAGCCAAGGTAAAGTAAAAATAAAAGGCAACGTTGATGCCGAATTGGTTCTCCATTCAATGATTCAGTATAAAAATTACAACAAAGCAATAATTGTATCCGGGGATGGTGATTTTCACTGTTTGATCGAATATTTGGAAAGAAAGGACAAGCTGTTAAAAATATTCGCACCCACGAAACATTTTTCAAGCTTATTGCGAAAGTTTAACAGCAAAAATTACATAATCCGTCTTGACCTTTTAAGAAATTCCCTAGAAGAAAAAAAAGACTGGCATTCGCGGTCGGTCGAAACCTTAGGCTAGTCCAGTCATCGTGATAAGAATCATTATAGATTATTATCGGGTGCCAGTCAAAGGGAAAACAACAAACCTTCAAATTCTTAAAAAGCCACAAGGTGGTGCAGATTTCTGTTTTTAGAAATTGTACGTGGTAAGATTTTTCTGACGATGAACCCCTAAGGGAAAATCTTGGCTCTGAATTCGTTTCATCATCAAAATTTAATTCGATGTTTTCATGAAATCATAGTAGAATACCAGCAAATGGAAAAGTGTCAGTTTTCTGGGGTTTTTAAATGTAGTGATTCAAAGGGGTGTGTTTTAATGGAAAATGAAGGGGTACCTGAAGGTGATTTGGGTAAAATTACGGAAACCTTTGCGGATCTCTCAAGCGAGGAATTGGTTCACTACATTAAAGTGCACAATACCGGTGGAAGATATGCCGAAAAATGCTTATCAAGTCCTATTATTGTAAGAATCCTGAATTCAATGTTGGTGCAAAGGGGCGAGAAGCCGGTTATTTGATTTTTTATCTTTCTTGTTAATCAAAAATCCAGATCCAACATCCTCGCATTAGGTTCAAAGTTGGAGTAAAATACAGACAGAATGAAAAATTATTATCGAATAATGCTTGGCAAGAAAAGTGTGTATGCCAAAGAGGCACACGAAGGAAATTATATTGGTGCCAATTGGCTTGAAGATATGGATTTGACTAATCAATTGCCTGGAAAATGGCGTGAATTTAATAGTAAGTTTATCCCCATATATCAAGAAAAATATCCTGATAAAACCAAAGTTTCCGCTGGTCTTGCTTGCGGAATGTTATGGACAATAACTAAGGGAATTTTGATTGGCGATACCGTTTTGTGTCCAGATGGACAAGGTAATTACTTTGTTGGAGAAATCACTGGCGATTATGAATATCACAAGGGAGCCACTCTTCCACACAGACGTAGAGTTAACTGGTACCCGAAGTTAATTTCCCGCGAAGAAATGAGTGAGCCTTTGAGAAATTCTACCGGAAGTATTGGAACAGTAAGCAATATTTCCAAGTATGCACAAGAAATCGAAGCATTTGTTTCAGGCAGCCGTCCACCATCAATTATTGCCACCGATGAAACAATAGAAGATCCCAGCGTATTTGCTCTTGAAAAACACCTTGAAGATTTTTTGGTTCAGAACTGGCGTCATACAGAACTTGGAAAACATTACGATATTTACGAAGAAGATGGTGAAATAGTTGGACAGCAATACCCAAGTGATTCTGGTCCCATAGATATTCTGGCTATCAGTAAAGATAAGAAGATTATTCTGGTGGTGGAACTTAAGAAAGGAAGGATTGGCGATGTTGTTGTGGGGCAAATCCAGAGGTATATGGGCTATGTAAAAGAGGAATTGGCGGAAAAAAACCAAGAAGTAAAAGGTGTAATTATTGCCTTTGAAGATGATGCAAAAATTCACCGAGCACTATCTGTCGCACCTAACATTGATTTTTACACTTACAAAATTCATTTTGAATTGGAGAAGAAATAGAGTTAACCCCCACCACATACAACATATATTTCTATCAACTCGAAGCCGTAGGTGGTAAAATACAGGCAGAATGAATAATAAACCACTAAATACAAATTTACATAAGGCTAACATAGCAAAAAAAGACGAGTTTTATACACAACTAGTTGATATTGAAAAGGAACTAAAACACTACAAAGAACAGTTTCGCGGTAAAGTTGTATATTGTAATTGTGATGATCCGTACGAAAGCAACTTTTTTAAATATTTTGCTGCAAATTTCAATGCATTGGGGCTGAAAAAACTCATCACGACAACCTTTGACGGCTCGCCTGTCGCAGATCAACAGTTATTGTTTAAAGACATGAAGGGTTTAAAACCAAACGGAAAAGAACCGTTCAAAATTGAGATATATGAAGTCCCAGATAAAAATAATGATGGAGCCATTGACCTGTCTGATATTGAGTGGTTATTAAAGCACGACAGGAATTCCTCAACACCCTTGAAAAAAGACGGACATGGAGATTTCCGTAGTGACGAATGTATTGAACTGCTCAAGGAAGCCGATATAGTCGTTACCAATCCGCCATTTTCTCTCTTTCGTGAATATATCGCACAACTTGTGGAATACAATAAAAAATTTTTGATTATTGGTAACTTTAACGCAATCACTTACAAAGAATTTTTCAAATTAATTAAGAATAATAAATTGTGGTTTGGTTACAACAATGGCCCCAAAACTTATTTAGTACCAGATAGTTATGAACAGGGTAACATTTATATCGGTGAAGATGATAAGAAATATGCCAAAATGGGTAATACTGGTTGGTATACAAATCTTGATATTGCAAAGCGTCACGAATTGCTAACACTTTATAAAAAATATAACCAAGAAGAATATCCCAAATATTCCAATTACGATGCAATTGAGGTATCTAATGTATCAGACATTCCAATAGATTATGATGGTGAGATTGGAGTACCCGTAACTTTCCTAGAAAAGTATAATCCTGAACAATTTGAGATTATCGGGTCAAGTAGCAATTTATCGAGACCAATCAAAACTGCTAATGGTTTGGTTTATCGCTATAAAGACCGTAATGGATATATGCGTCAAGCAGCAAATGAGCGTTTTGCTTTACCTGATGGTGACACTTGGCGGAGAATTTATGACCGAATTGTGATAAGAAAAATATAATATGAAAATCGAACTACATAAACTTTCAGTGCGTGATGTAATTTCTGACTACCAAGACAGTGCTGAAGAAGGTGTGACTTCTTATAAGGGTAAATTGAATATTCGTCCAAAATATCAGCGGGAATTTGTGTACAAACCGGAGCAACGTGATGCTGTGATTGAAACAATTAAAAAAGGTTTTCCACTTAATGTAATGTATTGGATGAAAAGAGAAGACGGTGGATATGAAGTACTCGACGGGCAACAGCGGACTGTCAGCATTGGACAATATGTAAATGGCGATTTCTCTTTGAACGACCGTTTTTTCCATAATTTGACTATAGAAGAACAAAATAAAATTTTGGATTATGAATTATTTATTTATTTTTGCGAGGGCACTGATAAAGAGAGAATAGACTGGTTTACTGTTATCAATACTTACGGAGAAAAAGTTAATGACCAAGAAATCCGTAATGCTGTTTACACTGGACCATGGCTTTCCGATGCTAAATTAAAATTCAGCAAAACTAATTGCGTAGCTTATTTACTGGCAAATGATAGCGGACAATTAGTCAGTGGTTCTCCAATTCGGCAGGAATATCTGGAAACCGCTCTTTCTTGGATCAACAACGGTGAAGTTGCGGATCATATGGCGAAACACCAGCATGACCAAAACGCTGACGAGTTGTGGAATTATTTTCAAAATGTAATTGCTTGGGTGCGCAATACTTTTACAAACTACCGAAAAGAAATGGCAAATGTTAATTGGGGTGAACTCTACAACCAATATAAAGACAGTATACTTGACCCCAATAAACTGGAAGCCGAGATTGCTGAATTGATGCAGGATGAGGATGTGACAAAAAAATCAGGTATTTATCCCTACGTTCTAACGAAACAGGAAAGGTGCCTTTCTATCCGCGAATTTACTGACAAAATGAAACGCGAAGCCTATGAAAGACAAAAAGGTATCTGCGCGAAATGTAAGAAGCATTTTGAAATTGAAGAAATGGAAGCTGACCATATCACTCCTTGGCATGAGGGCGGTAAAACTATTCCAGAAAACTGTCAAATGTTATGTAAGCAAGACAATCGAACTAAATCTGGAAAATGAAGACTGGAAATGTGATTATTAAATGATAATTGTTGCCTTAACTGAAACAGAAAAAATAATGAAGGGGTGGATAGGGTGTTTAATTTATGTTAATAAAGTTATATGTTCAGACATTATTCACATTGTTTTGGAATAAATACTCCTTGGACTGAAATCCTTACAGCTCTGGGTACTATATTAGCTTCAATCATTGCACTCACTTTTGGACTATGGGGAAAAACTTTACGATTACTTTTTTATAAATCCAATATGTGCTTAATAGATCATCTTGAAAATCTTCAAATTTATGACAACGATGTAGTTCAAGGACACACTAGACTCAAGTTTAAAAATAAGGGTATGAGTATTGCACGAAATGTTATGGTTTACATTATGAAAGTAAAAGATAATGGAAAAATTCGTGAGAATTTTTTACCCGTACCTTTAGCATGGACGCACGACGGTAGATACGCTAGAAATTTTTCACCTCAAGAGGTTTGGTTCCTCGATTTGTGTCGAAAGGATAATATTAAAGATAAGGTTAGCCCAAACCTTGTATTAGCAGCTGGACAGGGAGTTATTAATTATCAAAAAATTGAAGAAGGTAAAACCATTCTTCAATTGAGACTTTCACAAAGCTCCAGTCAGGTTAATAATTATTTTATAAATCTACATTGGAAGAAAGAGGATAAATTTGTCACCGTTGACAGCTATAAATTAATAACTTCGAATTCCATAAAATAATTTTCCATATTTTCCGCAAGATATTTCGGCAATTAAAAATCTTTTAGTCTCAACCTTTACCACACTTGTATCACATTGATGTAGTTTTTCATAGTTGAATCAATATATTTGATGTCATATTCTTCACTCGAAAACAATATAACAAAATTAAAGGAGGTGATATTAATATGGCAAAAAGAAACATATATAAATATGATTTCAAACTTGGTAATAAAATTTTGCATAGTGGAATTACAAACGACATGGAACGAAGAGAGAAAGAACATCAGATTGGGTGGCCGTCAGGTCATATCGTTCAGGTTGGTAATCGAACAACTCGTAAAGCTGCAGAAGACTGGGAAGATTCTAAACATAAGACAATTACACCAAAACAAAAGTGAATTGTATAATATCTTGTTTTTTATTAATTATTATCTTATATATAAATTTACAATTTATATTTTATGAATAATCCAATTTTCACAAATAAAATATTAAGAAAAATGGCAGATTATGGATTGTCTGAAAGTGAAGTATTAGATACTTTTAACAAAGGCTCTGTTGAAAAATGGACAAATAGAAAAGGATACAACGCTGTACGGAAATATTACCACTCCACCCGTGGGGTAAAATAGCTTTGCACCCCTCGGATTTTTCAAATCCTTCGGTATACTTGGTTCGGTATACTCACTACAACGCAGAACAATAATTTGACCCCACAATTTTCATTAACATTTACCTATAATAATTCTTCAATAATCTTCAACAATTGTTAATTTATTAGCTTCACATCGTGTACCAGATGTTTTGTTTTGATGCAGTTTCTTACAGTTGACATTGAATGGATTAGTTTAATAGAATGCAGCCACAATTAGCATTCTTATCTTTTGAGTGCTAAGGGAGTGATTAATATGACAAAGAGAAATAAAATCATTAATGAAAAAAGTGCCGTAACCAGGAAATTTGGCAAATAATCGTATATTAAGAGACATGAAAGAACAACAGAAACTGAAAGAAATTGAAAAGGGGGTGAAATAAGATGGATAAAAACGAGAAACCGGTCGGTTTAAATGTAAATATTGATCCCATAAGAACACCTATTCTCTACGCGGATGCTATTAGAGTAAACACGAATGAAAACGGGGTGGTTATGGATGTTGCTCAGACCATTGCAGGAACACCACAAGCTGTAGTGGTTTCAAGGATTGGTTTAAGTAAAGAACATGCAGAAAAGTTGGCGAAAGCGATTATTGAACAGATTAGCAAACAAGGAATATTTGTAACCAGTAAAGCTAAAATAATTAACTAATAATCACATGTTTTTTTCGACTTTTGAGGTGAGCTGAAGTATAATTGCCTTAATGGAAAATATTTTCCTTATTATTTTCCTGCTCTCCCCTTTCCTACTTCTTGCTGGACTAATCAAACCAAGTTTAATTTCAAAAATAATCAAAAGAAATGTAACACGAAAAGCAATTGTTCTGGGAGGAATATTAACGATAATCGGATCGCTTGTCGGAATTGGAATTACTGCCGACCCACCAAAAGAAAACAAAGAAGTTTTTTTATCATCCGTTTATAACGAAACAGTAAAAACTGAAACCGAGGTGTCTTCTCTTAGTATCGATACAAATAATGTTATTAACGCCAAAGTGTCGAGGGTTATCGACGGCGACACTATCGAAGTTTCGATCGATTCGAAAACCGAAAAGGTGAGAATAATTGGAATAGATTCTCCCGAGACCGTTGATCCAAGAAACTCGGTTGAATGTTTCGGGATTCTGTCTTCAAATAAAGCAAGGGAAGCTCTGAAGATCGGTGGCGATATTTATTTGGAATCCGACCCTTCTCAAGATAATAAAGATAAATATTCGCGACTCCTCCGTTACGTTTGGATAAATGAAAAAACGGATTTCGGAAGATATATGATAGAAGAAGGTTATGCTTACGAATACACATATGAGAAACCTTATAAATATCAATCCATTTACAAACAAAGCCAAAAAGATGCAGAGGTGGGAAAAAAGGGGTTATGGGCTGATGGCGTGTGTGTTATAACTCCAACAGCAAAACCGACTGCCTATCCTACAAATACCAAAGTTTTGTACGTTGCACCGACAAGTACGCCATATGTTGCTCCAATTATCCCATTATCAAACATATCTCC
>Ga0209727_1001369_pt1 | contig 20397 bp, 16 predicted proteins | sample RifGroC1_FD_183995 | JGI IMG/M metagenome (GOLD analysis project Ga0209727, IMG submission 183995) | Groundwater microbial communities from Rifle, Colorado, USA - Groundwater C1 (SPAdes) (version 2) | ecosystem: Environmental > Aquatic > Deep subsurface > Groundwater | place: Rifle, Colorado...
ACGGAAATATCGATCCAAATGAATCTGTCAAAGATGTAAGCGACGGGCCATTTAACATCACGGCTCAGCCTTCTATCACCGTGCTCTCTCCAAATGGAGGGGAACAATGGGAACTGGGAACTACAGAGGCAATTAAATGGGAATCAAACAGACCCACTTTTAATTGCGGAGATATTCCATGCCCGACGCCAACGCTGGCTCCCATAACAATAACTCTGGTCGGCGAATATATTGCGCCGCCGCCTTGTCCTGTTGGCATCCAATGCGCCACGCCGCCGCCGCCGCCCACGCAGGCTTTGGTAATTGCAAATGGCATTTCAGACAGCGGCTTATTTAATTGGACAGTCGGCAAAGGATCTCAAAGTATACCTCCGGGAAAATACAGGATTAAAATAACTAACGGCTCTATTTCTGACGCAAGCGACGCGCCATTTAGCGTTGTTGCGCCGGCAAATTCAGTTAATATTTCTAAATCTGAAAAAATCCAAGCTCAAAATATCGTCGCTGACACACCAAACCAGATCTTGGGCGGTTTCGTATTACAAGTTTCAGGCGAGAGTGTTGTTATTTCTTCGGCAACATTTTTCGTTGATGATAAAAACAACAAAATGATCGGTTCAGAGATAACGAACGTACTGCTTTACGATGAATCTGGAAATATTGTCGCAGGTCCGACGGACGCACTCACATCTGGCGGGCTTTACAGCGTATCATCCGTGACATTCAACGACAAGTTTACGGCAAAAGTTGGATCAAATACTTACACATTAAGAGGTAAGGTTTCCACAGGAGACGGCCTTAAGAACGGAAGTGTTATCACCATCTATACTTCGCCGGCTAAGAATTTGGAAATAACCGGTCAAACTAGCGGCAATATAATTAACGCGACTCCCTACGATTTGGTATACGCAAACCCGATAACTCTAAGAACCGGCGCGCTCACCATTAGCGTAGGCGCTGAACCGGTATCTCAAAACTTCGTGGCAGGAACAACTGAAGTTGAATTCACGCGATATAAATTTGACGCCTCGGCCTCGGCAGAAGACATTAGAATATCTTCTGTGCCCCTTGCTTACACGGTTTTAAGCGGAGGAGCGGCAGATCTAAACGACTGCAAACTTTATGACGGCGCAACCGCGATTACTACCGGAGCAAATACCGTCAATCCATTTTCAGCTTCTCTCGCGACAATTTTTACTTTTGACGGCAAAGGCTTAATTGTTCCAAAAGGAACGTCAAAAATTATTCCATTAAAATGCAGCACGCGCTCTGGAGCTGTCGGCTCATACGCATGGGGGCTGGATTCCGGTCAACAGGCCAATTATATCGGAGCAACAGGCCTAACTTCCGGACAGGCTATAAATGAAACTCTGTTTGGATCCGCCGGACAAGTTATGACAGCGATTCCCGGCGGAGCTTTCACTGTTTCTTTAGACGCGGGAAGTGCCAGTTATAAACCCGTCAACGCTGGAGCGACTGATGTTGAGCTCGCACGGATAAAATTCAGTTCCACTGAAGAAAATATTGATCTCAAACAAGTTGCCCTTCAACTTTCTGATACGGCGCAAAATACGCCCAATGATTTATTGATGAGACAAGTTTCATTATGGACAACAGACGGAATCCAAATTGGCACTGCTATATTTGCTGCTGGCGACTACGCCACTTCATCCGCGATTTCCGCGGGCGCATTTCAAATCCCCGCAAATGGCTCCAAAGTCATGGTTATAAAGGGAAGCATCGCGAGCATCTGTGCTTCCTGCGAACTAGTACGCTCTGGTGATTTACTCAAAGTTGATTGGGACTCTGATAACAAAGGATTTGGCGGCACATACGGAATCGGCAACACTTCGGGCATGAATGTTTTTCCGAGCGGAGGCGATACTTTTTCCGCTGGCGTTCGAATTTTTAGAGCATATCCGATTCTCGCGGGAATATCCGGATGGCAACCTTCTTCGCTTGCGAACAGCGACCAGCCCTTATTCAGATTTTCTATGAAGGCTAACGGGGGAGACATCGGCATTTATAAACTTACTTTCAAAATAAACCAAAATCTCGCTAACTTATCAAATCTTAGGCTCTGGGTTTATCAGGATTCTTCTTTTACGCTCCCAGAACCGGATACAGCGTTCGTAAATTTTGCCAACGGATTTGCTGAAGTTTATCTTGAATCTCCGCCATATAAGTTTACGAGAATCGTGCCAAATGGCGCTACGCGCTACATTGAATTGCGCGGCTCTGTTTCAGACGCCGTTACCGGTTCCTACATATCTACTGAACTAGTGGGAGATCATGCGTATGTTATGAGTGAAGCCGTAATAGTGGATGCTTTCCCGAGTGAATACGATAATTTTATCTGGACGCCGAACTCCACCACAACCTCAAACGTTAATAGCAACGATTTCACGAACGGCTATCTTCTGCCAGGACTCCCGACAACGAATATGAATCCGCAAATACTTTCAAGATAATTTATCAGGATCAAAAATCAACATGTCCCAAACCCCCAAAACCAAAATAGAAAAAGCGCTAGACGCCATAAAAAAAGAATTTGTCGTCGTCAAAAAAGACAAGATAAGGCCCTGGGAAGCGTGGCTAGTTTTAGGAGTAATAGCTGGAGTCGCGATAGGAGTTTTGTATGTAGCCAATCCCCAAGGGAAGTTTGAAGTCTCAAAAGCGGCCGTCCAGTGCGAAATGTATTCTGAAGAAGTTCCTATTGATTGCGACGAAGACATTTTTGGCTATCGTCATTGTTCCCCCATAGGACCGGTTTCCGGATGCAACAATGATCCTGATGATTTTGAACCGATTTATTGCTGGATTAACCATCAGGTATGTTACGACGTACCAGACCCTCTTCCTCCTCCTGATACAACCTCCACTACTGATTTCCCCGACCCAATGAGTGATATTTCCATGCAAGCCGTTGAAGAGATAATAAACATGGCCGACATCTGGGAAGACTTTGACCAGACGTTTGACGATGATTTTCTGATTGGCCTTGCGGATGCCAGCCAAGATTTTTTCCCGGACGTTTCGGAAATACCGGAGGATGCCTTGTCTGATTTTATCGATAATTTCGACGATCCGAAAGCTGAAGAAAGCGAGGGGGAAGTTATAGAGCTTACAAATGAAGGGCAGTCTTCACAGCTGGAAGAAGCGGCTATCGAAGGAGCGCTGCAACTAAGCGAAGATACCGAATCTATTGTTGATGATGCGCGAGGATATACGGATGAGGAACTGGCGGAGGAAGAAGAAGGACAAGAAAACGATGATGTAATAATGGGCGCCACGCAGGCAGACGTTGATACCGCGTTGAAAAACCAGCCATCTGCGTGCTCTTATGCCACACATTCCCCCAATATAAAAATCGGAAACTGCGGACTTTCCGAACTAGAAATTAATGATTGGGTTAATATAATAAGAATAGGCGGCAATAACGCACCACAGGAAATCAGAAGCCTCATTTATAACGGTACCATTCCCTTTTTTATTTTTAATAACCGCAATGAATTTAATCAGTTTGCAAGCGATGTTGTCTATTCAATAGGCGGGCAAAGAATCCCTCCCGTAAACTTTAGTGGCTTTACCGGGCTTACTCTCGGCCATATAAATTCACGAGTAGTAACAGCAATATTGATATACGATCCCGCCGCTACCCAATACGATATTTTTACTGAAAATACTGTCCACCAAAATTGGAATAAACGATTATATGTATTACAACATGAATTAATGCATGCCACGGTTCAATATAAATTTGCTAGTCCGGATGGCGGCTTTGATGGAGTGTCTATTTCCGCAAGAAACAGTAATCCTGCCAATTTTAAGACCCTAACCCAATTCAACTGGAACGGCCGGATGATTTCGCAAACAGTGGCGTGTGTAACGCAATACGCCTGCACTGACGATCCAGAGTACTGGGCAGACACCGGGCCCCAGTATATACGTTTAGCAACGGCGCCATTGTCCCTAAGGATACAAATTTTATATCCAGATTTTTATTTGGCAGTGAGGCTATAAATTTTTTAATAAGGGGCGACGCTTTATTACCTCGACCCCTAGCGTCTTCTGCGGTTAAATCTCCAACCCAAACCATCCAATCCGACCTCGAACTCGAATCACCAGGCGCTCCCACTGTTGATTCACTTCTTGATCTGCTTAATTTCGGCGACAAGTTCTCAAACCTCGCCCAAGCCCTTGCACCTACGGCCGCACCTCTCGGTACGAACAAAACAAAAACCGCTTTTAACGAACTCCAAAAAATGACGAATACTTTCCAGACCATCTCCGACCAAGCCGGACAAATAGGAGAGAAACAGGTAACAACAGCGATAAATGCGATTGTCCCCGGAGTTGACCAGTGGCTTGATTTGGATGTACCGGACATAGGAGCGCACCGCTACTGGAGATTCCTAGACCAAGGAAGTGGAACTCAAATGCAGATTAGCGAGATTGCTATGAGCGAATTTTCTATCGCTAATATATCTTGTTCTAACTAACCTCTTTTGACACTTTTTGTAGTTTAAATAAATCTAGTATTTCTAGTGGCGTTTTTCCCTGAAGCCCACAGTGTTCCAGGTTGTTGTATTTAATATTCCATCTTTTCAGTTTTCTTTTCAAATCGTTCGAATTTTTGAATATATTTTGTTGATAAAACTTCTCTTCATCTTCTCGGTGTGATCTTTCCACGGTGCCGTTCTGCGCTGGTTTTCCAGGATCTATCAGATAATGGACAATTCCTTGTTCGGCGCAGAATCGATCGAGAGTATGGATTGTTTTCATAGTCAGATCGCTTCTTCTAGTTGAACCGACATAGTAGTTGGTGAAAATCGATCCATTGTCTGTTTTGATCGCCAGTATCTTGTATTGGAATCTTTCAATGACTTCTTTCAGGAATCGTATCGAATGAAAACTTGATTGCTCGTCATATATGGCCAGGTATCTCCAACGAGACGAGGTATCGATAGCCGTATATTGATAATATCGCTTGCCCTCAACGCTTCCAGGCACATACTTGACGTCTATCTCAATCAATTCACCCGGCCGCCTTTCTGCCCTAATATATTTGTATTTCACTTTCCGGACTCGATATTTTCTGGTTAATCCTTCTTTCTTCAAGATTTTTCCAATGGTGCTCACCGGAACATTCAATCCTAGCTTTTCCAATCTCCAATGAAGCTTCTTCGCGCAAAGGCTTGTCTTGTTACGCAACTCGATCACTCTTTCCTTGACCCAGATCGGAGTTTCTTTAGGTTGGGTCTTTGGCTCCGTTGATTTGGGTTCGAGCGCATCAGTCCCGCCTTCTCTAAATGCCTTCAGCCATCTTTTCAAACTACTCTCGCTATATGGGCAGACCTTTGCCAAATCAACTATAGCTATCTCTTTATCAATTATTGGTTTGACCCATCTATACCGCTCTTCTTTTACGTTTTTCGACATTTTGATAGACATTAACTGCTAATCTACCAAAAGTGTCAGAAGTGTTTAGACATTACCAGCGCTACTTGACCAACTCGATAAAATAGTTTAATATGAGGGCAAATCTTTACCAAAACGGAGGCAACAATGAAAACGTTGTGTATTTTGCTTTGTGCTGTAGCTCTTGCAAGCGCAGCCGAAGCCCAAACTAGTTTACGAGGCAGTGCAGATTCAATGAAAAAACAAAACTCTCAAGCAGACAGAGAAGGCTTAACACGGATTAAGGATGATTCCATGCTTGAGCGTTTTAAGAAAAATAAATATCTTGTGCCGATCGCCGAGATCGATGGACTCGTAATTGATCCCAGACTTGATGAGAAATATAGATGGCTAAGACCATGGGCAAACTGGTTTCTTGCAGACATGGCTGGTCTGCATTTCACTGCTTTCAAAAGACCCTTGCAAATAAATTCGGCTGTCAGGACAATCGCGAGGCAAGCCGAGTTGCGCAAAATCAACGGTAATGCATCTGCTAACTCGGCGCACCCAACCGGATCGGTCCTGGATATCACGAAGGCCAATCTGCTGGCAGGGCAGATTTTATGGATGCGACGATATTTGCTCTTAATGGAGAGACTCGGGAAAATTGAGGCAACCGAGGAACATGAGCAAATAGTGTTCCACCTCATGGTCTTCAAGAATTACCCCCGATAACGCCAGCCCCCGCCGTTCTTTCAAACGAGGAACGCAGACTCACGCGAGCCTGCATTCCTCCCCCTTCCAAAATCATTATATATTTAGTGATTTTAGATGAGGACTTGATGGATTTCATAAACTAAAATATACTGGTATCAATGTCATTTCTCGCGGGGATTATCCCGTATTTGCAAGTCGGGATATCAATTCTATTAGTTACAGCCATACTGCTCCAGCAAAAAGGATCAGGCCTTTCAGCTACTTTCGGAGGTGAGGGAAATGTCTACCACACAAAGCGCGGCCTTGAGAGAGTCCTTTTTATTTCAACAATCATTCTGGCATCAATTTTTTTGATCTTGGCGGTCATAAACCTGCTTTTCGCCAAATAATTTAGGATAAAAAAGTGAGTACGGATATTCCAAATCAAATTCCTGAAAAAGGAGCGGGAAGGAAGCGAGTTATTCTGTTCGATAAAATTCGCTATACCCTCCGCCTCCTGTCCTCCCGTGAGAGAATTTTAGTTTTTTTTCTCATATTGTTGGGCATCGTAGGATTTTTCGGCACGCTTAATGCTTTTAACGCGCGGTTTTCTTTTCTTGCCCCGGCGCGCGGCGGAACTTGGCGCGAAGGAATAATCGGGTCGCCTCATTCCCTTAATCCCCTGCTTGCCTCATCCGGCGCGGATCGCGATTTGATAAGCCTTATTTATTCCGGTCTTATGCGACCTGACGGAAAAGGCGGTCTTGTCCCAGACATTGCGGAAAAAGTAGATATATCTCCGGACGGGCTTTCGTATATATTTACAATAAAAAATAATGCCGAATTTCATGACGGAAAAAAAATAACGGCCGACGACGTTATATTTACAGTCAATCTTGCAAAAAATCCCTCGCTGAAAAGTCCGGTGAGAGCAAATTGGGAAGGCGTCGAAATGGAAAAAATAGATGAAAAAAATGTCCGCTTCTGGCTGGAAAAGCCATATGCCCCTTTTCTTGAAAACGCCACTTTGGGAATTATGCCAAGCCACATCTGGAAAAATATCAAGCCTGAACAAATGACAATTTCTGATTTTAACTTTAGCCCTGTGGGCTCGGGGCCTTATATGATCAAAGAAGTCAGCAAGGAATCAAAGGGGATCATCTCATCTTATACGCTTGTTCCCTTCAGAAGTTACGCCTTGGGCGAACCGTTCATTAAAAAAATGATATTTTATTTTTATCCGTCAGAAGTGGAACTAGTTGACGCCTACGAAGCCGGCACAATCGACGCGATAAGTTCGATTTCTTCGCAAAACATAGCCAAGATACAGCTTGCGCGTGACGATGGCGCCCTCAAAACACTCACTCTGCCGTGGACGTTCGGAGTATTTTTCAACCAAAATGAAAAATCCTTGTTTGCGGAAAAGGAAGTAAGAAAAGCACTTGATCTGGCAATAAATAAAAATAAAATTATCAACGAAGTTTTGCAGGGGTATGGTACGGTTTTAAATTCTCCTATTCCGCCCGGAATCTTCGGAGCGATCGAGGACGGGACCGATACTTTCAATACAGATGAGGCCAAAATCTTGCTTGAAAAAAAAGGCTGGAAAAAGAACGAAGAAGGCCTGTATCAAAAAATAGAAAAAGGCAAAGTCATTAAAGAGCTTGTTTTTTCTCTTTCTACTTCAAATTCCACGGAACTTGTTCGCGCGGCCGATATCTTAAAGCAAAACTGGGAAGAATTCGGCGCCCGTGTTGAGATAAAAGTTTTCGAAGAATCCGATCTAAGGCAGAATGTTATCAGGCCGAGGGACTACGACTCGCTTTTATTTGGAGAAATCGTATCCAGAGATCCCGATCCCTTTGCTTTCTGGCATTCGTCGCAAAGAAATGACCCGGGACTGAATATCGCAATGTACACCAACAGAGCCGTTGATAAAGCGCTCGAAGAGGCCCGATCAACAATAGACCCTGAAGAAAGGAAAAAGAAATATGAAGAATTCCAAATTGAATTGGCTAAAGATGTCCCCGCGGTTTTCCTCTACTCACCCTATTTCTTATATATAGTTCCTCCACAGCTTAAAGGATCCGAAACCGAACACATCATGACTCCGGCCGAACGATTCGCGAACGTTTACAACTGGCATTTTGAAACAGCCTATGTCTGGAAAATCTTTCAATAAAACCGCAAAGGACCTTTCCCCTGTTCTTTTTGAACCGCCCAAAAAAGGCGAGCGCGTTATTTACAACGTCAAAAGAGAAGCGCACGACGCTAAGGACGGGGATATTTTAAAAAAATTAAAAATAAGATATGATGAAACGACCATCTATCCGGTTCTCATAGGCCGTGAACTGCCTAAAACTTTCGGGCACTATCACCCTCAAAACTACAGCGGAGTGTATTATCCCGAAATTTATTCCGTTCTTGAAGGAAGAGCCTGGTACTTAATGCAAAAACCCGAAGAATCCAACCCAAAGGTAATCCAAGAAATTTATCTCGTGGAGGCTAAAAAAAATGAAAAGATCGTTCTTCCGCCGGGGTTCGGAAATACAACAATTAGCCCTGACAAAAATAAGCTGAAAATGGCAAATTTTGTAGCTTCGGTATTCGAGAATGAATATCACGCTTATGAGAACCTGAGAGGCGCCGCTTATTATCTATTTGAATCAAAAAGCGGCGATTCGGCGGATTTTGAAAAAAATTCATACTATGAATCGGTTCCGGAAATAGTTAAATTAAAACCCAAAGTAATTCCACAGCTTGGAATAGATTTTAAAACGCCGCTTTATGAAATGATAAAAAATCCCGCGAATCTCAAATTCCTGACAAAACCTGAAAAATACTTGCAATTCTTAACAATCGAAAACTGCTTCGAAAAAATATAAATTTTTAGCGCACACGTTCGCCTCCATAAGAAATTGCTGGGATGGCGGAATTGGCAGACGCGCACGGTTCAGGGCCGTGTGGGAGAAATCCCATGGGAGTTCAAATCTCCCTCCCAGCACATTCGTTTAAAAATTAAAAAATATTAATCAAAATAATCCGTTAGCTGATTCATTCGCCCGATTTTGTCGGCGCTTGAAATAATTAGTCGCAAAGCTTCCGGAAATAAAAAAATGAATAAAATTATTAGCATTAAATTAATCAAAATATGACTCCGATAAGACAGCCGCTTCGACTTGAGCGGCAAAAAATACGGGCGAGAACCGGCATATTGCCTCTAAAATTCCTGCCTCTGGGCGGATGCGGAGAAGTTACCCGCTCCTGCTACGTATATGAGTACGGAAATGACATCGTAATAGTCGATATGGGATTGCAATTTCCGGAAGAAGACATGCCGGGAATAGATTATATAATTCCAAACATCGATTATTTGCGCCCAAAAAAGAAAAACATAAGAGGCGTTATTATAACGCACGGGCATCTTGACCACATAGGCGCGATTCCCCACCTTGTAGAACCGCTTGGCTCGCCGGTTTTCTACACGAAAGCCCTGACAAAAGGCATGATTTTGAAAAGGCAAGAAGATTTCAAGCACGCGCCAAAGCCGCGAGTGGAAACTATAGACGAAAATTCAAAACTTAAATTGGGAGCTTTTGAAATTGAATTTTTTCACGTTAACCACAACATTCCCGACTCCATCGGAGTCGTGCTAAAAACTCCGGCTGGCACCGCCGTTCACACCGGAGATTGGAAATTCGACCACAGTCCCGTAAACGAAAAACCGGCTGATGTCGGGCGCCTTAAAGAGATTGCGAAAGACGGGGTGATTCTTCTTGTATCCGACTCCACCGGGGCAAAAGATTCAGGAAGAACAATTTCTGAAAGCGACATACAAAAAAATCTTGAAGAAATATTCGTGCAAGCGAAAGGCAGGCTGATCGCGGCAACCTTCTCTTCCCTTTTAACGCGCATTCAGCAGCTTATATGGCTCTCTGAAAAATACGGGCGCAAAGTCATCATTGAAGGCTACTCGATGAAATCAAACGTCGCGGTGGCGCAGGAATTGGGCTACATGAAAATTAAAAAGGGAACGATAATCCCAGCGGAAACGGTATCGAATTATAAAGATGAGGAAGTAACTATTCTCTGCACCGGCGCCCAGGGAGAAGACCACGCCGTGTTAATGCGCATCGCGAACAGCGAACACAAACACCTTCAGTTAAAACCGAACGACTCAATCATATTTTCTTCATCGGTAATACCAGGAAACGAAGCCGCCGTTCAAAGACTCAAAGACATTCTGTACAAAAAAGCGGGGAAAATTTATCATTCGGAATCCATGGACATCCACGCTTCGGGACACGCCAAAGGCGACGACTTAATGGACATGATATCGATAATCAAGCCGAAATATTTCATTCCCATGCACGGAAATTATTTTATGCTGAAACTTCATGCTGATATTGCCGCCCTAGCCGGAGTTAAGGCTACTCATATCGCAATCGCGGAAGACGGCGACATTACTGAAATGAACAAAGACAACATAAGAAAACTTAAAGAAAAAGCTCCGATAAATTATGTTATGGTTGACGGCCTCGGCGTGGGCGATGTAAAAGAAGTTGTTTTAAGAGACCGGCAAATGCTGGCGGAGGACGGAATTTTCGTCGTAATCGCTGTTGTTGACGCGCAGTCCGGAAAAGTAAAAGGTTCGCCCGATATAATTTCAAGAGGATTCGTTTACCTTCGAGAATCCAAAGAACTCCTGGCGCAGACAAGGCACGTTATACGCAAAGTAATCGAGGAGGCATCGGAACAAATGCACCCGATCAACTGGTCTTTTTTAAGAGACGAGCTTCGTGAAGAGCTCGGCAAATTTCTTTTCAGAAAAACAGCCAGAAGACCAATGGTGCTACCAGTCATTATAGAAGTATAGCCGCACAATCTTATTAAAGAGTTAGCCGCGAGCAATCGAGTCTAGCCCCGTACCAAGCTTTGCTTTGGTTCGGGGTGGTTTTGCCTGTAATAATTGAAGTTTGATTCAGGCGTATTTCAAACGAATCCTTAAATTAAGAAAATATCCCCATGTCGAAAGTTCGACTTTCGACATGGGGATATGGCCACTATCTATTAACCTTAAGAAAAACGACTAGCTGGAGCAGCAGCTAGTCGTTTTTATGGTGGGTTGGCATTTTACCACTTGTGGCCGGTAAGCCTCGCCCATTCGGCATTTTGGCGGACCAAGAAGGCGCTTAGTCTGGGAAAAATTTCTTTCAGGTGGATTTTAGCTAGCGCGCTGGAAGTCTGTTCTGTATGATAAATCACTTCTGACAAGAAACAAGAATAATGCTGTAAGAGCATGATTCCCGTAGGCGATATTTCCTCAACTCTATTGTCTGTTCCCTGTCTCAGAGCAACGACTGAACGCGTCTCAAGCCAGGTCGGCGAATGACTTGCCCACCAGTCGAATTCATCTTCTAAGACGTTCCGCGCCCATACAGAAGAATCTAAACACCGAACCGTAGTAATACCTTTCTGGTAAATCCGAGGCTCCCGAGATCTATAAATAATTTGATAGAGATAATCGGATCCAGGCCGGACACCAGAGTAAAGATGGATACCCACCGCACTCGTCCCATTATAAGAATCGCTCACAAGGCAACGCAAGATAACTTGATTCCCAACTGAACTTAAAAACCAGCACAGGAATTCGCGCCTTCTCTGTGTCGAAACTTTTTGCATACTCTCCTCCAATCGCCTAGGCAAAGGCCATCGGCTATGTTTTTTTGCCTCTGTTTATTAAAGATCTTTCTGCCCAAAGATCTAAGCCTATAAAACTCTAACAGATGGGGCGTTAAAATCAATACCTATGTGGCCAATACGATGGTTTGGAAAAAAATGCTGTATAGCTTAAAATTAAAAAATGCCCGAAGATAAAAAACCAACCTTGCCTACCGGCAGGCAGGTAGTAGTAAGTGGGGTTCAGCCTTCCGGGGATATACATATTGGAAACTACCTCGGGGCGATCAAGCAATTCGTAAAATCGCAAGACAAATATAAATCATTTTTCTTTATAGCAGACCTGCACGCGCTAACTTTGCGCCCACAAGATCCAGAAAAATTAAGAAAGCAAATCCTGGACTTGGCCGCGCTCTATCTCGCCTGCGGTCTTGACCCTAAGAAAACCACACTTTTTATCCAGTCGCGCGTTCCAGCTCATACGGAACTAGGCTGGATTTTAAATACCATGACACCGCTGGGAGAACTGCAACGAATGACCCAATTCAAGGAAAAAAGCGATAAACACGAAGCGTTGGCGGGACTTTTGAATTATCCAACCTTAATGGCGGCGGATATACTTTTATATCAAGCCGACCTTGTGCCTGTGGGAGAAGACCAATTGCAACATTTAGAACTAACCCGTACACTCGCGCGAAAATTCAATTCATCTTATGGCGCAACGTTCAAAGAGCCCAAAGCTCTGATTCAAAAAGAGGCGGCAAAAATTATGAGCTTAGATGACCCTGTCAAAAAAATGTCTAAATCTTTAGCAAGCCCTAATAATTATATCGGGCTGATGGACGACCCGGAAAAAATTCGAAATAAGATAAAGATAGCTGTAACTGATTCCGGTAAAGAAATCACATATAACAAAGAAACAAAAGCCGGGATTTCCAATCTCCTCGTTATAATGAGCCAAATGTCGGGTACGTCGATAAACAGTCTTGAATTAAAATACAAGGGCAAAAATTACGGCGAGTTTAAGTCAGATGTTGCTGAACTCATAATAGAAAAACTTTCCCCTATTCAAAAAAAATACAAAGCGCTTATAAGTAACAAAAAAAATCTGGTTAAGATTCTAGATCAAGGCGCAAAAACTGCCTCCAAAGTAGCCCAAAAAACAATATCTGAAGTTCACCAGAAAATTGGATTGATATAAAGACAAAAAAGAGGCAAGCAAAGAATTGTTGCGCTCACCTCTTTTCAGGCTTCAGATAAAAGCCTTTTTATTTTTTTTCTCCTCCTTTCCACCACCGAAGGCAGTATGTCGAAAATAAGAAACGCCGCAGTCTGCGATATGCAAGTATCGTACGAATGGTCCACACGATCCAAACCAACCACTCGCCCGGTCACGAAATTACCGGGGGCATAACCAGTAATCAGACTCGAAAATCCTTCCTCTTGTTGTCGGCTCCTGACCTGGACAACGAGCCTCAATCCAAGCCTGTTCGACAATTCTATCCATTTGGGCATTTCGTCGCGCCAATTATTTGTTACGATGACGGCCACATCGGCAAGCGAGGCGACAATCTCGGTATAACCGCTTATTTTCCCGGGCGTATCTGCAATAACAAGTCCGGGACTTTCTTTTGCAAGCGAAGCCGCCTCTAGCGCTTCGAGCGCTAAATCTGTCGTCCAAGGGCGTTTCAAGTCCGCTGTTACTTCTCTGTCTTTTGCGAGCTCGGACCCTATTACATCAAATCCTATTGCGACGTCCGTTGGGGCGCCTAGATCGAGATTTTCCAGACGCGAACAAAACGAAAATTTTTTCCAGGCTCCGCCGCGCGATTTCAGTGATTCAAGAATCTGATTAATCCTTGAGTTAAGAGAATCAGCGAATGTGCTCTTACCGCTCGCTTTCGGCCCCACTACCGCACAGATGAAAGACTCTCCTTCGAGAAGCCTCGCCCTCCATTCCATAAGTTGGAACGAAGCCGTTTTTACCACGACCTTCTCGCCAGGCTTATTATTCTTCAAGATTGGGAAAGTGCCCAACGCAACACCGAGAACAGGCCTAATCCGAGGTACTTTTTTGATTTGAAAAATACTTCCGTCTCTTTTGGTATTCCATCCGTCCTTCCATAAATCTCTCTTTCGCAAAAGACTCTCACTGAAAAACCGAAAAGCGCTGTCTAGGGAATCTTTGGGACTGAAGAGAGCAGAAGACCTCAACAAATGGCTTTTTAATCCACGTTCACGACCAGAACGACAGTATTCGAGCATGCGGCGCAAAAGAAATTTATCCTCTCCAGTACGCTCCCAAACAGAAACATTAAGATCTTTGTCCAACTCTTTCCGGCCAAGCCTTAAAACCCTGCCCTTCCCTAAATAGTAACTGACACTTTCGGTTGAGGCTGCATCCAGATATCGAACTTTTACATCGGACGGCAACGATCCAAAACGCCGAAAGATAAAATAAGCATAGGCTACAAGCGGAGTTATCGGAAACGGCACCAAGAGCACGCGAACCTGCGAAGTATCCACAAAAATCACCACCCTTCTTTAGTAGAATTAAAAACGTGCTTTCAAATACTAAGTAAACACTTTACCAACTCAAAATCAAGTGCCGCTTACTTAAAAGATCGCGCCAATCTATATCAGTTCAGCTCCGCTCGAACGTAAGAAATCAAAAAGCTCTGATTTTTTTTGCTCGAATAGTTCTTTATTTTTTGCCTCGAACACGAGGCGCAGGGCATCTTCAGTCGCGGACGGGCGGATATTGAACCACCAAGAAGGGTATCTGACTGTGAGGCCGTCGAGCCTCGACGCCTCCCCATCTTTATAAACTTCAGCCAATATTTCAATAATTTTTGATTTATACTCCGACTTAAAATCAATCTCCCCGGAATGATAATAACGCAGATAAGGCGCCAAAATTTCCGAGAGCTTTTTATCGCTCTGTGATAATATTTCAATAATTTTTATTGTGGCGAAGAACGCTGAATCCGCGTAAAAAAAGTCCTTAAAATAAAAATGCCCGGAAAGTTCTCCGCCGAGCGCGGCGTTATTGTCACGCATCGCTTCTTTAATAAACGAATGGCCGACTCGCGAAGGAATGGCCCTGATTTTTACAGACTCCAAGTCTTCAGTTAGAGCAAGAGACGATAAAATATCATGAACAACCGCATCATTTTCTTCACATAAGTGATTAGCAAGGAGCCATAAGACACCGTCCCCTCTTATCATCTTGCCTTTTTCATCAAGTAAAACAACGCGGTCGGCATCCGGATCATAGATAAAGGCAACTTCCGCTCTCTCCTTTAATAAAATTTCGCGCGCTTTTTCTTGAGCTCTGGATAAAAGAGGATTTGGCTCGCGCATAAGCAAGCTCGGATCCGACCTTAAGAAAGAAAAAAACGGCTCGACTTTGATTCTTTTTAAAAGTCCGGGCAAAATAATTCCGGCAGAACCGCCGCCCGGATCAAACACCGCTTTAATTTTTCTCCCAATCTTTGAATTGGAAGATAAAAAATCAATATATTTGGCGGTATAATTTTCCTCCTTGACGCTCCCGCGCTCCCTTGGAAAAATTTTAACATTGCTTTCAATTATTTTTTTAATTTCGGGAAGACCATGCTTTTCGCTCAATGAATCGGCCCCTTTAAAAAGTTTAAAACCGTTGTATTGAATGGAATTATGAGATGCAGTTACTATTAAACCGCCCGTTACCTTGGAACTCGCTAGGGCAAACGTAAACATCGGAGAGGTGGCCAGGCCGATATTTATAACATTTATACCTTCTGAAAGAAGTTTTTCTCGGACGAGTTCAAGCAGTTCTTCAGAACTTTCTCTGACATCCTTTCCTAAAAGACATGTCGGCTTAGGGTCAATTTGCCTTAAATATTCGGCAAATCCATACGCAATAAGTTCAGATGTATTATGATCCAGCTCCTGCGGATAAAGTCCCCTGATGTCATATGCCTTAAAAACTTGCGGGTTAAATGCTTTCAGTTTAAGATTTATCCCGTTAGATTCTTCTGTCATTTTGTTTTTCTGTAACCTCATAAAAATAATTAATTAACAGTTTAAAATCCTTTAACCCGTCTGGAATCTAACGGGATTTACACCCATTATTATATATTTTAACATATATAAACGGTATTATGTCTCTTTATCCCGTTAGAAATCACAGACGTAAATAAAAATATGTTAAAAAATAAAAAAGTTAAAATTATTAAAAATAACCCCGAGACAAAAAACGCCTGACGTGTCTGTGTCTTATTTCTAACGGGATGAATATTGGAATCGTGGGGCTACCTAATGTCGGCAAATCAACTTTATTTCAAGCCCTCACCAAAAAAAATGTTGACCGGTCGAACTACCCCTTCGCGACCATAGACCCTAATGTTGGGGTTGTTCAAGTCCCTGACGAGCGGCTTTGGAAACTCTCATCACTTTCAAAATCAAAAAAAACAATCCCGGCTATCATTGAATTCGTTGATATAGCCGGGTTGGTAAAGGGTGCGGCCGAAGGCGAAGGTCTTGGAAATAAATTTTTAACGCACATTAAAGAGGTGGACGCGATCTTGGAAGTAGTTCGTATTTTTGAAGATCCAAACATCATACACGTATCAGGAAACGTTGATCCTAAAAGGGACATTGAAATTATCGAAACCGAACTTATCTTAAAAGACCTAGAAACGGCCGAGTCCGCGCTTTCGCGTTTTGAACGCGAAGCAAAAACCGGGGATAAAAAGAAAATTGAGAAATTCGAAAAATTAAAAAAACTTGTTGAAAATCTTAAATCAGGGCGCATGGCGTCATCGAGTAAAGAAAACCTTGACATATCGGAAGAGCTCCGACTCCTTTCAGCAAAGCCTATTCTTTACTGTTTTAATTTCAAGGAAGGCACTCCGATGCCGAAGAATCTTCCTCAAAATTCGGTACTCGTTGATTTGCAAAAGGAATTTGAAGTATCGGAGTTATCAGAAAAAGACAGGATAGAACTCGGGGAAGAGCAAAAATTGCCGATACTTATAAAAAAAGACTACGAACTTCTGGATTTGATAACTTTTTTTACAACCGGGGAAGACGAAACAAGAGCTTGGACAATTCCAAAAGATTCCAAGGCTCCGCGAGCCGGACGGGCCATCCATAGCGATTTTGAAGAAAGATTTATCAGAGCCGAGGTTATTTTCTGGGAAAAGCTTCTGGAAATAGGATCGTGGTCAAAGGCTCGCGAACTTGGGCAATTAAGGATTGAAGGCAAAGAATACATTGTTAAGGACGGGGATGTAATTGAGTTTAGAATATAGTGGAGCGGCCTGTCGTAATTTTGCGGCCTTATTGGAGCAAAATTACGACAGGCCGCTCAATTGAGTAATATTTGCAATAATTTGAAGGTATATGATAGTATGAACGTTATTATTGTTTATTAGATTCCAAAAAATTGGCATGCCAGACGAATCAAAACTCTACGAAATAACCTTTTTTCTCAGCCCTAAAATAGAAAATCCGGACGAAGTGGTGGACTCCATAAGAAAACAAATAGAAGATAAAAAAGGCATAATAGTATCAAATTCCAGGCCGGATAAAAGACGAACCGCCTATTTGATTGATAAAGAAAGAGAAGGCATTTTCGGCTGTATAAGATTTATGATAAGGCCTGGAGAGATAAAAAATCTTAATGAAAACATCTCCGGAAAAACAGAGGTAATGAGATTTTTTATTGTTAAAGGGGAAGAAGCAAACCCAGAACCTTGGCGCGGCAGAGAAACAAGAATAAGACGTCCGCAGGAACAAAAAGCGCAAGATATCGAGTCTATTGATAAAAAATTAGAAGAGATTTTGGGAAGCTAGGTAATTAACAGCATGAATCCCATTAGAAATCGCAGACACAGTAATAATATGTTAAAAATAAAAAAGTCAAAATTATTAAAAAATAATCTGAGGCACAAAGCGACCGCCGTGTCTGTGTCTTATTTCTAACGGGATGAATTTAAACAAAGTCTTTTTAATAGGAAATCTCACCAGAGACCCTGAAACTCGCACATTGCCCTCTGGACAGCCGGTAGCATCATTCGGACTGGCGACAAACCGCATTTATAACAAAGACGGACGGCAGGAAAAACACGCCGAATTTCATAATATCGTTGCTTTTGGCCGGCTTGCCGAAATAGCCTCCCAATATCTCGGACGCGGGAAAATGGTATTCATTGAAGGCAGAATTCAGACAAGGAACTGGGAAGCCAAGGACGGTGGCAAAAGAAACAGGACTGAAGTTGTAGTAGAAAAAATGCAGCTTGGCCCAAGGCTCGCGGCAAGAGGCGAAGCTCCTCAAGCGGAGCCGAAACAAGAGACAGCCAAAGAAGAAATTGATACCATTGAATACGGGCAGGATGAAATAAATCCCGACGAGATACCTTTTTAAAAATAATGTTTTATAGTTCGCATTTCAAACAACATGCCTAGTTCGAAACAGTGCTATTTCTGCACATCAAATATCAAATCAATTGATTATAAAGACAGGGAAAACCTAAAGCGTTTTACTGATCCGCAGTCAAGAATCATGCCCAAACGAAGATCGGGCGTTTGCGCGCTTCACCAGCGCAAATTGGCCCAAGCCATAAAACGCGCGAGATTTATGGGCGTTCTCCCCTATTTTACGCACTAGCTGTGAATTACGAAACTTTCCCTCGCCAGCTGTTTTTGGAACCACAGATAATTTTGTGCTGAAAATTTCCTCTGCTCGCGCCAGACCGCGCTCCGCAAGGGTTCCAAGAAACACCTGCCTTCGATCGGTTTCGTAATTTAAAGTCACTAAACTTTCGCGGCAAGATAAGAAAATATAAAAAAGGCGAACAGGATAATAATCAAAAAACCAAAGACAAACCTCCATGCCATTCTTGAAACAAGGACGGTTTTTTTATTTTTAGAATCCATCCCGTTTAAAAATTAAACCAATAATTATTTTTAATAAAACTTTTTTTGTTGAAAAATTATATTTATTGCGATAGACGTTCTCAGTAGATTTTCTAACGGGATCCATAATACTATTTTAAATCCTCAATCTCTCTTTTAATAGCGGCATTATCGGGCTCAATTTTAAAGGCTTTTTCAAAATATTCTATCGCTTTTGTTTTATTGCCCGTATCGCGATAATAACCGGCGAGCCAAATAAGGATACTTACATTGTTGGGGTTTTGGGAAAGCCCATCAAATAAAATATCATCCGCCATTTGCGACTTTTCCTTATAATCATAGCGGTACATATCTGATAAATCCTTGTAAATGCCGATTGATTGGGGCGAATTTTCTATGGCTTTTTTATAGTTAAACTCGGCTTTAGGATAATTAGGAAGGAAGTGCCAATAAAGATCGCCTAAGTTCACATAAGAAGTAGCTCCTCCGGGCCTGATAAGACTTGCATATTCCCAAGCATTCCTCGCTCCCTCATAATCTTCAAATGATTTTTTTATGTTGCCCAAGCTCACCCACAGCTCAACGCTGTCAGGAGTTTTATCTATGTCAGAAATAACAACATTAAACCTGTCTTCAAGACGTTTTTTTGTCTCCGGGCTCGTAGAGTCTTTGATAAACTTACTTGAATTAATGACTTTATAATCACTCGGGAAGAGCGGCAAATTTTCCTTTGTTCTGTAACCTATAGCGTTGTCTTTTACGGAGGAATCTATGCTCGCATCACTGCTTGACGCGTTAACGCTCGCCTGCGGATCTTTGTCTTTACTTATTACAGAATCTCCATTTGGTTTCGCAGAAATAAAATAATAACCAAAGATGCCGGCGCCCGCCAAAACTAAAATAAAAATTCCAACGGTCAATAACAGACTCTTTTTCATCCCGTTAGAAATTCAGCCAAGGCCAATTTTAAATTAAACGCTACGGCGAATTCGCCTTCGGCTTTTATAAATAATGGAAGGAAATATTTGTGAAAATTTCTAACGGGATTCATAAAAATAATTATACCAATAAATCTCTTTATAAAAAACAACCCCCTCCCTTTTCAGGGAGGGGGTCCGAATCCATCCTCGGCGTATAGCCGGGATCACAAGTTGGATTTGTTATTCAGTCACAGTGACCGAATTGAGGTCAGTTTCAAGTCCGTTCACCCTGTAACCGTTGAACCAGTCGTTTGTATTGATGGTTGTTCCGGTTGAAGTGGCTTCAGCCAAGAAATCTGTCCAGATAAAGTCATCGTTCACATCAGGTTCGATTGCGGCAATCTTGAAGGTCAATTTCTTGCCCCATGCAACCGTAGTTGTACCAACTGGTACAGCGGCGTCTGTTAAAAGCTGAGTTGTAACCTTCTCGCCTGTTGTTCCTGAAAGAGCGACTGTGTTCGCGCGCAATGAGAATGTGTGTGAAGTTCCTTCTGGAATTCTCACCCAAGTCTGACCAAAAGATGTGTTGTCAGGGACTATGTTCAATCTCGCGTTTCCAGAGGTGTCAAAGTTACATCCGCCTATCGGATGCGTATCAACACACTGTGTAACTGTTGTTGTGCCGATTACAGTAATTGCGTTAGTCAAATCCTGCGCCAAAGTGTCGTCTCTTAAGACAATCTGGTCAACCTGCATTCCAGCACCTCCTGAAGTTGACATTTTGAATGTCATCTTGTAG
>Ga0209727_1001372_pt1 | contig 20386 bp, 12 predicted proteins | sample RifGroC1_FD_183995 | JGI IMG/M metagenome (GOLD analysis project Ga0209727, IMG submission 183995) | Groundwater microbial communities from Rifle, Colorado, USA - Groundwater C1 (SPAdes) (version 2) | ecosystem: Environmental > Aquatic > Deep subsurface > Groundwater | place: Rifle, Colorado...
CGAACTCCTATGCAAACTTTCAAAGATTCTATCCATATCGCAAAAGAAAAAATGTTTGGCTATGATATAAAAACATCTTAGCCGCAATAAAATGAAAAAAGTGTCAGATTACATCTTGACTATTACATTTAATATCAGTTAATTCATTATTGCTAAGAATTAACTCTTTTAACTTTGGCATATTAAGTGGCCCATTTATCTTTTTTATACTATCATTACTTAGGTCTAAATATTCTATATTTGGCATATCAATCTCATTGATTTCTTCAATATTACAATTATTAAGCCTAAGATATGTTAAATTTAATATTTTATTAAAATTATTAAGCTTAATACCAGTTTTATTAGCTATTATACCAAATTTACTAGATATAGTTTCTAATCCTTTTATATTTACTAACTTTTCATCAGGTCCAAATGAGATATTTTTAGATTTCTCCAACTCTTCTTTTGTTTTAATTACTTTTTTTGTTGAACCATCACTGTAAATTAGCGTCAATTCTATAGAATCAGATTCTTGAACCACAACGCAAGATATAAATAATACAGTGAAAAGACTTAAAAAATTTAATAGCTTTGTATTCATTATTAACTCTCTTTCATTTATTCTTTTTTATCTCTAGCCTCAACCATTTATTTTTTTTCATAATCTCTTTTGTCTTATCTTCAGACAATAGATTTTCTGATACTGTTATTACAAAAGACTGCATGCCTTCAACATCTTTTATATCTTCTATAAAATTACCTTCAGCAAATAAGTATCGCAATTTTCTTAGCTCGTTTATATTTTCTATCTTTCTTAATCTATTGTTTTTTAGCTCTAATGTGCTTAGATTGATATTTTTATCGAGATTTTCTATTTTTTCTATCATATTGTCATTTAAAACAAGCCATCTGATATTTACATTTTTATCAAGTTTTTCTATCTTTTTTATTTTGTTGTTTGATAAAAATAAGTCTTTAAGATTTATATTATTTTCAAGATTTTCTATTTTGCTTATATTGTTATTATTTAACACAAGTTGTCTTAAATTTGTAAGTTTATCGAGGTTTTCTATTTTGCTTATTTTATTATTATGTAAAGTAATAAACTCAATACTTGTGGGAAGGTTTTCTATTTTTTCTATCATATTATTTTCTAAAATTATATTCCTTAAATTATTTAAATTTTCTAACCCACTAACTTTTTTTATTTTATTGTTTTTTAAATTTAAATACTTAAGATTCTTTAGATTTTCCAATCCTTCGATTTCTTCAATATTATTATTCTCAATGTATAATTCTTCTAAACTAAGAAGACTCTCAAGTCCTTCGATTTTGGATATTTTATTTTCATTCAAACTAAGACTTTTTAAGTTTTTCAGATTTTCTAATCCATTTATTTTACGACACTTAGGAAAGTAAATAGATAAATATTCAAGATTTGATAAACTCGACAGTCCTTCAACATCCAACAAACTAGAACCTCTTAATTTCATTTCCTTGAGTTTTGGCATATTTAATTTACCAATTTTTTTTACATTAGACAGCCCTAAATCCAAATAAGTTAAATTTGGAAGATTTATATTATTAATATCAGAGGAATCTTCTGTATAAAATTCAAACAATGACAAATACTCATTATTGTTAAATGTATCTAATGTTAATTGATTTCTCTCTGTAATTTTTAACTGGATTTTTTTCTTTATTTTTTCAAATCCCCTGATATTTATCAATTCTTCTATGTCTCCGCCTATTTCTAAAACAACCAAATCCATATATATTATAGCAGGATAAGTCTCCTTTTTAACTGTACCATCTTTATATACTAATTCAAGTTGATAATTAATAACTCCTTCTTCTGAATGCAGCATAAAACAACAAATTAAAATCATTGTTAAAATAACTAACAATTTATAAAACTTTACTTTCATAATAAACACCTCTCTTGTATAAAGTTAATTTTACTAATAAGTTTCAAAACCATAAGTACTATCATCATATATATATGGATACTTTTTATTTACAGGGATATAATTATACCTTTGTATTCTCTCATTTCCCCATACATCAAACATTACCCTTAAAGCATATAGTTTCCTTAGTTTTTCGAGTATCTTTTTATCTTTGACACTTGATGTTGACATCAATGTCTGAGCAATAGCTACATTATTACTTAAAAGATCATATAAAGATTTATCTTCATAGTTAGATAGGGGTCCATTTATTGGACCATCACCGTCCCTATCAAATTTTTCTTTAATATTTTTGTATAGAGTAATATGCAAATGAGAGTTAGTCGTTCCACTCATGCCCACAGTTCCTACTTTATCGCCTATATCTATATCTTTTTGATCTTCATAATTTGCTCCATAAATAGCAGAATCAACAGTCTTCAAATGAGAGTATCTTACTGCATAATTTTCATCTTCACTTACAATTATTACAGTATTACCATGACCCGCTCCAGATGTCCAATTATGTCTTTCATAGACCACCTTTCCCGAAAAGACAGCATATAGATCAGAGCCTTCATCACGAACACCTCCTATTTTATTAAAATCAAATGAATAAGTATCATGACCATTATGGTATTCATAGCTTCCAGACCCTTCATAATTTGGTTTTGTAAATCCATGCCATTCCCTAGCTATATATATAGTTGTTGTTGAAGAATTTATAGTAGTTGTTGTTGTAGAAGTGGTAGTATTTCCAAGATATTCGGAAACTTTTTCAAAGGGACAGCCAACTATAGCCATATCATTTGTTAGAGAAACAGTATCATATTTTGACTTATACCCAAAATGTTCATTTAGATAAAAGTTGTACCATATCCCATTATCAATTATTTTGCCCCATGGTTCAGGCAAATTTGTATAGGTTTGTGGACCTGGATCATTGTTACCAAAAACACTTGCAGGAAATATAACCGCATCAATCAAAGTAGAGCGAGTCAAATCAACTGGGAAATTATGATTGGTAAGCATTACAAAACATATATTATTGTCACTAGTTATATTAAAAGTATCTGTTACAAAATATTGATTAGTTTCTCTATTCCAAAATAATATTTTATAGTTACTTAAAGAATCAGTAAATACAAATTCAAACTTAAAAGCATATTCATTACCTTCGTTATAATAATCATATCGTTCTTTTTTTGCCCTCTTTCTTTCTTTTATAGAATAAAACCTCCAAGAATTTGTAGCTCCAGGTTCTATTAATCTATCTGGATGAAAAGCTCCATAAATACTCAATTTTTCTGTATTTATTGTATATCTTTCGTCACTTGTTGACCCACACTCTTTACCAATAAAATTATAAGCATGAATATTTACATAACATTGAGCACCACTGGTATTATTAGCAATAAATTTAGCAGAGATAGATGATGGTGTAGATAACTCGCCTGATGTCCTTTCAAGTTTTCGTTGTGGATTTGTACTAGTAGTATCTTCGATAACTTTAAAAGTAAACGTTCTTGGATTTTCTAAAGTAGAACCTACCGCATTATCAACCCAACTACGCACCGCATTAGTCCCACTATTAGGTATTGTCATTGTTATAGTAGACTTTGAATCCAAAATCAAATTATATGATAAATCTCTAAAAGTAAGCACACTATCATTATTACTCCATATACCTGTTGCCGTCTCAGTTTCGTATGATGTAGAAGGAGATGTAGAAGTTAAAGCTAAATAAGTTTCTCTAAATTTTAATAATTTTTTTGTATTTGTCATTTCACTGTTAAAAGTTATCTCAATTATCTCATTTTCATATATTTCTGGAATATAGTTATCATTAGGATTAGAAAAAGTATAATCGACTCTTTGAGTATCTCCGTAGTAATGATATAATTTTACTTCTTTAATAAATGGAGAGTATTGAGTTCTAAATCTAAATGAATATGGAGTAGCAACATTATTAATACCTCTTATACAATTACCTTTAGTATCTAATGGCCAATTATTATCTGTACTTGCAGGGATTCTCACATTAATATATGTATTTAGAGGAAAATCTGCTCCAGTAGCAACTTGAGGATTATATATTAAAATATCATTACCATATCGATCTGTTTCCCAACTAGTTCCAGAAACTATAGTCTCAGTGTCATTTCCTATTTTTAAATAAAACGAATTTTGTGCAGTATTCATAGGACAATTAAAATTTATTCTTATACTACCATTATAATCTGTGGTAGTATTATTACGAGGAAAAACAGAAACAACTATTGGCGTTGGAGCAATAACAACTGATGCTGTAAAATTTCCACTTGTAGGATTAGTACCATTAGTGTTTCTTAATAATCTATCAGGATACAAAGTCCAATTAAAAACTCCTTTATTATAATATTTATTTGTAGATGCATCTCCTGATGTATTTTGCTGTTGGATTTTAATATCTACAATCTCTCCAAGCTGATAATTTAATTTACCAAGATCAATTTCAAAAGAATGTGTTTCTCCCTCTCCATTTTCTATATAGTTTTCCCACTTTGCAATAGCATTTGAGATATTTTCTTGCTCTACAAATATGGTTTTATCAGACAAGGTTTGTTCTGTTCCATTTATTACTGATTTTTGTACTATATTAAAAAAGTTACTATATTCTGTTTTCTCTTCATCCATTTTTTGATGAAATATTACTTTTATTTTTGCATCGCCTCTTACATATAATGGATTTGTCCCATCTCCTCCATATCCTGGTATTTCAAAATCAATTGATGGTCTATAAGGCATAACTGTAAAATACATATAAATATCCTTAGGAGTGGGCTCATCTAACTTTGCATATGATCTATGATAATTAAGTATTTCTTTTGGTATTATAAAACAATATACTGTACCTGATACAAAACCATCTTTTGGTTTCCATATAAAATCACCAGCTTTAATATCCCAATATCCTTCTGTAAGATATTCGATTTGTTTTGATATAATCCTTTGTAAATCTATCTATTTGGCATTTGTCAGGGTCGAAATAATACAAGTTATCTACATATACTGTAACATGCAATTTAAATCAGAATAAAATCTGACTTTGTTTATTATAACACAATATTATTAAATTTTTCTTGCAACTAAATCAAAAATATTTTATATTTACTTCATTATGGAAGAAAGAAAAACAATTTGTATTTTTTGTTCATCAAGTGATTATCTACCCAAGATTTATTTTGATTCTGCAGAAGAAATAGGAAGACTTTTTGCAAAAGAGAATTTTGATTTAATTTATGGTGGTGGTAATCTTGGTTTAATGGGCATGGTCGCAAGGTCTTTTAAAGACGAAAAAGCTAAAATTACAGGTGTCATTCCACGTAAACTACATCTAAAAGTAGGCTCTTTTGACAAGACTGACGAAATTATAGTTACTGAAAGTATGAGCCAAAGAAAAATGGAAATGTTTACAAAAGCGTATGGCTTTATAGTTTTACCTGGCGGTTTTGGGACTCTTGATGAAGCGATGGAAGTTATAACTTTAAAACAGCTTGGTTATCTCAATAAACCTATAGCATTTTTGAATGTAAATAAATTTTATGATAATCTTTTCAAACAGTTTGAAGTTATTTATCAAGAAAAATTTGCTTATGAGTCAAATAGAAATCTTTATTTTATTTCAGAAACATCAGAAAAAATAGTAACTTATATGAGAAATTATTATAATCAAACGAATTAATAGTTCTAAAAACCTTTAGATAGAAGTTTAATAGTACTTTAATTCTTTTGATATTACTCACAAAAAAAATTAAGCATTAATATAAAAATCTAATCTCAAAAAAAATAAAAAAACAATTAAAAACTATTATCATTTTAGTAGTTAAGAAACGATAATATAACACAGATTAGCACAGATTGGCGAGAGATGATTACACGAATTACGCTGGTTGGTGTTACTTATGGGTTGCTTAGCGACCAGATTTTTTTCTCAAATATTAATTGTAAGGGGTATAAATGTTCTTAAAGAAAAATATTTTTGTATTTTTATTAATAGTTTTTTTTGTTAGCTATATAAAATCCGCTCCAATTGAATTAACAATTCTTTTTACAAATGATACTAATGGTCATCCTTTAAGTTTTAGTTATAATGGAGATGAAGGACAGGGTGGAATTCCTGCACGGGCTACGCTAATAAAAAAACTTGCAGGTGATAAAAAGAAAAATAATGTTTTAATTTTGGATAGCGGCGGTTTTTTGATAGGAAGACCAGAGTCAAATCTTTTTGATGGAGTTCCTGATATTGCTGGTATGAATGCCTGCGGTTATGACGCTGTGGGATTTGGGATGTCTGAAATATATGATTCAAAAAAGAAATTTGAAATGATTAATAAACAAGCAGATTTTTATATGTTAAGTTCAAATATAAAAGTGCTAAATTTTAGTAAAAACGAGCAAGATATTGCAGATACAGAAATGATAAAAGTTTTTGGTGGAATATCTGGTGTTAAAGTAGGTATTTTTTCTGTAATATCGGAAGATGTAAGACCATTTTTATCAGAACAAGCAGGAAAAGAATTTGTTATTACAGACCCAATCAAAGAGGCTAAAGATAGAGTAGAAAATTTAAAAACTAAACAAAAAGTTGATATTGTTATTGGATTGACCTATCTTGGGTATTTTCCAGATGATTCTCGTATTGGCAGTAGGACTTTAGCAAGCAGTGTGCCTGGTATTGATATAATAATTGATGGTAAAACAGGTCTTAAACTTGAAGAACCATCTATTGTTAATAACACAAGAATTTTCCAGGCTTTTAAATGGGGTCTTTTTGTTGGTGAAATAAAATTAAAAATTGACAAAAAAAAGATTATTGATGTACAGTATAAACTTCATCCAGTAAATTATAAAGAAAAAGGAGTTCTTATTGGAGATAAATTAGAAGAAGACAAACAAGTTTTAACTGCAATAAAAGGCAAGATGAAAAATTTTGATAATTTATTAGCAAAAAAAATTGTTACAATAAAAGATGGAAATTTTCCTATTAAGAATATAAGAAAAGATGAAAATGAATTTGGAAACTTAATTTGTGATGCTCTTCTTAATTTTACAAAAACAAATGTTGCATTTCAAAATTCGGGTGGAATAATTGATACAACAATTGATATTTCTAAAATTACAAGAAAAAGCTTTGATGATGCTATTAAATACGATAATTCTGTCATAGTTGTAAATATGACTGGTGCTGAAATAAAGCAAGCTTTAGAATTTTCTACAAAGAGAATGGGTTATGGTTCTTTTTTACAAGTTGCAGGAATTAGGTTTACTTATTCAAAAACAAATGGTTCTATTTCTAACATAAAAATTCAGGACAAAGAATTAATTGAAGATAATGTTTATAAGGTCACAATAAACTCGTGGATTGCAGATGGTGGAGATGGCTACACTGTTTTTAAAAATATTCCATTTAAAAACGATTTAAATATACTCGTTAGAGAAGTTGTTTATGATTATCTTGAAAAATCAGGCAATTACAAACCTTACATCGATGGTAGGATAAATATTATTGAATAAGAAGTAGTAAAATATTAAAAAAAGAGGGGCAAAACCCCTCTTTTTTGTTATTTAGAACATAACGCTTTTTAACCAAGAAGTATCTTTTATTTCCCATATCAGGTTATCAAGATACATATTACCACTTGTCGAAGTAATTGTAAAACTATCAATCTTTGTTGGAACTTTGATTTTTGTAGTTCTTTGATCATAAGATATAGCATTCAATTTAGCTACGCCACCTACTGAAACTGTGTAAGTACCAGCAGTAAAATTAAAACTAACTTTTACAGGTATCCATTCACCCATTTTTTTACCAGTATCGGCTTTTGCAATTTTTGTCGTTCTTGTGATGTTGAGTGAGTTACTAAATTCTGTTTTGTCATCAAAATATGTACCCCAAACATAAACGTTATCATTTGTACAATCCATTGTAACATCAAAATAAATTGTTAAAGGCATATCAACAAAGTATTTGTCAGAGTTAGTTGCAAATGATAATTTAAAATCAACTTTTGCCTCTGTATCATCTGTATAATAATAACCTTTTGAGTTTGTTATTGTTGAATCATAAACAGATTCTAATATTGCTCTTGCTCTATTTCTATTTGCAGCAGAATAAGCATAAGTTTTATTTACAGACATCTTATCAAAATCATTTAATGTTCTAATAACATAGTTATATTCTTTAAACTGAGCGTTAGTGCCAGAACCTTGTGCTACATAAGTTGTATCATTTGCTACACTTCCATCATAATAATCCGTAACATTTGAAAGACCATTTGTTTGAAGTTGTTTTAGAATATTATAAGCATCAGAAAGTTGTTCATCAGATAATCCTGTTTTTATAGTGTAACCTGGTTGGTTTCCACCAACTGTTGGATTTACATCATTTGAATATGTGTAACAGCTAGCTAAAAGTTCATCATCATTGCCATCTAAACCAGTAGATTCACCACCAGTAAGATCTAATGAATAATTACTATTAGCATCATTTGCCCAATAAAAATAACCTTGATCAAATCTTAAATGTCTGCTTCCAGCTCTTTTGATTCTTATAGTTTGAGGAATACAGTAATTTGCTCCAGTTACATTACTACCATAAGTGTCTCGATAAGTTCCACTAGAACTTACACTTACTGCATATGTTGTTTTTGAATACAAGAAGTCTTTATCTGATGTTGATAAGACAGAAAGATGTCCACTTGTATTGTAGTTTGTACTCGTTAATCTGTAAAGTCTATCAAGGTTTCTACCATTAACAGCTAACGCAGACCCAGAAATATATCTACCCCAAGGAACTACTGCATAGCCTGATGTTGGAGAACCAGTTCCTGTTCCAAAAGTACCAGTAGAAATTTGAAAATTATTATTTGTATCAAAACTCCATGGTTTATAAGTATTGATCTTGACATCAAAAGTTAAATCCATAGCAGAAATTGGATTTATAGTTCCATTTGTTCCTAAAGTATTTGTATTTGCCAATAATAGAGATGGATAAGGATTACCCATATTAGCTTCTTGACTTCCAGTTGTTGCTAAACCAAATCCAGATAAATAAGTACCCATTGCTAACGAAGTGTTAAAATCAATAGTTTGATATTTATGATTTGTAGTTTTGAATGCCCATACTGGTCCAGTTAAACTTTGTCCTGTTCGCGAATTTTTAGCAATAATATACCAATAATAAGTTGTATCTGAAGCTAATACTTCGGTAGGAGTAAAAGTTGCTGATGTCAAATTAGCTTTAAATAAATTAGGAGGATTTGTTGTACCAAGATAAATATCATATAAATCAGCACTTATATTTGTTACACCATTGAGTGTTGAATTCCAACTTAAACTTGAGTTAGTTGCAATATCAATAGCGTTGTTTAAAGGTGAAGAATAAGATAATTTATCCATAGTCTTAAAAGTCCAAGTAGGTCCTGTTATAGAAGTGTTTGCAGTTGTGTTTTTAGCAACAATATACCAATAATATGTTGTATTTGGTAACAATGTTGGCGGAGTATAACTTGTTGTTATAGAATTTGATTTAACTAAACTTGGAGATAAAGAGCTTCCAAAATAAATATCATAAACATTTGCTGTAAATGATGTTTGTCCAAAAGACGCTCCCCATGATAATGTTGTATCTACTGAAACATCAACAATACCATTTGCTGGTGCTGTATAAGATGGTGAGTCAAAGTTTAGTGTTGTAAAAGACCAAATAGGGCTTGAAGTTTTGCTTAAACTTTCATAAACTGCTTCGACTTTCCAATAATATATTTTATTTTTTTCGAGTTTGCCATCAGTAATACCAAGATTTGCATAAATTTTTGATGTAGAAAGCAATAATCTTCCAACTAAATTTTGATTTGGTGAAGTTCCACTAGTCAACTGATTTACTGTACCAATAAAATCTAATGAAGCATCAACATTCTTTATACCAAAATAAACATTGAATACAACATCAGAATCCCATGCTTGTTGTCCACCACCAGTATTAGTGTTGGTTTCTATAGAATCTTGAATCGCATCCCATTCGAGATAAGCAACATTTGTCGGAACAATAGTTGATTTATCAGCAGGATATGGTCTTGATGGAGCTGCTAAAGTTGTTGTTGTCGTTGTTGGTTGTTCTTGTTGTGGACAACCTACTAAAATTAGTATTCCACTTAGTAGAATAAAAAATTTTAATAATTTCTTTTTCATAGATTTCTCCTTCTAAAAATATATTTTGATTTATATCAATTATTATAGTTAATAATTTTAAAATTACAAATATTTTGTTAAATTTATTTAAAAATTTTATGAAATAAATTTTCTATTTAATATAATAAAATTTTCAAATTAAATAAAAAAACACAGAAAAAATAAGTATTTTTAATTAAATATTTGTATATTTTGATAATTTTGACGAATTTATATTAAATATAACCTAAAATATATAATAATTTTATTTTATTTCTCCAATCGTATTCTGAATAACCTAAATCTTATAAAATTTCAGATTCAAAACCTTCTTGAAAAAAATCTGTAAATAATTCTTTAAGTGCATTGTGTAACTCTTTTCCTGATTTTATATTATTTTCTTACAAAAACTTTTGCATTTGTTCACTGCTAAAATATTTTCCCATCTGATAAATTTTTTATTCTTATTTGTTATATTTTATTGATTTACACAAATTTTTTTATGCTCTCTAAGTTTTCGTATTCCATTTAGAAGCGTTTAAATTTATTGGAGTTTTTAATCAGAATTCTTTTTATTATTGTATTTATTTCGTGGTTTTAATTAATCTTAGTTATCGCTAAAACCAGCTAATAGTTTGTATAATTGATTATATAAAGTAATTATCAATTTTTATTTTCTAACCACAATTTTTCGTTTCTTTCGATATAGTTGATATGTTCTTCAAGATGTGTTGAATAACCTCTTAGCCAATCAAATAATGTCACCTTGCCAAGAGTTGGATGGATGATATGATTTCTTTCCCACACATCGTCTTTAATCGATTTTAATTTGTTAGACACAATTTTTCTTAGCAACTCAAATACTTGTAGATAATCTTCAACTGATTGATTGTGATAAAAAAGGTTTTCTGTCCATTTTTCCTCATCTATTAACATAACAGATTTGCCTGACTCTGCAAGTACACAATTTAATCTTATATAAGCATTAATGTCTCCATCAACTATATGAATAATATGTTCTTTTATAGTCCAAGCATTCTCAAAAGGTCTAAAAATTAGAATATTTTTATTGTTTTTTAAAGAATTATATTTATTTATAAGAATATCCGCTCCATTAATGTATTTACTTAAAAATATTTCAATTTGCTCTTTATTCATAATTTTATTCCTTAATTATAATGTGTTTGTAAAATTTAAAGTAAAATCTTCGTATAAAATAGGTTCATCAAAACCAGCATCAGGATATAAAACCATTCTCAAGTTTTGATTTGCATTTTCTATATCGAATTTTTTGTATCTAACTTTATCATCTATTTCTGTTGACTCTGTTTTTCGTGCAGTCTCAGAGGCTTCTTGTGATTTTGAAAAATATTCAATAGAGTCACTATAATATTTTGTTGCCCAAACAAGATATTTTGAATTTCTTGTCTGTTCAAACTTTTTTTGTAACGCAGCCCCAAGATTGTTAGAAACTTTTAGAAGCATATCAACAATCATAATATCTTCTCTTCTATCCATATCAAGCGGATAATGCATTTGCTTCAAATCATCAAAATGATTATATGTTTCTAGAAGAAGGCTTTCACTTAAATCATAATTTTTGAGTTTATAAAAAATAGTGCCTATCATATATTTTAAATTAGAATTGTCAGGATACCTTTCTAATAAACTACTTATTCTTTTGTAAGACTCATAAAAGTTATCTTTTTTATAATAGAGCCAACCCATATTAAAACTAAGTATATCATTAGTAAAACCTCGTTCTTCAGCCTTAATATAATTATTTAAAGCACCCTCATAATCAACTTTATTTCTTAATGCAAAATTGCCAAGATTGTAGAATGGTTTCCCGAAATGAGGATAAGTCTCTATTGCTTTCAAATAATATTCTTCTGCCTTTATATTAACTTTAGAATACCTATCATAGTTTTCGCCAATATCATTATAAACTTTTGCAAGTAATTCTTGATTATTTTCTTCACCATATCTTTCTGGTTCTCTTTCTTTCATTATTTCAAATCTTTTCAAGGCATTTTCAAGATGATTTTTTTCTTCATTATTTATATTTAAATGTTTTTTGTATCTTGCATATAAATAATCAATTTTTGGAATATTTAATTTTTTTGCATTATCAGAAGCTTTTTGTAGAATATTTTTTACTTCATCAACATCTCCAACATCAAGCAGATAATCAGCAAGATCAGCATAAATATAAGGATTTATCTTTTTAGGAAAAGTTTTTTCAATATATTTGTAAAGTTTACTAACCTCTTTGTGATCCTTTTCTTTTAAATGAATCTCTAGTAAACCAAATATAGCATCTGGATTTTTTTTATCAATATCAAGTACATCAAGATAAGTTTCTTTTGCATCAACCATTTTGTCTTTTATTTCATTAGACCAATCGAAATAAGTCCTTCCAAGTCCAAGTTTTGCTTGAATATTTCTATTATTCGCCTTAATCATTTCTTCATAAGATTTGACTGCTCTTTCATAATCTTTTATTTCTCTAAAAAAATCAGAAAACTCAAGTTTTAACTCATTATTTGGTTTCATATTGGTAGCAAGATAATATTTTTTTTCTGACTCTAAATACCTTTTGTGTTTTCTATATAACCTAGCATAATCAACAGCCTCATTATATCTTGGTTGAATATCCATAGCCTTTTCAAAATATGGTTCAACTTCCCAAAACTTTTTTTCATTCAAGTTTTTCTTACCAATTTTATAATAATGACTTGCATCCATTGTAGGTTTTATAAGTGAAAAATATATAAATATAAACAAAAATAACAGTAAAGCAACGCCAGCTATTTTTGATATAATAGGTAGAATATTTTTTTCAAATAGGTATAAAAATGATTTTTGTTTCTCTTCAAACTCTTGTCCTGTAAATTTTAAGGAAGTAGCTTTAGAAAGTGATGTGTCTCCTGTAATTTTTTCATAAATTTTAATTATACTTTGTGGTTTTTCTTTATCTATTAAAGCATCTATTAAAGGTTTTAATTCTCCATCAGAATATTTATCACTAATTATAGCTTCCGAAATTTTAATTTCTACTTCTCTTGGTAAAGATGATAAAGTTATTACAATTTGTTTTCTTTCATCATCTGTTAGTTGGAGTTCTTCATCTTTTTTCTTTCTTATTGCACCTTTATTTTTGTGAATAACGATTTCTTCTTCATGTTCTTCGCTCTCGACTCCAACATTGTCTACCGTAAAAGAATCAAGACTTCCAAAATCAAAATCTCCCCCTTCTTCTTGAGATGGCTTTTCTTCACCAAAATCAATGGACTCCATTAAACCTTCATTTGGCTCTTCATCGCCAAAACCCTCAAGTTCTCCTAATGGTGCCTCTAAATTTTTATCTATATCAAAAGATTCTTCTTTAAACTCTTCAATTTCAGAAATATCTCCTAAATCAGAACCTTCTTTTTTATTTTCTCCCATTAAATCAGAAAATGATGTATCAAAATCAATAGGTTTATCTTCCTCTATTATTGTTTCTGCAAAATCACCTGCAAGATGTGCGAGTTCATCATCTACTTTTAGAATATTTTCTTTAGGTTCTAATTTTTCTTCTGGATTTTCAAGAATTGAAACCAAATTATCCAAATCATTTTCTTCTGCTCCAAAAGATGGCTTTTCTTCTGTTTCCACAAAAGATGGTTCTTCTTCATCTAATCCAAGGTTTATTGAAGACATATCCATATTTTCAAAGTCTAATGCTTCCTCTTTTGGTTCTTCCAAATTTAGATCACCAAGCAAAGCGGACATATCGTCAATATTCTCTGATGGTAATTCTTCTTTTGGCTCTTCTAAATTTAGGTCACCAAGCAAAGCTGACATATCGTCAATATTCTCTGATGGTAATTCTTCTTTTGGCTCTTCTAAATTTAGGTCACCAAGCAAAGCTGATATATCGTCAATATTATCTGATGGTAATTCTTCTTTTGGCTCTTCTAAATTTAGGCCACCAAGTAGAGCCGACATCTCATCAATTCCACTATCTTCAGTTTCTTTATTATCAAAAGAAGGCTCTTCCATATTTATATTATCTAAATCTAATAAACTCTCATCTTTTAAATCTTCCCAATCTTTTTTAGAATCTTCACTACTTTTTGTTACTTTAGGTTTATCTTTTGTAAAATCATCAAGTGAAATTTCTTCCAAAGGTTCTGTATCAAAAACATCTTCATCTTTTGAAAGATCAGTCATTTCAATGCTCGATAAAAAATCTTCCTGATTATCAGCTTCTTTCAGCTCTTCAAAGTTTTCTTCTTCATCAAAACTAAGTCCTTCTTTAAAGTCTTCGCTTATATCTTTTAATAAATCATCACTATCTAATATTTCTTTGATTTCATCTTTTTTTTCTATTATTTTTCCGGGAATATTTACTAAATTTGGGGAAATATTTTTATTTTTTAATATTTCATTTTCATTACCTATTTTTAGAATCTGATTTTGTAAAAACTCTAAATCCTCGTATTTTGGCATAATTTTCCTACTTCAATTTCAATCTAAATAAAAAATCTATTATTAAGTTTTTCGGTTATTTTCCGATTTTTTAAACAAGAAAATATACAGAAAAGTTATATATTTGTTAAAAATTATATAATTAGAGATATTTTATTAGTATAACAATAAATTTATTTTAAATAAAGGTTTATTTTTTATGAAAATTTATCAATCTAAAATTTTTAGAAAGAAATTTATTTTAATAGGAATTTTTTTAATTACAACAGTATTAAATTATTCCATAGAAAAATATATAAATCTCGAATTTATAAAAAAAGAATCATCACCTAGATTTTTAGCAGAAGGAATTCTAATCACAATTTCAGATAAACAGGCTAGATATTCTTATTTACGAACAAATATTGACGGTTGGAAACAAAATTACTACTTTAAACAAAGTCTTTATGGAATATTCTACATTATTCTACCATATAACTTAAAAATGAGCCAAATTCAATATAAATTAAATATAGATGGGTATTGGGAAATCGATCCCAATAATCCAGATTATACTGAAGATAAATATGGAACACTAATTTCTATAATTAATTTACCAAAAGAATGTATTTATAATCAAGAAATGCCAATAATTGATAAAATTGATGATAAAAAATATAAAATTAGTTTTAAATACAATAATCCTTCTGCGAAAGAAGTTAATTTTGTAACATCTATCGATAGATGGTGTTTATATTCTCATCCTATGACATTAAATGAGGACGGTTATTGGGAAATATCTCTTAGTTTTAAAAAAGGTAAATATTATTACTACTTTTTGGTAAATGGAAAAAAAATCCCAGATATTGAAAACCCAGAAAAAACATACTTACCTGATTTAGGCGAAGTATCAATAGTGGAAGTGAAATAAGTTTATTAAAATATTCATTCTTTTATTGAAATTCTAAAATCTATATTAAAATTTCTATTTCAACAAAGCCTTTTTTATTAACTCTTTCCTAGTTTTCTTTTTTTTATAAAAAATTGAAAATAGTAAAAATATTGCAGAAAGTCCGCCAAAAACAAAAATACCTTCTTTATGGTTAAAGATATTTAGTGCATAAGCAAAGCCAGCTGATAAAAAACTCATAAAAAAACTAATACCTTTTGTAAGCATAATACCAAGATTATTAATTTTTTCATCTACTTCTTCCAAATCTATCTCAAATTGTAAAGTTCCTTTTTCAACTTTACTTATAAAATTATTAGCATTTTTTGGCAGTTTAACTATTTCTAAAAAGGTATTTTTTGCCTCTTCTATTAATTTTTGAAAAATTTCTTGTGATCTGTCTTTTAAAAATTTCTCAAGATAAGGTTTTAGTTCATCGTATAGTTTAAAATCTGGATATAAAAATGAAATAATTCCAGTCAAAGTTCCAATTGTTCTACCAATATACGCCCATTCATAAGGCAATTTTATTGGTTGTGTATAAATTATCTCAACTAAATCATCAACTATTGGAGATAAATCAACACTTTGTAAAGAATTTCTCTCAAGATTTATTGTACTCATTACCTCACTAAAAAAGTATTCCATAATAGGTACTATTTTTTTTATATCCTTTTCTTTTTTTATAAATCCAAGTTCAAATAAAACCCTTAGTACTTTTTCGTAATCATTTTTTAACATGTAAGAAAGCCCATCTTTTATACCTTTACTCATTTTATTAGTAATTTCCCCAGCCATTCCAAAATCGAGTAAAGCAATATTATTATTCTCCAAAACAAAAATATTACCCGGATGTGGGTCAAAATGAATTATTTTTAAGAATAAAAATTGTTCTATATAAATCTCAACAAGCCTACGAGCTAAAATAATAGGGTCATTATTTTTATCCTTCCATTTATCTTTTTCTGTAATTTTTACACCGTCTATATATTCCATAACGATAATTTTATAGGTAGAATATTCTTCATAAACATAAGGAACTGTTACAAAAGGGTATTTTTTAAGTGCTACTTTAAATTTTCTTCCAATATATACTTCTCTTTTGAAATTTAACTCATCACCTGTAACTTTTATAAATTCATCAAGTAAACTCAAAAAATCATTTTCTTTAAATATTTTAAAATGTGAAAATAATTTAAACACAAAGTGAAATATAGCAAAATCAATGTCAATAATTTTTTCAATTTCAGGTTTTAAAATTTTAATTACAACGACATCACCAGACTTTAATATAGCCTTATGAGTCTGCCCCAAAGATGCTGATGCTAAAGGGGTCTCATCAATTTCTTTAAAAGGAAAAGATTTTCCTCTATACTCATTATCAATAACTTGTTTTATTTTATCAAACTCAACTGGAGGTACTCTGTCTTGCAATGAAGAAAGTACATTAATATATGGCTCTGGAAAAATATCTCGTCTTGTGCTCAAATACTGACACATTTTTATCAAAACACCACCGAGTTCTATTGCAATAGTGTATAACTCCTCAGCCCTTTTTTGATGAGTCTTTTCCATTTTTTTTTGTGCAGAATTATAACCTTTTTTCTTCCTTAATTTATATTCCTTCCTAAAGTCCAAAAATATCTTAAAAAATATAAAAGCAACCCTAAAAAATCTTTTACTTACGTTTATTTTATTCTTAGCCATAATTATCCTTTTGTATAACACAGATTTTGTGGATTTTTTCAGATTAACGCCGATTTTTACTATTTTTTAATCAAAAAGCATAATCTGTGCTAATCAGTGTTATGTGTTATAGTTTAATCATTTAATTATCTAAAGTCAAGGATGGATAAAAAAAATTACAAATTTATAACATCAATTATAATGGATGGATTGATTATAAATTTATATTAAAATTAGAAACATCTAAACAATTATAGCAATTATTTCAAATTTTTTAATAAAAATTAAAAAAAATTATCAAATTATTTTAATTACTACTTTAAATATAAGATTACTAATGTTTTTATTATATTTCAAATATTAAGATTTTTTAAATATTTTGAAAATTTTGTAAATTTTTCTTGATTAATAATTTACAATAACATATACTTATAAAAAATCTAAATAATTAAAAAATGGAGTGATTGTATGAAGTATTTTAGTTTATTTGTATCCGTTGTATTTTTATTATTCATGTTTTCTTGTTCTAACCCAGATATTGGGACAGATCAAAAATCAGATGACAATGAGTTAAACAAAGAACTTGCTGGCATTATGGAAATTTATGGACAAGCAGTAAATTCACAAGGAAATGATCTTGAATTAGTTGGAAAATTTGAAAAAACTCTCAAAAACTTTGACGGCAAATATGGTACAAGTGTTTACAATGATTTTGCAGAATACAAAAACACAAACTCAAAAGTTTATAGTTCAACAGGAACATCAAGTTACCCAGCTTTGACAAATTTACCAATCAATAAAGACGGTGCTGTTTATTTGAGTGGTGGAAATGATGGTGCAGTATCAATTATTATTAGTTATGTTTCTCCAAAAGCTACTCCTGGTAAGTTCTATCATGGAGCAGTGTTAGATATAAATAAATTTGACCCAACAAATCTTGAAGGATTATGTTTTCAAACTGCTATACTTAAAGGTGCAGGTTTTGAAAAACCAATCGAATGGATGAAAAAACCAAATGTTGCAGTATTAAATCCAAATGTTACACTTGATACTGTAAAACTAAACAATGCACAAACTGCACTTGATTATTACTGTAATCCAAACAATACTAATATGAAATATGGATTTTTCAAAGATTATGTAAATATATTTTCTTTAGTAGAAAAAAGCGACAATTATTACTGGTATTGTACAAAAGTTGTATGGAGAGTTTATAATCTTATGGGTTTTGATATTGATTCAAATACTTCAAAAGTTGATTGGACAACATCGGGTATTTATTCTCTTGCAAAAAGTTACTATAATGTAAGATATTTTTATAGTTCTTCAACAGCACAAGCAAAATTGAATGAATATATCAATAATGCTAAAAAAACAATCGTTTTGGCTGAAGAAATCTATTTTTCTCCTTATCTTACAAAAATCTATGAAGTTGTAAGAAGTAACTAATAAATAATGAAAATTATATATTGCATAATTTTAATTTTAACATTAAATATTCTAGCTTACGGGAAAGAAAATTCTATTTTCTTTCCCTTTCTTAATTCTATTTATAAACTCAATCTGAGTAACGACAAGTTTGAAAAAATAAAAGAAACTTCACATTTATTTTCAAAAAATTATTTTTATTTTTTTGACTACATAATACTCTTTGATCAAAATCAAAAAGAAATCCTTGCATATTCTCTAACAAAAAAAGATATTACACCATTATTAAAAGGTAATATATCCAATATCTATGTAAATAATGATAAATTAATTGCTATCTCAATTAATATAAATGAAAAAAGTGAATTTGAAATAATTCAATATTCTTTATCTCAAAAAAAGAATAAAATAAGTATTACAAAAGATAAAACATATTATTCTGATATTTTTGCATCTGATTATGGAATAATTGACAATCTTTTTTTTATCAGTGGTGTTGATAGCACTAACAGTTATAGTAAAATTATGGCTATTGATTTAACAAAAAAAGAGATAAATGAGTTTTATAAAACCAAAAATAGCAACGATTTTATTAAAATAATACCTTCCGAAACTAATTTTATTTTTTATCTCTCACAGTCAAAATATAAAGAAGACTCAAATAATTCAATCTGGTTTTCTACAACACAACCAAACAAATTATCAAATAAAAATCTATCAATAAAAAATCTAAGTTTTTATGGAAAAGGTTTTACAAAAGACAATAACTATTACATACCAGCAATCGATAAATCTAATTCTACATATATAATTAAATTTGAATTAAAAAACATAGAAAAACCATCAATAATACCAATTGATACAGGTATTTATCATTTAATATATAAATCTCAAGACAAATCATATTTTATTGGCTACAACTACTACAAATCAAATAATAAATTCTATTTTGTGATATTTAATAATACGACCTACAAATCACAGAGTATTTTGATAAATGGGGAATGACAGACACATTTCCTATCTCCCAGTTTTCAAAAAAAACATAAATATCTCACAAAGCACACGGAGTTAAGAAGGAAAAAACTTATCTCCAAAATTTTTTTTCGTGTTCACCGTCTGCATTCGCTTAATGGATGTGTCTCTGTGATATTTTCTAAAATTATAGAAAAATAAAACCGAGTAATTTTCTGGGGTACCCATTATTTATCAATAAATACTAAATTTCCTCAATTCTATCCTATTTTCGAGTATAAAAGGCAATTTATCGTATATTTTAAATCTGTCCTCGTTTGTTAGATTATTTTGAAACAAAAATTCATCATTTTGCTGATCATAAGAATAATATTTAACAAGAATATTGAGTTTAATATCATCTGGTATATATTTGTTTGCAATTAAATCTCTATAATATTCATCTTCTAATACTTTAAAAACAAACTTATCTAGGTTAGAAGGGCTTATGAAAGAAAAATTAAAAAATAGTTTTGTTTTATCCCCAAAAGTAGTACTAACTTTATTTAATAGATAAACTTTAAATTGAGATATGTTGGACTTTTTAAACCAGATTAAAATAGTTTTTAATCTATCCATATTTTTATTAGCAATATCACTTTTTAAATAATAGTTTATATTATCTTTTGAATAACAAGATTCCACAAAAAATTTATCATCAGTGTTGTCAATTTTATCCAATATTGTACTGTTAAAAACTTTTATATTC
>Ga0209727_1001375_pt1 | contig 20368 bp, 17 predicted proteins | sample RifGroC1_FD_183995 | JGI IMG/M metagenome (GOLD analysis project Ga0209727, IMG submission 183995) | Groundwater microbial communities from Rifle, Colorado, USA - Groundwater C1 (SPAdes) (version 2) | ecosystem: Environmental > Aquatic > Deep subsurface > Groundwater | place: Rifle, Colorado...
AGCCAGCAAAATCACGCCGACTAGGCTCTATACCCACAACGTCAACGTGGACGCCATCAATAAAACGGAATTGCAAAAGATCAAAGAGGAAGCGCGGGTTTTCGAAATGACCTCGAACGGCAACGAGTTTTTGGTCAGCTCCGTCAAGAAAGGTTGTCTGGCTCCGGAAATCCTTTTTCTCAAAAAAGGCGCGGTGGTGATGTTCGTGAAGAACAATTTCGAGCAGGGCTATGTCAACGGCACACTGGGCAAAGTCGCGGGATTCAACGGAAGCGGGATGCCGATCGTCGAAACGGTTTCAGGAAAAACGATCGTCGCGACTCCCGAGAAATGGTCGATAGAGGAAAACGAGAAAACCTTGGTTTCCATAAGCCAGGTTCCGCTCCGCCTCGCTTGGGCGATCACGGTCCACAAAAGCCAAGGCATGACGCTGGACGCGGTGGAGATGGACCTTAGCAAATCGTTCGAGTTCGGCATGGGCTATGTCGCCCTTTCCCGCGTCAGGACCCTCGGGGGAATCAAGCTTTTGGGCATCAACTATATCGCCTTGGAAGTGAATCCGCAGGTGCACGAGTTCGACAAGGCTTTGCAAAAACTTTCCCAAAAAAGCTCCGCCGAAGTCGCCAAGATGGGCATCTTGAAAAAACGCTCCGCCCAGAAGGAATTTTTGGAAAGGTGCGAAGCCTGAAAAAACGACGCCCAGGAGGTTTTGAAGCCTTCCTAAGCCCTTTTTTTCAACGGCCCACCCCACCTGAGCCGTTGATTTTTGCTTAAATCAGGGCATTTTTGATAACCGATAACCTGTAACTGATAACAGTATTTCGGCTTAAATAAGGGGATTTTATAACTGATAATTTATAATTGATAATGTGAACCCCTGCTTTGATTGGGAATTTCGCACCCCCTAAAAAGCTGGACCATGGGGGGAAAGGGGAGTAGAATGGTCATATAAGCGGTAAACCGCCACCTGCCTCACATCCCCCAGTATACGTAACAAGGCGCTTATTTTTGAAACAAAATGGCAAAAATAAAAGATATATCAAGAGTTGATCGTCCTAGGGAAAAATTTCTAAAAAAGGGCTCAGATGCACTTACGAAAAGTGAACTACTTGCCATACTTCTTGGTAGTGGAATCATGGGAAAGAATGTGAAAGAATTGTCGGAACAAATTATAAGAAAATTTGGTGTAAAATTTTTAAGCTCGTCCGTTGACGATTTGCTCCAAATTAAGGGAATTGGAAAAGCAAAAGCCTTGCAAATTTCATCTGCGATAGCGCTAGTTAAAAGATATTATGAAGAAGGAAGGGGGAATGAAATTGTTATTAAAAATTCAAATAGTGTCCTTTCCCTCACTTATGGTTTGAGAGATAAAAAGAAAGAATATCTCGTGTGTCTCTATTTGAATGCTAGAAATGTGTTGATAAAAAAAGAAACAATAACCATAGGCTTGCTTGACAAAAGTCTTATTCATCCAAGAGAAATATTTGCACCAGCACTTGAACTCAGGGCAGCAAGTATAGTTTTGGTTCATAATCATCCTTCCGGGGATCCTTTGCCAAGTGAGAAAGATATTGAAGTCATAAAAAAAATTGCAGAGGCAGGATCACTTCTCGGTATAAATGTGATTGATTTTATAATTACTTCTAGTGAGGGAAGTTATAGTTTTTCTGAAGATCTAAAGGGTAAAAATAAAAGCCTTGATTATGTTGCTGAGGGAGCGCAGGCAGCTCTGTTTGAATTACTTGAAACTGAAAAGACGGCCTATGAGACAAGTCTCGAGGAGCAGGCTTTTGAGGCAAATAACTTTCCGATGAGTAATATAAAAAAACCAGTTTTGAGGAAAGAAATAAAAGATTTTGTAAATAAAGTTCATTCGGGAGATTGTTTGGATGTGATGAAAAAAATCCCAGACAAATCTATCGATATGATTTTGTGTGATCTTCCTTATGGAACTACGCAAAATAAATGGGATAGTGTTATTCCTTTGGATAAATTATGGGAGCAATACGAGAGGATAATAAAAGACAACGGCGCAATAGTATTAACAGCTCAAGGATTATTTACAGCAAAACTAATTTTAAGTAATGAGAAATTATTTAAATATAAAATAATTTGGGAAAAATCAAAACCAACAAATTTTTTGAATGCAAAAAAACAGCCATTAAGAAAGCATGAGGATATCTGTGTTTTTTATAAAACACAGCCAACTTATAATCCACAAATGAGAAAAGGAGAGGCATATAATAAGGGTGTTAGGAAAAATCAACTTACTGGAAGTTATGGTGATTTTAAACCTGTTGAGGTCAAGAGCGATGGAGAGAGATACCCAATTGATGTTGTTTATTTCAAAACCGCAGAAAGCGAAGGAAAAGTATATCATCCTACTCAAAAACCAGTAGAACTTGGTCAGTATCTAATAAGAACATTTAGCAATCCTGGCGAAATTATTCTGGACAATACATGCGGAAGCGGAAGTTTTTTGGTTTCCGCTGTTGTTGAAGGCAGGGATTTTGTTGGAATTGAAAAAAATACCGACGTGCACTTATTTAAAGATAAAAAGATTGACTATGTAAAAATATGCAATGACAGGGTTGAATTAGCAAAAGAGAAATTAAGTTTAAAGTAAATCAGTATGGCAAAAACTTCTTACAATGAAAGAAGTTGGGCAATTGATCTCATTTCGGAGATTAATGCATATTCTTCAGCAAAAAATAAGACAATTGACAGGGCTGGTGGAGAAACAACAATAAATACTGGAAAAAAGAGACTATTTCCTGATGTTCTTTTGTATGGACGTAATAGTGAAATTTTAATGGGTTGGGAGTTAAAGATGCCTGACACGTTGGTTACAGATGAAGAGTTTATTAAGAACGCAATTTTAAAGGCAAATATATTGGGCTTGAATAGTTTCTTGCTTTGGAATGTGGGAGTTGCTGTTTTGTATGTAAAAAAGGACAACGAATTTGAACCAGCTAAACTTTGGGATAGTTTAAAGAAATCAATTACAACAAGAGATAAGGTTGATGAATTTAAGGATGAATGGAAAAAGTTACTTCAAGAAATATTAAAGGATCTTAATGCTTTTTTTGAAAGTGGTTTTATCGAGAAAAAAACATTCATAGAGTCCTTTAAGGATAGTGAGATAGTAGACTTTATTTTAAGAAATGATACAGGCGTTGCGGAGAATTTAAAAAAAGCGGCCACGAAAGATGCGCGATTTTCAGCTGAAGCGAACATTTGGTGGCGAGTTGCGAAGCTTGACTATCCGCAACAAAATCAATGGGAAATCCTATCTAAAATAATATTGATAAATTGGATTAACAAGATTCTATTTGCACATATTCTTATTGCATTCTTTGATCCAGCCAAAAAAATAGAATTGATTAAGGATGAAACTTCCGTTGAAGAAGCTGAAATAATTTTTCAAGAAATATCTGCCGAATGTAATTTTTGGAATATTTTTCAGCCACAGCTCGGTGAAAACTATTTAACAGATGAATCGTGGTCGGAGATTATCCAATTGAATGTCTTATTAAATAATGTTGAATTGTCATCCGTGGGTCAAGAACTCCTTCAGGAGCTTTTGCAAGATATTATCTATTCTTCAAAAAGAAAAATTGCCGGTCAATATGCAACACCAATGTTTTTGGCTCGGTTGTTAACCGGTCTAGTAATGTTAAATAAGGAGTTAACCTTTCATGATCCATGCTGTGGAACTGGAACCATCGCAAGATGTGCGTACGATATTAAAAAAGAATCAGGGATAAGCTCTAAGGATTCATTAAAAACTATTTTTTCTAGTGACAAGGTTGCTTTTCCTCTTCAAATGGCGACAATCGCATTAACAGAGCCAGTAAATATTGGAGAGATTATTCAAATTTTCAAGGAAGACTGCACTAATGTTTTCATTGGACAAGACATTGAATTCAAAGACCCCTACACAGGTAAGCCCGTCGTTAAAAAGTATGAGGGCGTTAATTACATTGCTTCTAATTTGCCATTCATTCAGCAAGAAGATTTAGAGATTTTGAATCCAAATATAAAAGAAAATACAAGGGAAATTTTTGAAAATCTTTTAGGTGAAAATTTAAGTCTAAAAGCAAAAAGTGATTTATATGCATATATACCTTTTTATTTATGGAAAATATTAAAGACAGGCGGCAGGCTGGGAATTATCACTTCTAATTCTTGGCTCGGTACAGAATGGGGTTCAGCTTTCAAGGTTGCTCTGAATAAGTTTTATCACATCGAGTCCATATTAATTTCAGGTAAGGGAAGGTGGTTTAATAATGCTGATGTTGTAACTACCATTCTAATTTTAAATAGAAGAAATTTATTAAATGAAATCAATGAGGATGAAGTTACTAATTTCATAACAATTGATTTTGATTTGCAGAAGGAAACTGATAATCAAAAGGTCGGTGAAGTTTTGGAAAATGTGTTGGCTGGCCTTTCAAGTGAACATGTAATTATTCGAAAATATAAAACCAAAGAATTGTCTGACTTTACGTTAAATTGGAGTGCATTATTTAGCGATGTTTCATGGCTTAAAGATATAGAAAATAAACTTATTTTGGCTAGTAATTTGTTTGATATTAACAGGGGAGAAAGAAGAGGATGGGACGCGATGTTTTATCCAGAGTCTGGGCATAACATTGAGGCGGAATATTTACAGCCTGTTTTAAAATCATCAAGAGATATAAATATGCTTGTGACGCAAGCTGAATCAGAATCATTTTGCTGTTCTGAATCGTTGGAAAATTTACAAAAGCTTGGACACACGGGAGCGTTAAATTGGATCAGAAAATTCGAACATGAATTTAACACTAGTGGGGATAAGCTATTACCGGATGCTTTAAAGAGGGCTGGATATTTCTGGTATGAAATGAATAATTCAACAATGGCAGATTTAGTCACGAGTATGAATTTTGATAAGAGAATTTTCGTTGCCAAACTTGAAAAAAGATCTTTCGTTAATCAGCGCTTGACGAGATTTACTGCTAAAAATATCGATATCGATATCGATTTATCGCAGGCACTGTTAAATAGTGTTTTAGGAATTTTCTTTATTGAAGCGTTGGGATTTGGAAGAGGATTAGGGGCTCTTGACTTGAGTTCAACTCGGATGAAAAATAGTCTGCAAATTTTAAATTCTGATTTGTTATCTGACAAACAAAAAGACGATATAAAGAAAAAATTTGCTGTCTTAAAAAATCGAGAAATTCTGCCAATTTTAGATGAGTTAAGAAGTAGTGATAGGAAAGAATTTGACGATGTGGTTTTTGATGCATTCGGTATTTCAGAATATAGGGATAATATAATTGGTTCGCTGAAAACTTTGTATAACATTAGAAAAAATATTTTTTAATAATAAAATTGCATGAATTCTTTTAAAGAAATCGCTTTTCAAATATTAAAAGAAATTGGAAAGCCATTGCATAGTAACGACATTACACAAGTTGCTCTTGATAGGGGTTGGTTAAAAACAGCAGGAAAAACACCAAAAGCCACTATGAATGCTCAGCTTGTTGTTGATACAAATTCAAAGAAAGAAAAATCTCGTTTTATTAAGACCGCACCTTCGACATTTGGATTGAATCCTGAATTCAGGGAAACTGTAAAATCAAAGTCGCAAAAAGAAGATAAAACTCACAACATTTCAAAAGATGTTTCCACGAAACAAAAAGGAGATATCGCAGAGGCTCGAATTGCAGAGCTTGTTATTTTATATGGCGATACAACCTTGTCGTGTTATAAACCAATTTCTGATGATGAGGGAATTGATTTGATTGTTAAGGAGAAAGGAAGTTTGAAAACGATGTATATCCAGATCAAAAGTCGTTTTGGTAATAATCCCGATGAGATTTTCACTGCAACAGCAAAGGCTTCTGGTGTTAATGATCACTACTCAACGGCCACAATTTTTTGTTATTTTGACACGGAGGAAGGTGATCTCTGGGATTATCTTTGGTTTGTTCCAGGTCCTGACTTTGTGCGACTTGCAAATAAAATTTCCAACAATGGAAAGGCAATGTTTGGATTTGTTGCGGGCAGAAAGAGAAATGAAGCAAATAAATGGGATAACTTTTTGATTGATAAACGTGACCTTGCAAACGCTATTATTAGTCAAATGAAAAGAATATAAATAGGATATTGATATATGTCTAGAGGATTACCCGGAAAAGTTTCAAATTTATTAGAAAAAGCAAAGGAGTCAGCTTTGTTGGGTGTGGATATTTATAATAAGCCGAAGACTTCATTTCGTGCCGGTGGATTTGTGGTTTTAATGTGCATAGCTTGGACATCATTGTTCCATGCTATTTTTGAAAAACAAAGGGTTAAATATTTTTATCTAGACGAAAAAAATCCAAAAAGATTTAAAAAAATTAATGGAGAAAATAAGGCTTGGGGATTATTAGACTCCGCAACAGAATTCTATAAGGATGAAAATAGTCCAGTTTTAAAAAATATTTCCTTTTTTTATGAGATAAGAAATAAAATTGAACATAGGTTTATGCCAATAATAGACCCTATGATTTCTGGTGAATGTCAGTCATTGCTATTGAATTTTGAGGAGCTTCTAGTGCAAGAGTTTGGAGATAAGCATTCCATTGTAGAAAATCTCTTCATACCATTGCAATTTACAGAACAAAGAAAAACCTTGCCAAAATCAAAACAAGATGAAAAAATTATTGATTTTATTAAAACTTTTAGAAATTCTCTTTCTGCTGACATTTCAGATTCTCAAAAATTTTCTTTCAAAGCTTTTTTTATTCCTAAGCTAGGTAATCATCGTAATTCATCTGATGTTGCTGTTGAGTATGTTAAGTTTGATCAAAGCAATAGTGAGGAAATGAAAAAATATGAGAAATTTATTGTAGGGATAAAAGAAAAAAATATTCAAGTTGCAAACCAAGGAAAGCATAAGCCAACAAGTGTGTTGGAAATTATTAAAGAAAGAACAAAGCAAAAAAAGACAATGAGTTGGCACACCAAGATGTGGAAAAAATACAATGTTAGGCCAAATTCAAAAAGTTGTAAAGTAGAATATTGCCAATATGATGAACCGCATAAGGATTATATTTATACGGATGCATGGATTGATCTGCTGATAAAGAATATCAATGACTAAAAAGAAAAAGGTCAGGTACCTTTTTGCGCTACGTAACATGCTACGTAACACCTGTATTTTCAACATAGTCATAATTCCACGGCCGTGGAATTATGACTATAATAAAAAATTAATATAGATTCCGGCTTAAAGGCTGGAATGACAAGAGAGTATGAAAAAAGGAGAAAAATTCGTGCGCAAGGTGACGAGGCAGGGGAAGCGCAGCCTCTCAATCAACATCCCCGCTGAAATCGTGGACGCGCTAAAAATCCGCGAGCGTCAGAAACTTGTCATCGAAACCAAGGGCAAAACAATCATAATTAAAGATTGGAAATAGCTTTTCTATATCCTCCTCATAATCCCACAGCCACAAGTCAATGGCTAAAGCCACGCCTCCGCACCATCCCAACACCACCCAACACCACCCAATACCATCCACAACCCCACCGCCCAACATCATTCTATACCACGAGGACATTCTCACATTCTTGAGAATGTGAGAATGTTGTCCGGAGAGGGTTTTGGGGGTAAAATGTGAGTATAAACTTATGCTTGCGATAAAAAGAAAAAAATATCCCAAGGAAAAAGTCCGCCAGGAAAAATCCTCCAAGCAGATGGAACGGCACCTTAAGGGTGTGGCGAACCACAGAAGGATCGAAATCCTTTTCCTGATCGCGGAGAAGAAGGGAATCAGCGTGGATTCCGTTTCCGCGATATTGAAGTGCAACCTCAAGACCATCTCCGCCCATATCTTGCGCCTGGAACAAGCCGGGCTCGTGAGAAAAAGGAATATGGGTCGCCTGGTCGTCCACGAGCTTTCCCCCTATGGCCAAGCCATCCAAAAATTCCTGAAGACATTCTCACATTCTTGAGAATGTGAGAATGTCTTGTAAGAGAAAAATATAATTAGTGATGATCAATAACTGAAACAAATCCCTGAAGGTTAAGAAATATATTGTATGAAATTATCAAAAACAAATTTTCTGATCTGCCTCGATTGTGCGAAAAACGCTTGGCTTAAAATTCACAGGCCCGAGGTGTACAAGCAAAAAGCGCTTTCTTCTTTTGAGCAGAATATTATCGACACCGGCAATCAGATCGATGAGCTTGCGCGCGGTCTTTTCCCTGGTGGTGTGCTCGTCGAATCCCGTGATGACGCTGAATACACAAAAAAGCTCATGGAAAACAGGACCCCTGTGATTTATCAGCCGGTTTTTGCCACGGAAAGATATTATGCCGTAGCTGATATATTTGTTTTTAATCCTGAAAAAAACGTTTATGATTTGTATGAAGTAAAATCTTCGACAAGCACGGAAGAAAATGGCGGAAGGAAAGCCGAAGACTATTTGATCGATATGGCTTTTCAGAAAAATGTTTTGAATGATCTGGGTGTTGAAGTGGGAACTTTGAATTTGATCAGACTAAACAAAGAATATGTGCGCCGAGGAGAGCTTGATTTAAAAAAGCTCTTTTTGATAGAAAATTTGACCGACAAGGTGAATGAAAAACTGGAGGATGTGAAAAACAAGATGGAAGGCGCCTATGAATTACTGTCCAATGAAAATGAACCAAAGGGACACTGCGACTGTATTTTGAAAGGTAAAAATTCACATTGCACGACTTCGTGGTATTCAAATTCTGATCTTCCGGAATATTCGGTTCATGAAATTTCAAGAATCGGCACCAGCAAGAAAAAGCTAGCAGAATTGGTTGATAGTGGAATTTTCAGCATCAAAGATGTTCCGGAAGATTTCAAGTTGTCTGACAATCAAAGAAGACAAGTTGATACAGCGCAATCAGGCAAGGAATATATCGATAAAAAAGGCATTGTTGAATTTTTGCAAAATTGGAAATATCCATTGTCTTTTCTTGATTATGAAACATACCCTTCTGCCGTGCCGAGATATGACGGATACAAACCATACCAGCAAATTACTTTCCAGTTTTCTCTGCATGTGATTGATTCGCATGAGAGCGAATTGGAACATTTCGATTTTATTTATACGGGATCTGGGTGCCCTGATGAGCATTTTACCAAAGCGTTGGAAGTGCATCTTCCAAAAAAGGGAAGTGTGGTCGTTTGGAATCAAAGCTTTGAAAAAAGCAGGAATGAGGAAATCGGGCAACGCTTGCTGGAATATCATGATTTTATGCAAAAAGTTAATGATCGCATCGTTGACCTGATGATTCCATTTTATGGAAAAACGACAATGTATGACCATCCGGCATTCAAGGGAAGCGCTTCGATAAAATATGTCTTGCCGGCCCTTGTGCCCCATCTTTCATATAAGAATTTGTATATCCAAGAAGGAGGCACCGCTTCGGACACTTGGAACCGTATCGTGTCAGGAGAATACTCCGAGGAGGATAAAAATGTTAAGATACAGGCACTCAAAGACTATTGCCACCTCGACACCCTAGCCATGGTTGAAATTTGGAAGGTATTGAAATCAGTTTGATTATAAAAATAAAAAACCCACATCCTGAGACGACCGTCAGATCGTGTCGTCTGGATTTAATTAAATTAATAAATAAATTAATAAACACATTAAATCTTATCCTGATCCTTGCGGTCGCAGGCTTGGTGGTTGAGGCAGAAAAACTCGTAATCGAAACCAAGGGCAAAAGAACGTAGTTTAAAATTAAAATTAGTCATATGGAAGGAAATTTTTTGAAGATGCCCAATGGGCAGGAGGGAAACACTTTCGTAAGGAAACCGGATAATCTTTCCGAAAAGAAATACCAAAACATCAAGGCTGATTGGGAAAAGCGCGAGGTGCGGGATGATTTTGGGCGGATCAGCAAAATGATTGAAAGGCACGAGATGAAGAAGACCCCGGAACAGCGGAAAATATTGGAACTGGTCGTCGAAGAAGCCAACGCTCTTTTGGGGAAATATGCGGAAAAAGAATCGAAGGCCTCGGTGGATTTTATCAAGCTGGTCGACGCGGGTTTTTTTAAGGAAGTCCGACTTGAAAAAGCGGTAGGGGTTTGCGTTACATTCAAACAGGTTGTCGCTGTCATGGTGGATAGAAAAACGTCCAAGACCGAATTGGCGGAAACTGCCTTCCATGAGTTGATGCACTTGTTCGGTTTTTCTAGGATCGTGCTTGAAGGTGGGAAGAGCGATGGTTATGCAGATGTATCATTTGAACGCACTGGGTTGGCCATTTCCTCATCTAAGGATGAAAAGGACCAGTATTTCGGGTATATAAACGAGGCGGTAACTACGGAATTGACCAATCGTTTCCATGCGCGCATGAAGAGTCATGAGATGTTTAGGGATGAAGTTTGGATATTGAAGAAGAGATATGGCGCGCATGAGCCTTTTCCTCCGGTGCTTTGGATGCGCGAAGGAGAAGGAGGAGATCCTGATCCTGTTGCCAGGGTAACTTATGAAGAAGAGCACGAAAAGGCCATGGCCATGTTTGAACATATCCACGAAAAGAATCCTGAAAAATTCAAGAGTGCCGAGGAGGTTTTCGATTTTTTCGCGAAGGCGTATTTTTCCGGAAGGCTTCTGCCGGTCGCGCGGTTGATAGAAAAGACTTATGGCAAAGGATTTTTCCGAAAAATCGGGGAAGAGTCGATGATGAAGTTCTAGCGCATGGCTAATAAATTAATAGACAAGGGCATGGGAAAATTCGCGTATTATTCCCTCAAATAAACCCTTCCCTCAACGGCCCACCCCACCTGAGCCGTTGAACCCCTCCTCATAATCCCACGACCGTATAATTATGAGGAAAACGATCGGTATGAAAAATATCATAATAAGCATTTGGAAATAAATAAAATGGCACTAGAAGGAACTCACATAAAATTTGCGTTAGCCGTTAAGGATAAATTGGGCATCAAGGATATGCGGCAATATCTTTCCGGTACGATCTATCCCGACAGCAGGTATATCGCGAAGACCGCAAGGAACCTTACGCACGCCAAGGAATTTTTGGAAAAAGGATTCGCGGCCGACGATTTCAAAAAGGGTTGGCAGGTCCATCTTTTTTGCGACGAGATCCAAAAGGACTTGGCTGCGAAACTCATAAACCCCCTTGGCAAAGAAATTTCCCAATATGACGACCTCTGGATCAGTTTGACCGCGGTGAAGATCTTGCAGGAGATGCGCGATCTGGAAGGTTTTCAAATAAGAAAATATCTCAAATATCTCAAAGCAGGCGATTTGCCAAACGGAGAGGATATTTCCGACATGGAAAGATATTACGGATTTGTGAGAAAGTTTTATGACAGGGAAGAAGCGCCGGCGCTGGATGATTATGAAAAGCTCTGGGATTTCTTCGGGATTCCGGCAAGAATGGGAAGGGAAGTTACCTTGAGATGCGAAAAATTCCAAAAAGATCCCGCCATGGCGGAAAAGATTTCCGATATCCACCAGGAATCCGTCAGGATATTTAAAAACAATCATTAGGAATTTAAAAAACCGGTCGCCATCCCCACTTTCCTCATAATTATACGGCCGTAAGTTAATGATAATATCCTCATAATCCCACGACCGTATAATTATGAGGAAAACAGTCGATAATAAAAAAATCCTCATCTTCTCACGGCCGTGGGTTGGTGATAAAATAGGGATATGTATAAATTCGGACCGGTGCAGAAGAAAATCATGATAACACTTCTCGGAGGGGTGGCTCTGGGAGTGTCTTCTTCTCCCCGCCAGTATTTCGACACGCTCCGCAAAATCCGCAAGGAGTGGAGCAAGTCTAACCGATATAATTTCGATCGTTCCCTCCGGCGCCTATCCTCGGAAAAACTTATCGAGGAAAAAATCCTTCCCGACGGCTCTTTCAAGCTGGTGTTGACCAAAAAGGGGGAGGAACAGGCAAGACGATTGGATTTGTTGGGCGGTTCGATAAATTTCAAAAAACCGAAAAAATGGGACAAGAAATGGCGAATCGTGATTTTTGACATTCCCGAAAAAGACAGGGTTTTCCGCAACATACTGCGCGCGCATCTCGGGGAATTGAAATTTTTCAAATTGCAACACAGCGTCTTCGTTTCGCCCCACCCTTTCGAGGATGCCATCCTGGAACTGACGCGTCTGTATTCCGCCCAGGCTTATGTGAGGGTGATCACGGCGGAAAAAATCGACAACGAGGACTCCCTCAAAAGACATTTCTCCAAGGCCATAGGGAATTTTAAAAATTCCTCATAATCCTACGGCCGTGAGATAATGAGGAAAATGAAAATATAATTTTAAAGATTTAAATAATTTTTTAAATTAAAAAAACATATGGACAAAAAGTTTTTGAAAACTGCTTTTTTCTTGGCGGCGAGTGAGGCTGCCTACATCCTGTTGGTCGCGACCCTTATGCGCGGAGCGGAGAAATTTCTGGGAGACAAACCGGACAATTTCCTGGCTCCATTGACGTTTCTGCTTCTGTTCGTGATTTCCGCCGCAATCTCAGCCGCGCTGGTCTTCGGCAAGCCGGTCCTGCTTTATCTGGAGAATAAGAAAGAGGAGGCCGTGCGGGTATTCGCATTCACTCTCGGTTGGCTCGCCCTGTTTTTCGCAGCCGCGATAACCGTGTTGATCCTTGTGTAAAAAAGTATCAAATCTTAAATAAAAGGAATAAAAAAATGGAAAAGATGTTTTTCGAAGGAGGGAATTTCAAAGAAGTGAAGAAAATCAGAGTCGGGGATGAAGACGCGACGGAGATCTGAAAAAGAAGGCGGATTGAAATCGGCTAATTTCTCAGGTTCGTTAAATGGGAATATTTTAAAATATGAAAAACAAAATGGAATTTCCGTTCAATAACATAGTCGGGGCGGATGAAGAGAGGAAAAAAGAGCTGAAAGAAAATTGGCATCAGGAAATCGAAGAGCTTTCAAAAAAGAACGAGAGCGGATTTGCCGAATTTAAGCAGCAGCTCACGGCAGAGCAACGCGAAGACATCGGGCGTATAGAAGGTTATGTGAATGAAATCGCACATCGGTATGGGGCGGAGGAGAAATTGGCTCCGGAAGTCATCTTGTTCAAGCCCGGGGGAGTCAATAAAGCCACCAAAGGAAGATTCGACGATGGCGCTTGCTCGCAATACCGGAGACGGATAATCATTGACTCGCATCCTTCCCGTGTATTTTTTGCGACAACCTTGGCGCATGAAATGTTCCATTTGGCCGGCTACACCTCTTTGCGTTTCTCAAAGGAAAAGAACGATATGGATTTATATAGGACCGGGATGGCGCTGGAATCGAAGGACGGCACCACTTCATATTTTAAGGATGTCGAGGAAGCGCTTATAGCGCAGGCGGTAAGCATGCTTTACGACGAATATTTGCGAAAAGATCCGCGGTTCGCCGATGAAATCGCCAAAACCGATTTTATCAAGGGCTGGTTTCGCAAATTATTCGAAACGGACGGAGGCATCTCAGAGAAACAAAAGGAGTTTTTAGACAATACCCATTCGTTTCCTGACGTCAACAGCCTCATTGAAAATCTTAACGGGGATGAAAGCGAGGATTATAAGCTTGGTTTTCTCAGCGGATATGTCGAGGAGATGTTGAAAAAAGGCGACGTGGTTTTCCGTGAGAGATTTCAGGAAAGAAAAAAATTCGATTTTTTGGTTGATTCAATTTTGGAAAACTCAGCCGGCGAATATGCCGATCGGCAAAAAATTACCGAATTGTTCATGCGGGCGCATTTTTCCGGAAGGCTGCTGCCTTTGGCGCGAGTGATTGAAAAATCTCTAGGCAAGGGATCTTTTCGGAAAGTGGCGGAGGACTTTGCGGAATATTGGGATTTTGAAAAGGAAAATGAAGCGGCCACATTCAAGAGTTTTAATGAGCAGGACATGGGAGAATTGCTAGCCAAACGGAAAGCGGAGGCGGAAGAATTGGAGAAAAGACAGAAGGAAAAAATGGAAATGTTGGAGAAGGCGGAAAAGGACGGGAAGCTTTTCGTGAAGTAATATATAAAAATAAGGAGTATGAAAGCTATTATTTTCGATTTCGACGGCGTGATCCACGATACGTTCGAGTTGGCTTATGGGATAAATGTCGAGATCACGGGAGGGAAGATAACCAAGGAGAAATATAGGGATTTTTTCAATGGTAATATTTTCGAAAGGAAGGTGGATGATGCGGAAAAGGAAGAGGTGTCCATAAAAAAATTTTACGAATTGCAAAACGAAGCGTTTAAGCTCTTGAAGCTGGAAGAGAACATCAAGAAGAATTTGAAAAAGCTGTCCGGGCAATATCCGCTGTTCATCGTTTCTTCGAATCAGGAAGCCGCCTTGAACACTTATTTTCAAAATAATAATTTCGTGAACGTTTTCAAAGAAGTGCTGGGAGCTGAAACGCACAGGTCCAAAGTCGAGAAATTTAAATATTTGTTTGAAAAATATAGCCTGAAGCGTGAGGATTGCGTTTTTGTGACTGACACGTTGGGTGACATACTCGAAGGGAACAAAGTCGGTCTCAGGACGATCGCGGTGGATTTCGGCTTCCATGAAAGGGAAAGGCTGGAAAAAGGAAAACCTTTCAAGATCGTTTCGAGCTTCGACGAGATTTTGGAGACGATCGAACAGCTAAAATTCCCCCTTTGACCGGTGGGAAATAAGCTTGATTTTTTTATCAAAGCCTGGTATAATCCAGGTTCAATTTCGAATAGGGATTTTTTTATATATAACGGCACTTTTACAAATTCATAGAGGAGGAAAACGTGGAGGATTTTGAGAGGGGTAATTTGGCTGAAGTTGAAGAGGATGAATTTTCCGATTTCGATGAGGAAGAGATAGAGGAACCCAATAATATCGAAGAAGAGGAGCCGGAAGAAGACGGCGAAGACGTCAAATTTGAGCCGGGCGAAGCGGCAAGCAGCGGCCCGGTGGCCGCGTATCTGAAAGAGATATACAGAACCAATTTGTTGACCGCCGAGGAAGAGCGCGAACTGGCTTATCGGATCAAAAACGGTGATTCTTGGGCTCGTGACAAGCTGATTGAGTCCAATTTGCGTTTGGTCGTCAAGATCGCCAGGAAATACCAGGGAAGGGGCCTTCCTTTGGCTGACCTTATCAGCGAGGGCAATATCGGATTGATGACGGCGGTGAAAAGGTTCGAAGTTGAGAAAGGCTTCCGCCTGACGACCTATGCGACCTGGTGGATACGCCAGTCGATAACCAGGGCTATCGCCGACAAATCCAGGACCATGCGCTATCCCGTACATGTCCATGACGAAATAAGCAAAATAGCCGCGGTGGAGGAAAAGCTGACGGCGAAGCTGGCAAGGCAGCCATCGATCAGTGAGATCGCGCAGGATCTGGGAATAAGCGAGGAGCAGGTCGAGAAATCGATGCTCATGCGCCGCCATGTCGAATCATTGGAACATCCCTATGGGAACAAAGACGACGCTTACACCCTTGGCGATACGGTCGAGGATTGCAAATCATCGAAGTCCGACAGGTTGGTCGAGGCGATCGAATGGGCGGAGCTCTTTCTTGAGGCAATGAAAGAAACCCTGACTTTTTGCGACATGGCCCTTTTGGCCGCGCGCAAGGAAGAATGGGAGTGCCCTTCGGAGCATCAAAAGTGCGACGGAAAGGCCAGGGAGATTTTCCAGAAGCTTTCAGAGCACGTGCTCAAGACCAAAGTTGGGATTTCCAAGCAGGAGATGGAAATCTTCTTCGGTCTCAAGCGGGGTGACAAGTGCCTTGTCAAGGAAACGGAAGACGTGATCATAGACGCGATGCTGGAAATCCTGAGGCATGAAGAGATCGACCTGCTGATTTGGTGGCATGGGACCGGAGGTGAGACTTTCTCACTCGACAACATCGGCCGGATGCACGGACGGACCAGGGAAAGAATCAGGCAAAGGGAAAACAAAAGCAACCGGAAGGTTTGGGGTTTCATAGCCAGAAAAGAAGCCAAGGCCGTTTTTGAGAAAAACAGGCAGGTATTCAAGGCCGGAACGATCTATGGTAACGTACTCGAGGATGAATTCGACTACGATGCTCCGCTGGTCGGTTCTTCGGACGCTCCTCATTTGCCGGAAAAAGAAAAGGATCCATTGGAGAAACTGAAGGAACTCTTGGCTGATCCGTCCGCCCATTATCTCAATGTCCTCAAATGGATGAAGAAATGTCTGGAGAAAGAGGGCTTCGGCAAGAAGGAACTGCTGAAGAAGGTGGGCAAAGGAGACGAATGGTTCCGCAAGTTCAAAGGGCTGGAAACGCTCTGCCTGGAAGCCAGAAGGATGATTTTCAGCGTCCCTTCGAAAAACGGGAAACCTTTTTTCCGGATGGAAGCCGCTTTGGCGATCGCCGCGATTCCTTTCGAGGAACTGCAAGTCAAGGCGGTCGAGGAATGTCTGAGGCTTTCCTTGCGAAAGAAATCCAAGATTGAAGCCCGCATCAATGTCCTGCTGATGGACGGACTTGAAAAAATGAAGCGCATGTGACGTATTTGTTTGCCGGTGACCTGTTTGGTCGCCGGTTTTTTTATTTTCCTGACAACCTGTGGATAAGTGGTATCTTGCAGTGATAACATAGCAGTGATAGAATAACACTAAGGAGTGCGGGGGTGCTCCGAAAATGTAACAATTAAAAAAATAAAATGGAACAAAACGCACAGCAGGAAGTCGTGAATTCACAGGTCGTCAAAGCTGGAGGAAAAACCTATTTCTTTGACGTGAAGAAGGCTAAGAGCGGAAACAACTACTTGACCATTTCCGAGACTTGGAAAAAGAAGGACGGGGAGTCCGTCAGGAACCGCCTGATGATTTTTTCCGACAATCTCAGGGAATTCTCCACGGCGCTGGCCGAAGCGGGAAAATTCTTGAAATAGGAAAAGCGCAGGCTGCTTTCATTGATACTCCGACTACCCGAAGACAGCCTGCTTGAAAAAACAAAAATGAAAAATATAAAATCCGACATAATCCCAGTCCCGCAAGAAACAATAGAGAGTAAAATCTTTCTGACAAGAGGCAAGAAAGTGATGCTGGACAGCGATTTAGCCGTTCTTTATGACGTTGAAACGAAAAATCTCAACAAGGCGGTTAAACGAAACATCGCTCGCTTCCCTGATGATTTCATGTTTCAGCTCAATAAGAAGGAATTTGAAAACTTGAGGTTCCAAATTGTCACCTCAGGTTATGGAGGCAGACGATATTTGCCATATGTTTTCACGGAGCAAGGCGTAGCGATGTTATCAAGCGTCTTGAATAGCCGCAGGGCTATCGAAGTGAATATCCAGATTATCAGGACATTCGTGAAGCTTCGGGAAATGATAATCAGCAACAAGGAACTGAGGACCAGGATCGAAGAGATGGAAAGGAGATATGATAAAAGATTCAAAATAATTTTCGACACATTGAGGGAGTTTTTAAAAAAGGAAGATCCAGATATGAAATCCCGAAAAAATAAAATAGGATTTGAATCTAAAAAGCGATAGATTTGATGCATTATATTTAAGCTTAAGATTATGCTTTTGTACATTCGTATATTCGTACAAAATTCGTAATTCGTAGAGAAATACATGAAACTCACTTCAAAACAGAAAAACATTCTCGAGTCGATCAGGGAGGCGATCGAGAGCCGGAAGGAGAACCCGACCGGTTACCGCCTGCACAAACAGCTTTCTTCCATGGGGGTGGAGGAGAGCCTCAAGTCGGTCATGCAGGTAGTCGAGGCCCTGGAGAAAAAGGACCTCATTAAGAGGGATGAGCAGAAAAGGATTTATCTCGTCGAGAACAAAAATTATTCCAATCTCAACAGCGTGATTTCCCTTCCGCTTTATGGTCTGGCTTCCTGCGGGGAGGCTCTGGCCTATGCGGATGGAGGGGCGGCGGACGACTTCCTGCAGATTTCCAAGAATCTTTTTTTCAAGGCCGATCCGAAAAAGCTTTTCGCAGTCAAAGCCCTGGGGGATTCCATGAACAAAGCGGGAATAAACGACGGTGATTACGTGATTTTCGAGAAAGCGGAAGGATTCGACGATCTCGACGGCAAAACGGTGGTCGCGGTCATCAACGGCATGGCGACCATCAAGCGTTTTAAGAAGTTAGGGGACGGGGTTATCGGGCTTTTCCCTGAATCCACGAACAAGACGCACCATCCGATCTACATTTCGGAAACGGATTCGATCATGATCGCGGGGACTTTCAAGAAAGTGCTACCGGTGGCGTTCGTCAGTATCTGATCAATGGCCCAAACGGGCCCTAAAAAACAAAAATATGGAAATAGAAAATATAGCGCAGGAATTGCTCTTCATCTGGGTCCAGGCGGGCTCCGTGGAATATGGCGGAGAGGGCGCTTGTGTGATAGAATAAGGGTATTAAGCTCTATATTTGCCGCCGATTTTTGGCGGAAAAATCAAAACAAATGGGAAGAAGAAAAAAAGAGGATATTGAAAAAGAGATAGCGGAAAAAAAAGCGGTCGTGCATAGCGACGCGAAAAGAGGGGCGACGGCGATTTTTCTTTTCGCCTTGGCTATCCTTTTCGTGCTCGGCTTTTTCGAGCAAGCCGGACTGCTGGGAGAATATCTCGACATGGCGGCCGGATCCTTGTTCGGTTGGGGAAAATGGCTTTCCCCATTCGTTTTAATCGCAGCCGGCATCATTTTGCTTTTCCGCAAGGAAGCGCTTTTCTATATTTCCAAAATCATCGGTCTTTCCATAGCTTTTTTCAGCGTCCTGGCTTTCTTCCATATTTATTTCGATAATAATGAACTGCTTGAACTGGCCCAGGACGGACAGGGAGGAGGATATATCGGTTACGCCATTGCCTATCTGCTTATCAAGCTCACGGGAAGGATCGGAGGAACCGTAATTTTGTCGGCGCTGCTGCTTTCCGGAATCATCGTTGCTTTCAACTTCTCCTTGGTGACTTTCGTTAGGAAGTTCATCAGTAGGAAAATGGAGGCGATGGAAATCTCCAAAGAAGAAGAGGATGAAGTTGAAGAGGACGCCAACCCTATCCTTGAGCACCACGTTGAACCCGAGAATGTTCCGGAGGAGTCCCAGTACGTCGAGGATCCAAATGAGGACGTGGAGGCCGAAGTCAGGATGCCTATCATGGAAAAGATATTCAAGAAGAAAAAGAAGGTCAGTCCGGAGGATTGGGAGCTTCCGCCGTTGGATCTTTTGGAAACTTCGACCGAGACCGCCTTGGGCGGGGATGTGGGCAAGAATTCTAAAATAATCCAGGATACGTTCAGGCATTTCGGAATAGACGTGGAGCCGGGCGAGATCAAGACCGGTCCGACGGTGACGCAATACAGTTTCCGTCCTGCGGTGGGAGTGAAACTGAGCAGGATAACCTCGTATTCTCAGGATCTGGCTTTGGCGCTTGCCGCCCATTCGGTCAGGATAGAGGCTCCGATTCCGGGAAAATCCTTGATCGGAATCGAAGTGCCGAACAAGTCAATCGCGATGGTCAGGATGAGGGAGCTCTTGGAAACCCCGGAATTCGAAAGCAGGAACTCGAATCTTTTGTTGGCGCTTGGAAAAGACGTGAGCGGAAGTTTCATCTATGCCGACCTCAAGAAGATGCCCCATCTTATGATCGCGGGATCGACAAACAGCGGAAAAAGCGTCTGCGTGAACTCCATCCTTCTTTCGATGATATACCAGAATTCGCCGGAAGACCTCAAGCTTATTTTGGTGGATCCCAAGAGAGTGGAACTCTCGCTTTATAACGGGATACCTCATCTGCTTTCGGACGTGATCGTGGACAACGGCAAGGTTCTCAGCGCCCTCAAATGGGCGATCGGGGAGATGGAAAGAAGATATAAGAAACTTCAGCTCAGCGGTTCGAGGGACATCGTTTCATATAACAAGAAAGCGGAAGCTGGCGAGACCGTGACGATCGTCGATCCCGACACGAACGAGACGATTGAAGAGGAAATTGAGAAGATTCCATATATCGTCATCGTGATTGACGAGCTGGCCGACCTTATGGCCACGCACGGGAAAGAAGTAGAAGGTGCGATAATCCGTTTGGCGCAGATGGCCAGGGCCGTGGGAATACATCTCATCGTCAGCACGCAAAAACCGGTCGTAACCGTCATCACGGGATTGATCAAGTCCAACATTCCGACGCGCATCGCTTTCAAAGTCCCATCCTTGATGGACTCGCGGACCATGCTGGACAGCGCCGGAGCAGAGAAGCTTTTGGGCAACGGAGACATGCTTTTCCTTTCGGTGTCCGCAAGCAGTCTGAAGCGTATCCAGGGAGTGTATGTCTCAGAGGAGGAAGTTAAGAAGGTGGTTTCTTTCGTGAAGAATCAGAAAATCGAGAAAGGGG